>Ga0181612_108171_pt1 | contig 17960 bp, 13 predicted proteins | sample HoacroProtozoa21_FD_119630 | JGI IMG/M metagenome (GOLD analysis project Ga0181612, IMG submission 119630) | Hoatzin crop microbial communities from Cojedes, Venezuel. Combined Assembly of Gp0051906, Gp0051904, Gp0051908 | reverse complement strand
ATCCCTGGAAACATTCAAGGTCTGGTTGGACAGGGCTCTGAGCAACCTACTCCAGTTGAAAAGCTGTGGCTGCCCCCTCCCTGGCAGTGTTCAAGGACAGATTGGATGGGGCTTTGAACAACCTGGTCTGGTGGAAGGTATCCCTGCCCGTGACAGGGGTGTGGAAACTACATGACCTTTAAGGTCCCCTTCCAACTCAAACCATTCTATGATTCTAAATGTTGTTCCTTTTTCTACAGTCCCAGTAGCGCAGTGTCCTTTAGCTGTCCATCTTAGTGACAAGAGGGCTCCCACCTAAGTTAAACTGTGCGATGGAAAACACCTGCTCACAGTCACGCCTACCGTAGGGTCACATCCCAGGGGTTCTGAGGGACAATGCAGAAGGAGCTGCAGGGCTATATAGAGAGAAAAGAATCTACATGCCTTCGGGGAATGTAAAGGGGAATGGAGGAAGCAGAAACAAGACCAATATGTAAAGTGCCGTTAAGAATTTCATCATATGGACAATGACAGTTTTATAGCCTGTTGGAAAACCAGAAAATGGATTTCTCACAAAATCAATAAGCCTCCTAGAAGATGGTTCCAAGAGGATAGAGCAGCACATATCAAAGTAATCAAAAAGCTGAAATAGAAGACTATTTAAGCTCTTGGATGCAAGGGAACAAGCTGTTAAAAATCAAATGGTCTCAGCTGAGTTTTCTATAATACTCTATGAATCTATCCTATTTAATTTTCATCAGATGAAAGACTGACCATTTTTGAAGGGAAATGTGAGACTAAAATAAAATTTTCTGTAATGCTTGCTCATCACTATTTCAGGAAAGTGTTTTAATTAGGTGGGTGAACAGGCAATTAATAAAGCCCTGCGTAACCTGAGTACCAACTAAAGTGGTTTCTTGGAGGATTTTCTTAACTTGTCCTGTAGTTAATTGGCCACATTCTTCTTGTAATATCAGATTTTAAATTCAATTCCTTAATAAGGAAGACTTAGTAATATATTTTATTGCAGAATGGTATTGTTCAAGCAGTGAGCTTTAACCCCTCCTGAGGATCACAAAGACTTTGAGACTGACTGAAAAGCTTTAGGAAAAGCTTAAGAAATACTTTCTTCTAAGACAGCTCAGGCTTTCTGCAGGAGCAATACAGACAACCAAACAAAGAGGAGTCAGGTTTTCAGAAAGTTAGAAAAACACTTACATAGATTATACCATATTTTAAGACTATAGCCTGAGGATTGTTTAAAATCAAAAATAAAAATCCAAGCAAATAGATTGTGATTCAGGGACTGTGTGATTAAAAAGTAGGAGTACATTATGAGGGGAAATATATCACAGCACCCTTCTGATCCAGAAATCCTGCAGCCTCTGGTGCCCAGGGCTGCGCGGTTCTACCCTCACCTCACTGAAGGGGAGGTCAGCTAAAGATTTCTTTGGATACACAACTACTTTTTAAAGGTTGATGATTACTTGAGAAGTGAACCATTGGGTCAATGGCATTGATGTAAGGAAAAACTAAAGCAGTGGCATGTTCAGATGGAAATGCCCTTAGGAAAACATGGAGTGAATTCACTAAGAGTAAGGAGGTAGAAGCACTCCGAAGAGCTGGGGAAAGCCCTTAAAGCAGCTGACAAGGAGAACTAGATGGGGAAAAAAACCCAAACTCAACAAGTTTGAGGTTTCTCTTACCATACCTAAAATTCTTTGCTGTATCTGCAGGATTGGAGAAAAGTAAACCAAAGCAGATCAGAAGTATGGTCATTAATTTTGTGCAGCATGGAAAGGCTGCTTAAGGGGAGACAGGAGATGTCCCAAACTTGCAAACCAGGTGGACAAGGGAGAGAAGTTTCCCGTTTCCGTTGTCCTGCAGTGGCCTGCAGTCATGCACAGTGTAGTTTCTCATACTTAAGTCTTCCTACAAAAAGAGTTGGGAAGTTTTTGTGCTTGCATTAATGTAGGATGAAAGCAAATACAAAAAAATGAGAATTTTTCAGGGATCAGTCCTTGTCTTGTCAGTGCTGTTAGTAAGTGCTGTACTGTTTTGCCTCTATATAGCCTTATCTTGCAGTAGATTTTTTTTGTCTTGCCATTGTCATTGCTGTTGATATGACCTTATCTGTTGCAAGATAAATATATGGGAGAGGCCAAAGTTAATGCAACTCCTAACTTCACTGCTTGATGATCTATCTTCGAGTGTGCTATTTTTCTCCTGCAGTACTTTAGAATTGTGTTACCATCTTAGCTGACACTATAAACTTGTAAGCAATTCTTTTCAAGCTGAGAACTAAAGGTCCCAGCACCCTAAGCTTTAAAATTCTGTGCCTATGAAATCCTGAAGGACTTCCACAGAGTGAGTATTATGGTAGCATGCACCTGTTTTAGCTGTTTTTTACTGGAATTTCAGGTGCTGTCTCGTTTACATATGTAATTGTCATATTACTGGTTTTCATCTCTTAGGAGCCTGGGAGTCTGCTAATGCAGCTGAATTCCGAAGAGCTGCTGTAGCATATGTAACGTCTCTAATCTTTGGACAGAGTTATGCATCACTCTTGTATTACAGAGTATATTTACTTTTATTATTCAGCTTGAAACAAGACGGATGATTTCAGGTTACTTACCAAATCTCTGATCTAGAGTACGGGATGTTTCTTGCGGGCAGTCTGTTTTAAAGCAAATGACGTGCACGTAAGGCTTTAGGTAGATCGCAATAACGATTGATCCATTGAAAGCCTCCAGCTGTCACTGTTCAGATGCAGTGCTCCACGCCATGTTCTGCAGTTTTCTGTCAAGCACTGGGCTGCGCTGTTACCAGCCCCTGAGGGTGGGCAGCCCTCCTGCCCCTGCCATGGTGCAGATGATCCCAGGGACAGGGAAGCCGGTGCAGCAGCATGGAGCAGCCTGCAAGTCTCCACTCTCTTTGAGCATTGATGCACTCGATGCTCAAAGCGTCAGCTGGAGCTGCAAGGGGCAATACTGCCCTGCGAGCCGTCCTTCCCTCTCCCTCCTGCAGCCAAACGTCGGTGGCTCAGCAACCCGGTCCAACCACAAACTCACCTCACAGATAGATACATGGAGTTTATCTACAGTAGCTCAACTCCTAATGCTGATACAAAGCGGAGGCTGGAAGGCAGAGCTGCGAGTGGAGAGGACGGTTATCAGCACCCAGTGCTTGGGCTGACTAAACAGCCACGGTGTCTCAGCCACAGACTGGGCGAGATGCACGCAGACGAGCCGGTGGAGGAGCTGCTTCTGGAGCTGCACCACTGAGACCTGGCTGGCTGCTGCCAGCTGTCTGACAGCTGGCTTCCTCACCTCTGTAGGACACATCCTCATGCAGGCACGAGTTCCTGGAGCCTCAGCGCACAGCCTGTTCTCCAGAGTCATATGCTGGGCCTCTGCTTATATGGTGTGTATCCACCACAACAGCAGTACACCTCGATTTTCCAGACCGGCTTAACCCAGTACAGTTGGAGCTAGTTACTGGCTAAGATAAATGGATGAGTTTGTTAAATTCCACTCAGACAGTAATTTTTGGGGGGAAGGAAAAAAACCACAACAATCCCCAGCTTTTCCCATAAATCTAATAGATCAAACTGAAGAAGAAAATAATTTGCTTGTGTTTCAGCTCTGGGAGTTGCAGTGAGACTTAACCAACTTTTTTTTAAGCATCACAGGATGCCAGTCATCATTTGACAGGATTTCAGAACCACTTCTATGCCTCTCTGCTATGGATTTGTTTTAGCTCTGACTGTGAAAGCTTGTTCTTTCAAGTGCCTCATGTCTCACATGGTCTTTTCATGGTTCAGAAAATTAGCGCTCTGCAGCCACCTCTGAAGGCTGCCGCAACGGGGCATGGCCTCGTCTGATTATGAATGAGACTGTAATTCTTGCCTTGGTGGGTTGAAGTTTGACTCAGCGTTGTTTACGTAGGTTGCGGTGTTCTAATTCAAGAGAGGTTATTAAGTTTTGAGTGTGCCATTGAAGCTTGAAAGCACTAGCTTTCCAGACACACACTCACACACAGAACTGAGGTGAGGTTGCAACTGAGAATGTAAAACAGCAATGTTGTCATTAACTTAAAACCCAGGATAATAAGTGAAAAAAAATTTCCAAGCCCTGGATAAATGTAAAAAAGCCAAACATATTAAGATATAGGTAACAGCAGTTAGATCTTCCAGGATCTTTTACTGTGCTAATAAATTACAAATCGCCAGAAGAAATAAAAAGGAAAATGGTAATGGACTTTAACAAGCAATTTACTGAGTCTGTAACTGCTGCAATAATTTAATCATTAATAGTGTGCTTTAACGTGATCTCAGGCAAAGTTTATATTTTATATTTTTTAAGTTACTTTTTGGTTTTTGTTCTGATGTTTGTAACACTTGCAGTAGTGAACAAAGTATTGCCTACCTCGATAAAGACACTGTGGTAAAATGCAAGAGGATAAGGCCAGGAGAACTTTCTGGATAACATTTAGCAACAGTGGTTTTAGTTTTTGAGGGGTTTTTTTATAGTTTCAGTACCTGTGAATACAAAATGACAACATCTGCACAGCACAGACTGAAATAAGGACTGCTGAATAAAAATAGCCCCTTGCTGTCCTTGCTACCTAGTGTCCATCCGTCCTTAAGAAAGGCTGACTCAAATCATCCAGCTTTATATTTTGGGGTGATTATAAGAGGGAGATCAGTGGCCTAGGGATGAGTGTGTTATCCAGAGCCTCCTTTTTCCTTCAGTGTATTGTGGGGTTCAGAGGATAAATCTCCCAGGTCACGGCTCTGGAGCCACTGGGCAGTCCCAAGACTAGTTTGTTCATGGAGACAGAGGCGGAAGGAGGCTGGCCGAGGAGCAAGTGGTGTTGAGGCGCACAGCTACATTGTGGGATGAAACATGGCACGAGACGTCTCAAGTTTGATGTCGAAAGGAGTTGGATGTGGTATAAAGCAAGCAGATATAAGGCAGATTTCACTGGAAAATCAAGAAATGATAAAGGAAGAGACAGGAATGTCCAAAGCTAAAGTATATGAGCTTGACTGTCTTCTCTTTTCCTTGAATGACCCCATTCTTTCTGTGCGAACAGCTCTCAAATACACATCATTCTGGGCCCTTCTCCTGCCTCCAACCTTTCAGTTCTCATTTTCTCTAGGACAACTAGGACATATCCTTCCAGATAACTTCCTGACATTTTATTGTACTGACACTTGTCCTTCTTTTCTGTTTGCTCAATCCCCTCTCCACTATTTGAAATTGCTTCTAATGTCACACTAAATCATGACTGTCCACCCCTCTGGGCAGCAGCTGTATCTTGATTTGTTAGTGGGTGGCCACTTGTTGAGACTTTGCTGATATAAAGCTTCCACTGAAGGCAGGATGGGTGATGTCTGAGTAAAATCAGCTTAACTTTTGTTCATAGAATTGGTGAAGACTCAAAGGAAATGTTTGAATGCAAAGCAATTCACCTGGGTTTTGTCTCTCTTTTAACTAGCTTGCAATACAAATTACATTATCATGTTTTTTGATATCCATTTTTTTCTAAACAAATACATTCTGAGAGGCAGTTTCCTTCTGCAGATGGATGTGTTTGCTTTACCATTTCCTGTTTATTTTCCCACATTTCATTTCCTTGTAAATCTGAAGTTTGCAGTTTGTAGTGTGAGAAGTGGTTATAGTACTTAAACAACATAGTGAGAATAGCTGAAAAGCAAAATTCAGTGACAGTAGGTCCCCGTAGCGAATCTTTGATATGTTATGAAAGCCCATTTCTAAGTGGTTCTCTTTATATAAAATATAAATTTGTTTTTTTTTAACTTGTCTGCTTTATTTGCTGGGATACCTGTAAGAATAAGGGCTTTATTTTTCACTGCAACCTTCTGCTATTAAAAAAAAAAAATCATTAAATTAGTTTCTGAGAAGACAATAATGATAACATGGATAGTGCAATATGTTATGTTCATATTGTGTTAACATATAAAGTTTTTATTTTGCTTGGAACTGTTTACTGTTCTGAAGTATGAAGTTTTCGATAAAAAGTCAGAGGCTCCTGGGAGCTTATCGTGGATGGTGGCAGAATTTACCCAGGTGTCAATGTTTTACCTGTTGAGCAAGACAGTAGTATTCTGACTGTTGCTGGAAAACAGGTGAGTAAGGTCTTATTAGTTTGAAGACAGGAGAGATAGTGAATCTGAATACTTCCCTGAGCCAGAAAGAAATTCACTGCCAGGAAGTGAATGATTGTGTGGAAATTTTGTTGAAATGTTAAGCCAATATTCATCTCATATTTGTATTTATAATTTATTTGAGTTAGCAATATAAGAAAATGGCAGAAAGGAGTGAAAGACAGCAGTATGACTTGTAGTTTCAGTATGATTTATAGTTTAAGGAAAAAAATCACAATTTCACAGCAAAACAGGCAAAACAGATTCTAATAGGCAGATTAGATTATCAGAATTGCCTGTTATGGGTAGCTTACAAGGCTAGCAGTCACATTAATGGAATTTATGCACAATTTTTGCGTAGATTTTTACTGTAGAGGATGAACTCTTTCAGTCTATTTGGAATGTATTTTAGAACTTACTGATCATTTTCAGGTTGTGTATGATGTTTGAAATTATAAACCCCTATGTCATTACCTATGTGGTAGTTTCAGTGATAAAAATACAGCACTTGGTGCAATTTCTGCTATGATGTGCCCTGCCCAGGTGTGTTGATTGAGGTATTACAAAGATCAACCATAGCAGGAGACCACTGTACAAGGCAGCACACGTTGGTTATAATTTCTGAATCCACGTAGGTGCAGTGACAAGTACTACAAGTGTCTTCAGCACTACACCATTCTTAACACAGTTTCTTAGCTTGCTATAGCATTATTCTCCCTTTAATAAAGATAATTTGCAAGCACCCATTCACATAACAAGTTCTTAACTGGCAGGGTCCCTGAGCCCTGCGAATTCTGGCAGGAAAGCCAGCGATATCACGTATGGTGCCAAACAATCCAGATCATATCCAAGGTGATGTATAAGAAGAATACGGAGAGAGTTCTTGGAAACCTGCTTCTATTGACACTTTCCTTTGTCTTTCTCTGCTGTCAGGCTTTCTGTCATTTGATGTGTGGAATGATGGGGCTAACTTGTCTGTTCCAAACTGGACTGTTGAATTATTTTGCTTTATGATGTTCCAAGCCTATGGATAACTACAAACTAGGAAAGAAAGTTTAGCCAATAGTTTGTGAAGTTGGAAAAGGTGGCATTGGAAGAAAAAGGGAACTTGTGATAAATCTAGGCAACTGGTATGGAGATTATTTTTGAAGTAATACTACATTTGGGCTTAATAAATTTCAGTATTTGCTTGTACCAAGCATATGACATCTTGCAAGCTACGGAGTCCTGCCACAGCTTCTCCTTTTGTTTTGCCCACAGTGCCAGGCAAGCAGGAGGAGGACAGAAGTTGTTCAGCACGCGGTATTGCTGTGAATAATGGCTCCTTTTTTAAAAGTCGCATTTTGTTTGAGGTGGATAGAAACAAAGCCAGCTGCAAGGTAATGATAACCTGAAAGGAAATCATGCTGGATTGGGATCCTAGGGTGTTAAATAACTGTCGTGAGGCTGGAAGCAGGTGTACTGGGGCTGTGTGGCAGAAGTACTGCAAAAGGAGCCCCAGGTATTCCCACGGGAATGGGAATTTCCTGAGAATTCAGGGGCAGTACCTTCCCGTCGTGCCATATTCTGCTGCTACCTGCAGTACCAGCGCTGTCAGCCCTCTGTTTCCTTGCAGGCAGAAGCTGAACCCAGAGTAGCCGGGGGACCCAGGGCTGGCAGCGCGGACAGCAGTGTCTCTCGGGTGGGCTGGATGAAGAATTTGGGTCTGTGTGCTTTCTGTGTGCCCTGGGAGGTCCAGCAATTATCAAGTGACTCGGAGGTTCTGAGTCAGCAGCTGGGATTTATGCACATGTGTTTAGGTGCGTAGGTTTAGGTATCCAGTTTTGGAAACGCTGGCACAGGGCTTTACTTCCTCAGCAAACAGGAGCCCAGCAGCAGGTCTGCTGGTTTGCGTATGGTGTACACCTGAGTGGAGGTTCACATTTCTGTTTCCCTGAAATGACTGCCATGAATTCATAGGACTGGCTTACATTAAACTCTAGGTAATGATCAAGGGTAAGGAGAAAAAAAAAGAGGAAACTTGAGTAAATTGGAATGAGGTAATGATTTAAATTGGAAAAGCGGCAAGAATTAATGTGCTTTGGGAAATCGACTAAAATGATCTATGGAGAGTGACATTGTTAAAGAGCTATTGTAATTATGTAAAGTAGTCAGCAAATCCAGGGAGCTGTCACATGTTTTATCAAACTGGTTAATTTGCTCTGTCGTTTTTAACGATATGTGCTTCATCTTACATGGTCAATACAGGCTTGAAATAGTGCACGTTGCCTTCATTTGGCAAAGATGTTTTCCTTTGCGTTTGGAGCAACCGTTATAATCCACCTGCTTCATTGTCAAAAGACTGCTGATAATTTAGAAATAATTAAAAGCTTGTACAAGAAACATTCATCCGACTATTCATTTCCTGAAAAGATTAAATTCCTGCTGAAGATTTTCATTCTCTTTTTGATTAGACTGCCTCTCTCAGCAAGGTTTTGCGGAATCACTTCAGTACAATCAATACGCAACTTTCAGCCAAATGTCAGACTGCTGAGAGATATTTTAATGCTATTACTATTTATCAGAAATCAGTATTCTAAGCATTGGTTTCTTGCAGGCTTTTTAATCCCTGGAGTCCTTCACTCCCACTATTTATTTATATATATATTTATTTATTGTCAATTAAGTTTGTTGTTATGCTTACAGTAAATTAAAATCACAAGGTATGACTATCTCGTGTCCAGCAAATATGGAAAACAGGTCAGTATACGCAGACTAGCAGCATATAGAAAATACAGCATATAAATGTAAATATATTTTTGTATGGACAAGTCAGGAAAGAATCGTTAATCAAAGGATTCCTCAAAATAACTTGGACTTTAGATCTTTGAAGAGCTAGAAATCAGAATTACATGCTGAACTCCATGTTAAAAGGTCCATTATTAGTGTTCCCATATCAAAAGCTCTGCAAAAATAGGAAATGTCAAAACTGAGGTGACTTGTGCATGTTGATACATAGCCTTGATCCTTGACAACCTCACTGCAAAGAGCAGCTCGAGGAAGGGTGACAAGAATATTTCCTTTGAAATGTTAAAGCCTTTCTCACCTCTTCTGCTCTCATTCCCTTTTTTCTTCCCTGGTCTCGTCATCCAGTGTGCCCTGTCCACATTGCTTCTTGTTCTCCTTTTATTTCTCAATTTGTTTTGAAAGAAAACAACAATTTCCCATCAAGCTAGTGTTTGCAGATATGGAGGAGTGGAGCAGTCAGCTCACACTGTGGGTGCTTCTGCAACCCGCCGTGCGTCTGCCAGGGTCAGGCTGCAACACGCGCGCTTCCAAACTTCAGGATCCCGTCGTTTTCCTACGTAGCGCTTCAGCTAAGCAGAGAGTGAAACTCTCTCTTCTTTCATATTGTGCTCCTCCTTTGTCCTGTTTAGAGGGACAATTCAGAAAATAAGCATTATTTCTTACTGGGGTCTAGCAACATTTACATGTGAACAACATCGTCTAAGCACTGAAGCAACGCCAGCACGACGTGGATTTCTTTTTTTTTTTCATTTTTTTTTTTAAAAGCAAAATCTGGCTCCTATTTAGGTATTTCAAAAGCAGCTGAACTCTTTCCAAACTTAGTATTTATTCTGAGTGTGGCGACCATGAAAACCTGGCAGCAGACTTAAGACTGAGATCAATGCATCAAAGATAGCTGATAATAATTTGGTCAGGCCCTGTGATATCACAGGTTTGGATTTCATCTGCTGTCATGGACGTTTGGACGTGCAGTGCTGCCGGGGTGCTCGTAAACATCCCAACCCCTTCACCAGGAGGCTCTAGGGAAGAGGAGGGCAAGAGAAGAGGTGAGGCAGGAGCAAGGAAGGAGCGGTGCCTGCCGACCCTTCTTTGGCTGATCTCGTCCCGGGGCAATCCAAAGAAAATATTTACATGCCTGTTGGTGACAAATGAACCTACAAGTGTGAATTCTTAGACATTACATGGGAATCTGATAAATAAACATAAGGAGGCAGGAATCTCTGCAGCACACTTAAATACTTCAAAGTCATCCTCAGGATCATTTTGGATGACTTTCGCTGAGGCATAAAACCCATCTTTACACTAGAAAGTCTCTGTTTCCAGAAGCAGTATTTGTACTGAACACTTCAGTATCGTCACCAGAAGAGACGAGACTTGCGTGTGTCGTGCCAGGAAACTTTTCCGGTAATTTGGCAGCCACCAACATACATCAGTACAACTTTTAAATATGTTGTAATGTCTCTTTTTTGTGACGAGAAGCACTATTGCCTAGGGTATGAATAATGAGATTAGTATTCTCTGTGTGGCATACTCTTTGTGTGTAGCTTTTGCATTTAATAAAAGGCAATTACATAAAAGTCTGGGCTGTCATTCTCAATTTTGTACATGACCCTTATGGAAATAAGGAAAAAAAATACCAAATTTTCTATTGTGTCCTCAAGGAGAATTCATAACTGAAAGAGAAAAAAAAAATTGTTCTTGGAATAAGCCAGTGCAAATAACCAAAGGACCTTTCTTTATTTGAACAACACTCCAAGTTTCTTTACAAACCTCAATTACAGTTGCTATATTCTGTTTTGTTTGCTTTGCCAGTCTGTAGAAGTAGCTGTCACGTTTTATGAATGCTATGGTATGACAGAAGGTTTGTGTATCTATAAAAATATCCAGCATACGCCGCCTAGTTCTTTTTGCAGAGAGAAAAGGAAAATGTTAATACCAATCAGCCCTTCTTTATCACCAGAGCTGGGAGTGGATACTTTTTTGGAAATGAAAGGAATTTTAACAATCCAAGGTCCATATTCCTGTTGTTACCTATAGTAAGAAGAGTAGTTAAAAGCATTCATGTACCTGTCTCTTATTACTCAATGGTGCTGGGATGAGCCATTAACATTAGGAAAGAAATACTGTATTATTTCAAATTCTATGTTTCAGAAACCATTTACATAACTATATGATACAAAAACACTCACCTCCATGCAGGAGCTTTGAAATTTTGTCTTCACAGGACATTTATGTAACTGTGTGTGAGAGAAGTAGAAAGGAAGAAAAGAGTGTTTGTATGGAGAAGGTGGTAGGGTTTGGGTGGGTGTCCTTCCATGCAGATCAGTTAAATGAAAACTGCAAAATCAAATACACAGGAGCTAGGGGTATGACTGAGTCTGGAAAGCAAACTTCAGCATAATGTCAGGCAGGAGACCATTTAGGATGTGGTTAGAGGGGAGGAGCTGTAGGCAGCGGTTGTCCCTTAATGAGTTACTGATGAATAATTCTGATAATGAAACAAACCTAATTATTGGTTTGTCACGGCAACTGTAAAATGTAGTTTTTACTTGATGATGCAGACAAGGCTTGACACTGATGAAAATTAATTTAGACTGGAGGGAGCAATGTTTTGAACTGTTCAAAATAAATCAAGCTGGTGCAAGTTGCAGTATTCGTAAGGGAGATACAAACAGGCATTTTATCACCCAGCGTGAACATCAGGCCATGCTAAGCAGGATTACGATCTTTTAGCTCCATCTTCCAAAGTCCCATATATGTGGGTACATCCATAGCTATGTGTATACTCAGATGTCCTTAGTTGTGATTATTGCTGCTCTCTTGAGAGTTCAAGGGCTGATCATCTTAGAACGATGATTATTCTTCAGCTCTTAGTACTCATCTTCTGAATGGTCTCTAGGCAGAGCAGAAAATTAACAGTAGCTTCTTTTCATTTGAAAATGACATGTTTGCAGAGTCTTACGGAAGTAAAAGCCACTGGATAATTTCTTTAATTTCCTCTAGTCTTTGCTGCTCTTTAAGGGACAATTCAAGGAAACAAAAGGTTAATGGGACCATTTTTCACCCTAGTTCACATCACCATAAGCTTGGAGTGACACCTAACTTTCTAGTGAGGTTGCTCTGATTTTACCCTGGTATAAGTGAGAACATCTGCAAGATTTTCGGTTGCTGAAAAATTATTTTAAAATTCCAGAGCTTTTCTCCACACTACCCTGATATTTCAAATGTGATCCAAAGAGATCAATGTGAATGCTACAATAGCTGCTTCTAGGCTTTTCTTGAAGGTGATGTAATCTCAGTTTAGAAACAGATTATGTTTTCTTTAGTTTTATATTACTACTTTGTTTTTGGAATCACAGTTTCAGCCCATGTTATTTCAATTTCAGCAATCAGATACTCAGAAATACTGCCTGTCAGAGTGCAGTGAGCACTTTGCAGCAAACTAACCAGAGGTTCTGTAAGTCCAGTTTCTAAATTTCTCTGAAAGCATGCAGTGAGTTCATCTGATAGTAGTAAAGAGAGCATGAAATATTTAAAACATTTTAGTGGGGTTTGACCATCAAGCACAAGTGTGAGCAGATTGCTGATTGATATATGCCATTTACTTTGGAACCATTGTGTTCATTGCATACTTACTGGAGGTATATAGAAGGCATAAATATCATTTTTTCATATGAAAACAACTTGCTGTTTCTTTTAATGAAAAACTTCTTTGTGTCATGGCAAAGAGACAGCTGGTTATTTTGATCGTGGCAGTTAAACTTAGGTGATGTGTTACAGGGTCTGATGTATTATAGGTATAGGATCTTTTTGTGTTTGCAGAGTAAGATTTGGCATTTAATGATAATAAAGGAACTTCTGGATTATTCAGCACTTCCTGCCAATAGCCAGATGAAGAGTAATGAAAGAACAGCTCTTACAGTAAAATTTGGGCTTCCTTCTTCTGATTTGGAACAGGGCCTAAACGTAGTGGAAGTTAATAATTATAATCAATGGGAAATGAAGCCAGCACATAAACATTGAAAAAGTTTGTTAGAAAATTCGTTGCTTTTCTTTATGTTCTGTGGCTTCTGTAGAGGCATGGGAATCTCCTAGGGAGGAGAAGAGGGAGGGAGGATGTGGGTGGCAAGAGGTGAAATATGTGCTTCGCAGGAGGTTGGACTGATTATTCAGTTTTAATCACAGCTCAGGAGACTTGTCTTTCCACATCTGAAACCTGAACTCAGAAATGTGTAACTCTGCTGTCTCTGTGCTTCAGACAAAGGCAGAGATGACAGGTTTGACCACCTTCCCTCTTGAAGAAGCACCAGGAGAACTGAGGAAGCCTTTTTTTGATTTGGCTCAAAGTGTTAGGTCAGTTACACGTTGAAGGCTCAGCAGTGCCTGGGGCTATTGCAGACACCAGCCATAGAGTGATCCAGCATTTCTAAGATCTTAATTTCAAAATTTGTTTAAGTTCTATGTAAATAAAGAAAATCCTACAGAAAAACTCAGACTAGTCAAATGCAATGAAGCAGTGACTTTCCAAGCAAGCCTGGCTGTATAGGAAACAAACCAGTCTTGTCGATTAAGAGGAGACCATAACTACATTTTCATGAAACAAAATTCAGAACTTGGGGATACAATTCTGTAGTAATCTGAATGTATTAAAAATTATAATTCATTGAAGTTACTACAGAAATGTATGTTCCTAACAAAACTGAAAGATTACTCTAATAGAATCATAGAATCACAGAATGCGTTGCGTTGGAAGGGACCTTTAGAGGTCATCTAGGCCAGCCCCCCTGCAGTCCCTGCAGTGAACAGGGACATCTTGAACTAGAGCAGGTTGCTCAGAACCCCGTCCAACCTGGCTCAGAGCGCCGTCTGACCTCATTTTTAGCTATCACAGTTCTTTTTGTTCTTTTTTAAATTTCTGTTCACTCTTCATTACCATCAAGGTAAACTGTTTGAAAGATGAGCAGGGTTTACTGTTTTTTTGTTTGGTTAGTTTTATCTTATCTTTTACAAGATGATAATTCTACATAATTGGCATGTCTTTGGAAAATATATAAAGAAGAAACTGCAATTGCATTGCATCTTATCACCTCATGTATGTAACGTTCCTAATACAGATAATGTGCTCTCATCTAGACACTTTTATCCTAGAAACTTAATATGCTTTGCAGACATACTTAAGCTGCTTAAATAGTGCCTAAATGAAGGTTTTTTATAAAAGTAAAATCTATTACTGTAAGAACCGACACCATTTTGGTACTTTTTTGGTACTCTTTTAGATTAGCTGCATTTTCATGAACACATACTTTGGTAATGATTTAACAAAAGTATTCATTTAGGATGAAATAAAGTTCTGTTGAGAAGACTAATACAGCTTTAGGAAGAAATTTAAGTCAAAGTTTGATGACGTAGGTGGGACCTAACTGCTGCATAAACTCTGTGCTACCTTTCTGCATAAGCATGTTTTCCAGTTTGAAAACATATCATAAAGAGCTTGAGTTTTGAAATTGAGTTTGAAATTGAAGACAGTTTAAAATTCAGATTGTGTGTATCTACTTCTGGTAATCTTTTGTGTTTTAAATTCAAGAAGTGAAGTCCCTCAAGTGTGGAAAAGCACTGTTTATGTAAGATTTCTCTAATGCCTTTTTTTGCAAGGGCAGTCTTAGGTGTATGAAGTGCAGCGCTTTTTATATCCTAGCTGTTGCTAAAGTGTCTTTATATAGTTATTATTTTGCAATTAGCTTTACTGTGTTAGGACCTGCATTAAGACTTAGGGAATAGAAGGTTTGGCTGCTATCAGTTTCCACTTTTCCCAAAAAAGATGTTCCAGGTCTTCTGGAGCTCTGTTGCTCCTGATTGCTTTAGGCTCTACAGCCTCCTAAAGCCCGTGGTAAGAAGCACTGTGTTTCTTACAGGCATTGGGCTTCCCTAAGTTGAGACTCTCACTTCCCCAACTCTGCTCGCCATGGGTCATGACTTAATTTCTTACTTGCTGCCTGAGGTAATTTAGACATACCTACAAGTCTTCTTGGCTGTGCTTTCCTCCTTGACTTCTGTTCTAGAGAAGATCTAGATTTAAAGGTGGGTGGATGCAGAAGCATCTTCCCTCCTTATCTTCTCAAACACCTTGCACTTCATAACACACCTTCTGCACAGGTGGGATGCCCACCTCCACACTGCCGGTGGGAGCAGTCCCTGGTAAGTCCCCTATGTGATGCTCAGGATTTATGTCCCGTATTTGCAAAGTAGGGGAAAATTTAAGCCAGACCATACCATGTGGTCAAGTCTCAGGCACATTGTGCCATCACTATAAGCTGAAGTCTGTAGGAAAAAATACCTGGGTCCCCACTGAGATCAGATTAGCTTGAAGGGAGAAAATTATGCCCCAAAATCTTACAAAACACATCGAAATTTAACTGTTTTTTGGCCCTGATCCCCAGCAGCTTTCTTCTCATAACTTCATAACTTCATTTTGCTTACACTAATGAAAAGCCTTTAGCCAAGTTCCGAGTACAGCCCTCAACCGGAAAATCTCGCAAGCCACACTAAATAACATGTGCTACCATCAGTTATACACTAAAATAGCCAGAAAACAGATTTTATGTTTGAATTCAAGTCCTTTTCAGGATAATATATACAAAGGAACTTCATACCAAGCCAGATCCATCTGGATCTCACAAATGAACAATTGCTAGCTTTATCTATGATAAAGACTATGGTTTATGGTGCCCTGTACAGAGACCCTGTAGAAATTCAGTAGTAAGGCTGAGGATTGTGTCCATTGTGGGTTTTTACTGAATACATTTAGTAACCACATAAACCCTATTTATTTCGTTAGGACTAGAAGAAACATTTCATTCGGTTTGCTTTCACTCACAAAGCGCTCTCTGTAAGTTTCTCATATTTCTTCTCTTCCTGAAAAACCTTGTCAAAGACCAATATAATATATGTCCATTGATATTTGAGATTTTTCATTTAATTCTGTCATGGAATCCCATAAGTCCTCACTTCTTGTCCATTTGCTAACTTTTGTAGGTGAGATGCCAGTGACACCCAAAAGTGGCACCTCTGTTATTCTGTCTGCATTCTGGCATTGGAGATGTGTGTGTATATGTATATGTATGCCATGAGCCAGTATGAATCCATGCAGAACCTGCATGTCTGAGGCTGGCTGGAGACACTGCAAAAGGCCAGAAGTTCTGCAGCACTGTTAATTAAATCAGCATCTCTCTTCTTTAATTTTCATTGCTGTTGGGTAGGCACAATGTAGAGCTGGGCCTGGATGCAAGGCTGATTGCTACCATGTCAACACCATTCACAGATGGAAAATTGCCACTTGCTCTGCGCAGTGTGGTGAAATCTGTGCAGATGCCACACCCAGTTGAAAGGCAATTGGGTGTCTGTTGGACACATGGCTTTGTGTTATTCTGAGGCTGTGTGGACTTCTAAAACACAGTGTCCAGCCTTGGCTCACAAGAAGAGAGTATCCGTAGGGAGGGCAATTAGGCCTGAGGAAAAAGCAGACAGCTTTCTTCAGATGCTTTTAGCTGATGTTCAGGCCTACCTTTCCCATACAGTACATGGTTGGTTGGGTGGAGAGGACTGCAGGACAAAGCATGGGAAACACTCGTTCGTGAATGTTCAAAGGTATAAAAATGATGCAGCATGTTCACGTGAGATGGTAAGATGTTGTAAAGCAGATCCTCTAGCTTAGGTTGTGAGCTGTTTCCTAATACATTTCATATCCTGAAGGCCTCGTCTTGCTTTTCTAATACCAGGCTGAGATAAGTCAGCCACTTAGAATCTTCTAATACATGCTTTAGCAATGAGTCGCATTTTACAGGACGTATTTTACCCTGTATTGTCAGTGAAACTGGTTGTAATCTGCAGAAGAGTCATGGGGAAGAGAGTCTCTCCTGATGTGAGGCATCAATGGTTTCCAGCTTTTCTTTCAGAAAATCCAGTGAGATGGTTGACTGCACTTTGGGCAAAGTTGCAGATCCAAATCATATGTATTGCGATTGAACTCACAAGTAATCAGCAGCTGCCCTTAGATACAGGACAATGTTCACATGAAGTTGACATCACATGTCATCTCCTGGTAAACCTCTGGAAATGAATGTCATCTAGCCAGCCTATTCATCGTGATTTTTCCCATTACAGGTTAGGCTACCATGTGACAATGCCAGTTGATGTCTTAAAAGTAATTCACTACCAATTTTTTTCACTTTCTCTGTCTTTGAAAAAAATGGACATAACCCTATAGACTAACCTGCATACAGTTTAACACCCTACACTGTAGGTAGTGAACAAAATACATTCCTTTTTCTTTGTGTCACAAATAAACTTTCAAATAAATAGAAAATATTTTAAATAGTCTGCTGTAACAGAGAGGATTAGAAATTTAACAGCATTGAACATTTTTTTTTGGTAACTATTATCCACAAGCAAATTCTACTGTTTCACAGCCATCACTCTTTGCAGCAGGGTCTTTCAGTTTTTGTTTTTCTTTTGTTTGTGAATAGCTTGCTCTTGTAATTGATTCCTGCAGGGATTTTGTATCGCAGACTTTCTTTTTAAAGGATATTCCAATTAGGGTGGCAGTTTGTTTATACACTAGGATAAAAGAAGCATGTCATTTTCAGTAGAATAAATCCATTTTACTATGTGAAGAAACTGTGTCAAGAATGTGTAAGATCAAAGTTTTTAACCAAACTGACTGATTCTCACAGATAAGAAAATGTCTTTCTGCAGAGCAGAAAATCTTTGTAAGGATTTGATCATAAATGTAAAGCCCTCAGTATGCAGCCTCCAAAGTGAAAAATGGATATGTTTCATGGCATCGTAGAAGCATAGAATAGTTTGGGTTGGAAGGGCCCTTTAAAGGCCAACTAGTCCAACCCCTGTGCAGAAACATCTTCAACTAGAGCAGGCTGCTCAGAGCCACAAACAAACGTTTGCGATTATTGGTTTGTATATACTGAGAAGAAATGCAGTGTCAAAACTAGGAATAAATGTTTTTGTT
>Ga0181612_112473_pt1 | contig 17961 bp, 14 predicted proteins | sample HoacroProtozoa21_FD_119630 | JGI IMG/M metagenome (GOLD analysis project Ga0181612, IMG submission 119630) | Hoatzin crop microbial communities from Cojedes, Venezuel. Combined Assembly of Gp0051906, Gp0051904, Gp0051908 | reverse complement strand
TGCTTAGGTCGAGCGGACCGGGGGGGGGGGGGGGGGGCGGAGGGAAGAGGGGGGGGGGGGGGGAGAGCGGGGGGGGGGGGGGGGGGGAGGAAGAAAGGAAGAAACAAACAAACAAACAAACCAAACAAATTAGAGCACTGCGATAGTATGCTGATCAATACATATATCCTGGGGCTCTTCTCCGAGAGAGGTCCATGCTGCTCAGCTCTGTGTCCTGGACAAAACTGTATGTTCATCTTTTGCAGACCACTAACACACCTGTCAGAACTGTTCTTACCTCACCTATCAGCCATGGCAATTCTAGCTGGGTATTATGAGGCAGATGTTTGGGTAAGAAACGGGTGAATGAGGTGGCACCACTTCTGAGACCACCACTGGAATGCTGTGTAGAAAGACGTAACTTTTCTAGAAAGAGAGCAGATCCTTTGTACAAAGAAAAGCAAGGCTGGGCTGTGCAACTTTGGTGCCCTGAAGTTCTGTTGTTGTTTAAATACTGTGACATTGTTACAATATTTAAACAAACACACGTGGAATCACAGCCTCAACGCCAGCAAAGGCTGTCTGACAGTCAAACTGAAATCCTAATTAGCGACCAGCCTTCAGGCTTCAAGGATTGCTCTGAGGATTAATAATGAAACAATACAAAGCCTTTATAGGGGTATGTGCTTCCCAGAGAAGTGACAGAACCCCATTGCTTCAGTCTTCTTTATAGGAATAATTGGCGAACAACACAATCAGTCAAACACATCTGGGAAGAATGAGAATAAGTCTAGCAAGGCATGAGCTGAGATCAATTCCTCTCCTGAAAGGTAGGAAGGACACAAAAGCAGGGAGTTTTTCCCTCTTCTCTTCTTCCATCGACTGGAACTTCACTACAGATTAGCAATAGTTTATCAGTACTAGGGAAGTGGTACTTTGATACTCTTCATTGAATTTTTAACCAAAATATGTTAAATGTTTCATTACCAAAATTATCATTTTTTAACCATTCTCGAAATTGGGCTTTTGTTACCTTGAAAAAACAATTGTTTTAGAGACAAGATTCAAGGGGGAGGGAAATTTAATCTAGTTGCATAGTTGCAGTTATACATATGTTTAGCTGGGAAGGGACCTCTGGCAGTTTCTGCTTTGGAATTATGTCCTAGAAACCCTTGCTCACAGCAGGATTGACTCCAAAGCCAGATCAAGCTGTTCAGGCGAATCCTGAACATCTCGAAGAACCTAGATTCCCCATTCTAGTCCTGAGCCTGAACCACAGAATTTCCCTTGATGCTACATGTTTCTGTTGCCTCTCTATTTCACTGTGTTGTTTGCAGAAGAGTTTGACTCCCCCTTTTCCTCGCCACTGCCCCCCCCACTCCAACCCTGCCATGGGTATTGGAAAATAGTGATTATATCTCCCCCAGGCTGAATAAACTAGCCATCCTCAGATTCTCCTCATGTCTCATGTTCTCCAGAACACTAAGTATCATAGTGGTTGTTAACTGTACTTGCTCCACTTTCATCATTGTCTCCCCTGTACTGAAGAGCTCAATCCGAGATTTTTTTTCTAGATGCAACCTCAACTGTGCTGAGGCAAATAATCACTTCTCTTGCCATGGTTGTTATGTTTTTCCTAATACATCACAGTAAGTAGCTAAATGGCATTGTCACAAAGGCACACTGCACTGCTGATGCAATGTTCAAGTTGGAAGTCTTGTTGAACAGCTGTCCCCTAGTCAGTCAGTTCCTGGCCTGAAGTGAGACATAGGTTAGTTCCATTCCACATGTGGGACTTAGCCTTGAATTCCTGAATGGCAGATTTTTACTTTTCCTTCTATTTTTTTTCCAAACCGTTATTCAAACACACAGTAGTAAGCAGGAAGAAAGAATTCTCATATTTCACTTAATTGAGGAAGTTGATTATTTCTACCTAGTTATCTCGAGCAGAGAAGACAATATTTGAGTCAAGCTTGTCTTCTTCTCTGTATTTGAAAATTGCCTCAACAAGTACAGTCATATTTCAAGCTGTTATGCTAGTTAACCTATATGGAAAAGTTAGACCACCATGTCAAAGGGAAGGAAAATTGTGAAAATCAACTATTTAGAATGTAAGCCATGAACAGGTCACTTGCTTTCATAACATACATATTTCTCAGAGAAAGAAGCAGTAAGAAATCCTGTCATCACCAGAATGACTTTTCTGAACAGTTGCATGTCTTAAGATTTATCAAGTCATTTTCCTTGGTCACTGAAGGGTGAAAATTCTCACCAGCCTTTCTGCTGCTTGTAAAATGACTGTGGGAATAGAAACCCCGAAGAACCTAGCTCATAAACCATGTGTTTTTACTTTTTCCAGTCATGGGCTTCTATTTTCCTGTGGATATATTAATCCATTTGGAGAAAACATTAACATGCTAAAAATAATGTTCTGTAATAAAAAAAAAAAGTATTTTCTTAATTCCTGGGCACTTTACAGGTACTGCATCAACACACGCACTCTTCCAGAGTCCTGTTCGACAATCAGATCTGTATAACTCCCCAGCCTTACATGCACTTATCCAAACAGGGGATGAGAAACTGCTTTAAAAATTATTCCAAATAATATATAACATATTTTACAGAACTTTCAACAGCCTGGGAGGCTGATGCCGCTTGATAGGAATGGATGACAGCACTGGGGTTTTAGCATTGTGTTCGGGTTTTGTGAGGGACAGGTTGTATAGCAGGGGAAAAAACTCTCATCAAGGCTGTTCCGCACAATGTCTGTTGACAGAGCTCCAGGAATATTCATAAAGAACATTCCTATTTTCTCGTCCTAGGGTTTTTGCATATATGCCTCATGTCCAGAATGACCTGAAATTCTAGAAGATTATAGATAAGGCCTCTAATGCTGTTCCCAGAGTTTGTTGTGCACCGCCATGAAGGTATGCAATTTGTGTGTCAAATGCTGTATATCCTTCCAAGTGGCAAGCACAACTTCCATAGACAGTATACATGGACAGAACTGAGGATCATTCTCGGTTTACAATATACAGAAAGGACACACTTGTCCTTATTTTGTGTTTGAAAGAGAGGGATCCAAAGGTGGGCAGTAGTTTCTCATGTGGGGCCTGCATGCCCTATGACAATACGGAGAAGCCAGAAGACCATTTCGGAAATGAGGTGAAGAAAGGAGAGTTCTGCTCTGCTGTGATACTGTCCCAAGGCTCGTGGTCTGCTGCCTTGCCTGTTAGTGCCTTCTTCTTCTTTCCTCCCCTTCAGATCACAATGGTTGTCTTGGGAGAGCAGGCTTTGACGGGTGCGAGACTGCCAGGATGTCCAGCTGCCCGCCAAAACAGACCACCATGGTGCTGAGCCACAGGCTCGAGGCTCTGTTTATCCTCACTGTTTCATTTGTGTTCTTTGCTTCTGTCATGCTCTACTGGAGAACTGGGGAGGATGCTGAGGGCCAGCTCACACAAAGCAGGTGTGCTCAGTTTTTGCCTTGCCTTCCCTGTCCCACTGCCGGTGGGCCCCCTCCTTTCCCTGGGGATGTGTATTTTGTGGAGACCTCGGAGCAAACTAAGCCAAGTTACCTGTTCATGTGCTTTGTGGAGTCAGAGGCCCGGACGCACCATGGGACAAGGGTCATGGTGTTCATGAAAGGCTTGGCAAATGGTAACGCCTCGTTACCCAACCACTGGGGCTTCTCGTTGCTGAGCTGCTTTCCCAATGTGGAAGTCCGGCCCCTGCACTTGCTGGAGCTTTTCTCTGGAACACCTCTGGCAAAGTGGTACTTGCAGGCTCAGCAGCGCTGGGAGCCTTATTTCTTACCCATCCTGTCTGACGCCTGCAGAATTGCCATCATGGAAATTAGGTGGCATCTACCTGGACACAGTCTTCATTGTGCTTAAGAACTTAAAGAACCTCACCAATGTGCTTGGTAGTCAGTCCAAGTATGTACTGAATGGGGCCTTTCTTTCCTTTAAGCCCAAACACAAGTTCATGGAGCTTTGCATGCAGGACTGTAGGTAACTACAAAAGCTGGATCTGGGGGCACCGGGGGCCCACAGCTCCTAATGCGTGTCTTCAGGAAGTGGTGCTCCATCAGTAACATATAGGACAACATGAGCTGCAAAGGCAGGAGTGCTCTTTCCCCAGAAGCTTTTTATCCTATTCCCTGGGGGGGCTGGAATAAGTCTGAAGCAATCAGCTTCTTGGCGCTTCACAAGCTCTTTAAGAACAACTACGCAGTGCACATGTGGAACAAACTGGGCCATGGGTCAAGGCTAGAGATCACATCCCAGGCTTTGCTAGCTCAGCTGCTTTCTCAATTCTGCCCTGCCACATATGCGAAGATGAAGGACTCTGAAGAGCAGTCAAGGTCTGTAATGTGACCCGTGGGCCCTTGGCTGCAGGGAAGTTCCCCGACTTTATCTCCTTGTTGGACAACTACAAGACATCAACTGGTGTAGCAGAAGTGGTGACTCCAGAAGAAATAGTTGAAAACAATTGTTTTCTTGATGCCATCTTAGCAACAGAAGTCATGAAAGTGAGTAACACAGATCTTTTGCAGTCACTGAAAACACTGAATTAAAAAGTAAACTGTGTATATATCTTGTTTTTCTATCCTTCAGCTAGCTCATGGATATCTGCTTAAAAAAAACCTAGCAAAGCCAAACCTTGCTGATTTCAAATATCAGCTCTATGACATCTGGTTCCAGCTCTATGCCAGGAAAGAAGGAGACAGGTACGTTTGATGGATATGGCCCATGATAATCTCTACGTTGTCCTGATTTAGGTAAATATAAGCCCGAGTGCCACCTGTTACACACAGAACTGAAAGACAGCCTCAGATTACGGCCTAACCTGGGTGTTCATTTCTCCCACACAGATTGTGTTTAGAGACTTTCTGATCAGATAGTGATAGTATTGGCCCTTGGGGTACATCACTGGTGAATTGCCCCAGCTACACTTTGTGTCCCTAATCACAAGCCTTCAGCTGCAGACATTCATCCACTTTTCAGCCTACCACATTACATCATCCATTTCTCTAATCTGTACTTCATCAGTTTGTCTATGAGGCTGTTACGGGAGACAGTATCAGAAACCTTTCTAAAATCTAGAGAAGCAGTAGTGATGCATCTGTGGCATTTACTAGCAACGTTCAACTTTTATCATCAAACACAAATTTAGGCTTTGTGGCTAGATTTCATTGAGAGTTTCGTGCAAAGTAAGAAAGAAAACCCAACGAATCCAGACAAACAAGAGTTTGAATTTGCCCTTTACATCGTCCTTTTCCTGCTGGCTGAAGACAGAGTCACACGTGAAACAGTGAAGATAGAAGAATATGAGCTACAGATGGTTGTTTGCTGCCATGGGCACCACATTGGAACAGCATATCCAGTACTCCTCAGCATCAGTAGTGAAGACCAGTAGTTAGAGTGATCAGGCAATATTTCTTTCTTTTTTTTAGCTGGGGGGTAGGGGGTGACACGGACCAGACAACAGAGTAAGTTGATGTGCTGTTTTACATGACTCATTTTGAGCAAAAATTGATGACTCACTCGCTTTTGGTCTACAATGGAGTGTTTAATCAATAGTGTACTGTAGCTCAGTGTCTGACAAACCTTGAAACATATTGCTGCTCATATTAAAGACTGGATCAAACTTACATCAGTCTTCCTTCATGGATGATAATACTGAATTTTTCAGCAGATAATGGAATTTAGGAAAAGGTCATTGTCCTCTCCCACTCTGTGGGTAAGGGGAAGTTGAGCTTTTCAATTCTCTGTGCAGTACCCAGGAGTCATGACAATGACCCAAGAGGCTCAACTACAAACAAAGCTTCACCTGGAATTCCGTGGAATTAGGCCATATGCCTAATTATACCTGTGATCCCGTCATTAGAGAGTGCCATCATAAGAAGATGCCATAGAATATGCCTTGACAGCCCTTAGAGAAAGACATTCCTTTATATGTCAAATTTCATTCTCAGGTACACTGCCAGGTGCAGGCCTAGCGGTGGCTCAAGGCCACATCACCACTGTACTTCTTTTTAAGACTAATAGCTTGCTAGTGATCTTCCTTATGGAACCAAATGTTGAAGCAGTAATGACCTTCTTACCAAACAAATCGTATCTGACACCGAAATTATGGACATAGGCTTATGAACTTGAGCTATGCTGGCAGAAGGCTTTGTGGGCATTACGTCAGTAAAGGAGTAATGCAGCATAAACCTACATGAGATGGCTTGAGCTTGAGTGCGTGGCCACTGAGGAGGTGGGCTCATTTTCTCCTTTGCACCCCTTTTACCACCTGGTCCCTCCTGTCGCTTCACCACATGTGCTTGGACACTCAGTGGACTCTTGGGGCTGATTCAGCACACCAAGCTGATAGAAAAATACTTGAGGTAAAAAAATCTAAGTCATTTCATGCCAGGTTAGTGAGCTGAAGGGACTCAGCATAGGGTTCAGTGGGTACCAGAGCTGCCCTCCCTAGACACAGGATTCTGTGTCTCAGAGAGGAGTGGGGGGAACAGAGAAAAACGGTACTCCCCATTATGCCGGCTATTTGATCAGCTTAACTTCTTATCCAGGGAAAAGAAAAATCAGGGAAGGAAACATACGTTCATAGATGTGCTTAAAGTATAGCCCCCAACAGAAATGCAAGAAGTAGCTGTGGACCTAATGCTGTCTGAAAGGGCTAGAAGCTGCGAGCAAAGGAGGAAAGGTGACTTTGGCGTCTTTTTCAATACATGGAATAACATCAAAGCAATGACAGGAGTCTCATCCATTTCACTTTGTCGTGGAAGAACCACAGAGAAATTCAGATTTTGGCTGAGGCACAAAACGATGTGCTTCCTGAGGCTGAGGCTACAGGTAATGATCACGCAAATGTGGAAACTACTTTCAAATGACATATGGCCTGATGATCCTCACCACCATCCAAATTATATATGATGTTATATTTTAGGCAAACACATGAAAACCAACATGGATTCTTCATGTCATTTCCACCATTAACAAAAGAACAGGTCTCACTTGCAAAAGTTTTTATGCTCTTCAGGCGTTCTTCATTTGCATTGTGAAACAGACGTCTGGCTGTGCTGTCCTGGACAGCACTGTTACCTTGCTGTGCGGCACCTGCTTTTCCCTAGGAGAATCACCAGAGTAAAACAATGAAAGAAGTCAGATGTCATTAGTGGAGACAGTGCCTGCCTTTATAATAATCAGAACAAAACCCATAATGCTATCGAGATTCTTTGTTGGGAATGGTCTTTCTATGAAACAAGAGAAGACAGAATCACAGAATCACAGAATCACAGAATGGTAGGGGTTGTAAGGGACCTCTGTGGGTCATCTAGTCCAACCCTCCTGCCGAAGCAGGGTCACCTACAGCAAGAACTGCCAGGATAAAGAAAAAAGATATAATCTCTGACATTCTAAGAGCCTGAAATTTCTCTGTTGACTCATTTTCAGCAATGATGGTGATGACCCTTGTGATAGTTCAATTCTGATCAGTGACCAGCTGTGCTGCTTTGCTAGATACATCACAGATGATAAAGTAATGTAGAGCCAAGGCTCCCTCCTGCCACAAATAAATAAAAAGGAGATTTGCACATCTTCCTTCTCTGTTCGTTTGTAATCCACAGATCCACTACGTATACTTTATGAGGCCATGCAGTGCAGCAGAGGGGTTGTTTCTCTCCTGAGTCCCTACTCCCCAAGCTAACCAGTCTAATTCTCCTCTGCTCCATGATAATGCTTAAGCAATCCAACTCCTGAGTAGGGTCCCTCAGACTCAGCCTTTGTTTTCTCTTTCTGACTTCACAACCGCAGCCCCAGCCATCGCCCCGGTGCCAGGGAGATGCCAAGACAGTTCTGTGCAGCTCCACCAGTTTAGGACTGGAGCATCCTGGTGCGCTGAAGTTTTCAAAGACTTCTGGTTGGCCACATTTAAGGGCATTTTAATCAATGTTACCAATAAGTAAATCCAAAACAGAGAGAAGGCTTTCCTGACAGTTTTCAAGTTTCTGCTACAAAAATGGCATTCTCAAGGAAAGAGGAGAAAAGAGGCGCAGCAGTTTGTTAACAGGGGCAAGGGGTAACTAGAGCCTTGTTCTGAGAAACGGAGACACCACGTGGGAGTTTTTCCTACACAAATTTTGGCCTGAGGTAGGTACCCCTTTTTCAAGTTTATCAGCAACAGAAAATCATATTTTACAATATGAAGCAACACTGAAATAAAGTCTTTGAGCACTTGTATGAGTACAAAATTGGTTACTGAATATTCAGCGGCCTGCTGCAATTTGTGGCCAAAACACATGGTCGTGTTTGCACTACACTGAGCTGGCAAGGAGTGGAATGGCTGCTCCTCTGATACCCACTCCTCCCTCACAGTTCCCTGGGACTGGCAGCAACAACCCTGAAACCCTCCTCACCCACACCTCTGTCTACTGCACACTCTTCAGGATAGACACAGGAATTCCTCAAATTCCTCCCTTATTCCCCCCCAAATGACCTGGGACCTGTTTCCCCTTCTCCCTTGCTGCCTGTCACCTAGACCATACACACAGCCAGTCATACACATATAGAAACATCCAGGGTGGAGGGGAGCTCAGGACATCTCTAGTCCTGCTCCAAGTGTGGTCAACACTGAATTCTGACCATATTGCTCAGGGTGTCATCTTGTTGGGTCTTGAAAACCTCCAGTGGTGGAGATTTCACAACTGCTCTGGGCATCCTTTTCTGGTTGCATTTGTCCCTGTTGGATTTCATGATGTTCCTTCTGTAGCCTATTTGTCCAGCCTGCCTAGGTCCAGCTGAAGAGAAGTCCTGCACTTGAGCATACCAACTTCATCACCACAGTTTGCTGTCATCTGCAAGACTGGAAAGGCTGCACTACACCTCTTCCTCCAGGCCCCTAATGAAGGTATTAAATGTCATAGGACCCAAGACAGACACCAGAGACTCCACGTGTAACCGATGTCCAGGTAATGCAGACCATTAATGTGTTCTCTGTACTGTTCCCTCTCCTAAGTGACTCTTCGTCCTTATGAAGTCCTGCCTATGCCACTGGTGGAAATGACGAAGCATAGGCAACTCTTCTAGCAAAAGGCAGTTTTGCAGACACCTTTTTCTACAGTACCATGCTGCCTTTAATCCTTATGTGACTTAGCAATTGGTTACCTGCAAATCAATTGTGTAGTCTCTCCCAGGCATAAGGCAATTAACATCCATATCCCACATCTCATTGAAAAGTTTAGAAAGTTCGTGATTTAAGGCCTTCCTGTCAAGAAATCTAGAGAAATACACATGTTAAAAAAGACACATGCTGTTATTTCTGCAAGGCACTTCTCTTCTAATGTCACTCTACATTCTGGATACGAGCTTGTCATCAGGACAGCTTTCTCTTGTCCCCACACCTTCCTGTCAGCACTACTCTAAAAAGCGTAGAGCTTACGGTTCATGTTCATATCTAAAGAATGCAGGTCACCTGTAAGGAAACTTGAGCCTTCCCTAAGGTTATTTTAGAGTATATTTTAACAAAGTTCTTGTTAATATGCCTTCCTGCGGTTTTCCATGCACCGAAATAAAAATGAAGATGGTGGTGTTTCATTCAGGAGGATTCTATGTACAAACGAGAGGCAAGCAGGACTGTTGTCAGCATGCAGCAACACTACACAACAGGAAGCAAAGAATTCTGTCTACGATGCCGTTCTAGCAGCAATCTTATACACAACTCTTCCTACCTTTTTTGCTGCAAGACTCCACACTAGAGATGCTTTCCTTCACTCATATGCATGGTTATCCTAGCAGAAAGTTAGCGTGATGAAGGGTGACTATGACTCTAAACACAGGGGCTCCATACAATAAAGATCCCTCATGCACTGATCTCTGATGTGCATACAAACCTACCCAGGCTGGTCCTTTTTTCATTTTAATGGAATTTTGTCCTGCATAATAGCATATATTTTTCAGAAGTCTACCCATCCATTTATCAACAAAATTTAGGAACAGTTGTTATTGTGATGAACCACCCAAAGGTAGCTCCAGTCTCCAGGGCATTATGTCCACGCTAACAGATAAGATCGAAACAAAGAACAGAGTGGGGAAGAAAGAGAAGTGGATTAATCTTTAAATGACTGACAGTTGAATTAATCAGTTACAAACCAGCACATGCATCGAAGCCCAGAGAAGAACCGCTTGATGATTTTTAATTTCTCCTCCAAAGCAGATATTGTCAAGAAAAGAAAAAAGTGCAGAAATTTGTCAACAATGGGCATTTCTTTCTAACAGCCATTAGGGCAACTTGCCATGGTTTTAGCAACTGGTTCTCTCAGACTGAACCAAAGCACCTCCAAGCCGAACTGTGAACCTCCTAACTGATTACTGTTATGTCTTCTCGTTCTGTTCTGGCCAGGGTGGAATACTCGCTGCATCCTCCTACCAGTAGCAAATTCCATGCTGTCTAGGAGAAAGAGCAAACAAACACTGTGGTAAGGTCACAAACAGTCTTCTGACATGGCAGCCTTGATACGAGGCAGCTTGAGAGCCAGGAAGAGCAAAAAGTGAGCCACGTGGGCACCTGCCCGATTGTTGGCAGGGAGGGAACAGAAGTCATAGCAGAAAGGAGGGCATTAATCAAATGGTGGGAGAATAGTCTAGAAGCAGTATGGCCAGATTTTATGTGCCTTCTGACCTGGACTGCACTTTGTGGCTGGCTCAGAAACTGCTGGTCTAAGCTCCACATTGAAGGAGACAGAAAGCAGCAAACTGTGCCTGGAGAACTGGGACTTTTTTTCACATTATTGAGCAATTCCTTTTCTCCGGAATTGTCAGTGTAACTGTGGGATGGAGTTTATACAGCCTAAGATTAAAATCCTGAAAAGCATAGGCAATCTGTGCTTAACTCCTTGAGAGCTTGTTGCCCAAAGGAATTCATGTCCCCAAGTTAAGAGCCAAAAGCAGCCAGTTTACATTAATGCACCAGAGGATAAGGTGCAGCAGCTGAGGAGCGTAAAGATACATATGATATTCATATTGTACTCAGCTTTATTTAGAGTGGGGAAAGCAGCCTCCTACAGAAGGGCAGGGCCGGCAACCGTAACTACTTCAGCTGCCACATCTCAGTCTGCCTGCAGCTGGGAAGCGGAACCACCATGTACCTCAGCTACACTAGAGGCACTGACAGGCCGTTTTCGCTCGGGCTCTGCGATAGTTTGAGATTGTTGTTGATGGGAAATCTGCAAGATCACTTGAATTTTGAACTGGGCTCTAATAGGTGTCAATACCTGAAAGAAGGGAAAGGACTAAAAATTCTACTGTGTGGGAGCCAAAGATGTGTTTGTTGCAAGGGTTAAACACTAATATGAAGGAAGATTTTTGCTTGGAACAATTACTTGCATGGATCTTACAGTGGAGCAGAAGGAGGCTGTCACAGAGGAGTTATATTCAGCCCTTGCCCAAACCCCAGGCTCTGCCGGCGCAGCAGAAGCGTGGCTGTGGCATCACATTATCAGTGCTGGCTGTGCAGCCCAAAGGAGGCACTGGCTCAGCTTCACAGGGAGGTAGCCTCATGGCTTGTCGCAGAAGCCACCAACAGCAGCATTTCTATTTAGTTTCAGCCATACCTCCACATTCTTTCCAGAGTCTTAAGAAGAGAAATTCATCTCAAAAGAGTTTACAAACCAATACTAACCAGAAAATTGTTCATGTCACCAGCTCAGCTGAAGTCCCAAGAACAGGATCGGCAAATTCAAAGAACAGTACCAGAGCTATTTTCTGAACTTGACGTGCCATCTACATTCATATTACCTTGGACTGACCTACTTTTACTGGATCTTTTTTCTCTGGGTTCTGGTCCCTCCTGCTATCTACTCCTCTGCATCAGCTTATCCCATCTGTTTGAGTACCGCCATATTATGTTTAATACAGTTTTTCTTTGGCAGTAACTACCAGTGGTGGGTAAGAGTCTGCTGAACATCCAAGGTATGTGAAATACTAAGGGGGATGTCATGGGTTTTCTTAAATATTTTGTTCCATGTATATAGTATTTTATGTACATATATTTTAGAATGTATGTATTTTGGTAGAAGTCACCTATACAGGAAGTCTGTCCTCCCTTCAATATCTACTGCGTGTTCTTGGTCTGCTCTTGGAAGATTTGTCCTGTGTTTATAAAGGACTGTAGGGCTCTTTGTTATGGAATAGCATGAGCTCATGGAGGCAAGCTCAAGATGTCTACTCAGGAGAGGGTTACAGCAAGAGCGTACCTACAGGCTTCGATCTTCATATTGTTTTAATAGACATACTTCTACGAAGTGGATTCCTGCATACAGAAAAAGTGCCCCAAGACTCTAAAGTCACTTAATTTTATAAAATAAAAGCCTTTTCTCTCCTTTTTCTCTGCTGGGTGCTACCACAATATCATCATGGATTTCTCCTCTCCTTCTTGTTGTCCCGTTAATTTCCAAACAGACCAGAGCACCTGTAATTAAAGATTAGAATAAAGAAAAATACATCCCTGACAAAGCAAAGAACTTGTTCAGAGACTCACATAATCATCTTGTAAAAACTTTTTCTGGACAGTACTTCTTTAAAAAAGGTCTATGAACTTAGCTTACACATATGAGGTGAGACAACTTCAAAGAGAAGAAGCCTGACACCTTCATGCAAACCCATGACACACAGCATTTAGGTAAGGTTTTCCTGTAAAAGAATATCGTGTATTTACTCTCTGGTTTCCAATACAATTGCAGGTAGGACTCATGAGAGTGATTTTTTATTGTTAATTCTCAGTCCTCCCCCGTGCTGAAATCTCTCAGTTGTTAGAATTGTGCTTTCACATAGAATAAATTATCACTGTGCAAGAAGTCTGGCCAATTGGATTTTGTCCAGTTGGAGTCTTGCTTGGATGCGCTTACGTGCGCAAAGCACCACCACAGTAACAGGAACACTTAGTCTGCAGTTGTAAGAGCTGCAAACACTTTGGGGGGGGGCTGTTGCAATAGTAACTCTAATGCATCAGCAGTGCAGCTAGTGCAAAAGAGTCTAACAGCTCCATTTTATTATGGCTTTCAAGTGAAACATTCACATGGTGTGCCTGTTTTTCCAAATTATTTTCCTGTATGAAACCTTCATTCTGTCTGAAGCAATGACCCAAGAAGAAGTCTTTTATTGCTATAAATCAGAAATTACTCAGGACATGAGAGAATTAAAGGGTCAGTGGTGAATCATGTGAGCAAGTCAACAAAAGCACGAAAAACATGTATTGCAAATGGGTCACATGGAACCCTGTAAAGAAGCTTTGATTCAACACTTTCTCTAAAGCAAATTCACCTTCAGAGATCCTTTGAACAACATCCAGTTTTTAAAAAGCCTTTGATCTTGGCATGGAGAAGAAAAGCATTTGGAAAACCTGATGAGCAGCCATTTGCAAGGAGTTGCCAATAATTTTTAAAAAATTGGTTCAAATGTGGTGAAATACATGCATCAGCTTATATGGTTAGTAGACAATACAAGCAATTCTCTTGATTTTCCCCTTATGCCATTGTGTATGTCTTCTACTTAAGTCCAGTGATGTTTTTCTTAGTTTAAAGTTGGTATTTGAAATACCAAAGGATAAATAAAATAGATTTTGTAGGGCGAAAGGAAAATGCATTTTCAAGGGACAAACATAAGAGTGGGCAGTCACTCAGCAAACACTCTGTCAAGGTCCTGGGCGGGCAGGTGATGTTTGGAGAACCAATTCTACATTATCAGCTACGTTTAAGCAAAAACTGATCTTAGCGTCACCTTATTTTAGCTAAAACAGCTTATGATTCAGTTGTCTCGCCAACTTTTTATGCTGAGGTGACTTAGTAAAACAGAATAGAAACAGAAAGCAGGGTTATTGCGTCACTGCATTTCACAGAACTCCCTTTTAATGTCTCCCAGACAAATATATCCCATCCCCACTGCCCTTTGCATTAGAGAACACTTAGATTTAGTATGATTTTCTCTTACCCATCAGCCATGGCAGGTAGAAGTTTTTCTCTTAGCAAGTACACTGAGATGCAACCTGAAGCTCAGAAATCCTTCTGGTAGTCCAAGCTGTGTCCCTCTTACACTCCGCTTGCCTGCTGTGGACTGTCACTCAGACTGACAGGCAGTGCAGGCAGGCAAGGGAGAGGCAGGAGGTGCCAAATCCCACGAGAAGATGTAGAGTGTAGGGCAGCACCATGTCCTACACCTATTTCGGCACAGGCACGCTCAGACCAGGAAGTCAGAGCCACCTCTACCAGGCTCTCGCCTCGCCTCATCACCGCAGACAGGCACTACGGCAGGAAGTACAGAAGGCGACAGCAGAGACGTGTGGCAACCACCACCTTCTTCCACCTGCCTTTTCAGATATGAACCCGAGATCCTTGTATGAACTGCAGACATTGGTCATGGCATGGCTTCTGGAGTGATGCTGGATTATTTGTTAACAGACTATAGATCTCTGCATGCATTTGGGGCCCAGAAATAAGCACTTCAAATCTGAAAGCCTCGACTGAGATGGATGGGCCATTCTAGTGTTGTTGTTCTCTATACAGTTGTTATTTGACAACAGAAGGCATCAAAAAAATTAAAGGCGGGGAAGAAAAATATAAAAAGTGTGCTTCTCTATTTACAGCTGAAATTGCTAGTTGTGACCTTATCTATATTAGGAGGCATTATAACCAGGAAATGTTTTACAAAGGCAGCACTTTGCATGCACCACTGAGAGCAAGTGGTGGCAGGTGCCGGTAAGTACAGGTACCCACTCCAGTGCCTGTCCTGGGAAGCATGCATTCATTGTGTGGCTAAATTAACCCTCAGATGGTTTAAAGTTTATTTTTGTTTGAAGGATACTTTTAAACTTTTCTTCTTCATAATAATTCATTCCTGAAAAACACAGCTTTAGGTTTAAACTGTATATATAGAAGCCAAAATGGTTTGATGTTAGGCTACCAGTTATACAAATGGTACTGCACCTCTGGTCCATGTACCCCTTCAAAGAATCATATTAGAGCCAAACAAAGCTCCCAGTAATGAAGATGCCTGGCACATGGAATTGCGTAGGGGACAGGACATGCAGCTAGCTCACTTAAAACACTTGAAAGTGAAGCTTCCTTCTGACACTGGTAGGGGAAATTAATGTATCTCAAAATTGACTATATTTTTAACAGAAATTTTCTTTACCATTTTTTTGTTAGTATTTATTGCTAGATAAATGACCAAAATACAGTGCCTGTGTTTATCAGCTGAATGCAGAAAGTCTTTTCCTAGGCTTTCATTTAAAATGCAAAAGCCAGTGGGCATATTCAGCCCATAACAAAGTTGCGATTCCTTTATTCACATTAGCAGAAAGAGCCCAGATGGGAGCCCAGAGAATTTCCATTTAAAAGCAGCATCATCACTGGAGTCAGTGGATTTAAGTGAATCTTTGATAAAATTACAGATCAGATCTGTAGCATCGCTGGCAATTTCATAACCAAATGTGTACTTAAATCTGTTGTAAAACTTCTGTCCTGTGATTTCGGTGTTGAGCTCTGAAAAACTTAAGGATCCCAAAGAGTGTAAGAGGATGCGTTTGTGTCGCGAATGAGTGGTTAGGTCGCTTAAATGATCACTCAAAGGTTTTGCAAGAAAAGATTTTACTGAAAATTTAGAAAATGTGATCTTACAGAGTTTGTTGGCAAGGTTCACTCCATTACTTCTTAAATGAATGGAATACAAAATCAAAGGGGTTTTTGAGTAGAAAATGATTTATACAGAGTGGAAGAAAAGTGTAAGGGGAGAGGGAGACCCTCCCATTGAGGCACCAGGTTCAGACAGGACCCCCTTGCTTTCTTCTCAGAGAGGAGCCTAGGCGTGGGTGGATCCAGAACCAGCCTTAGACCACAATGGTTTACGACCAAGGAACACGCTTAGCGGCAGTTCAGGGTGTGCTCACAGTTTAAAGAGAGAATCACAGGAATTTAGCAGCTATTGATCACTGTTTAACTTAGCATTTACTGAGTGATTAGAAAGAATTTGCTATTACAATCACAGTAATGGAATATTATGTTTGGAATTGATTCACACACACACACGCACACAAACATAAAAATTTCAGTGAAATACTCACTTCAAATCAAGTGATTTCTCAACAGGCAAAGGCTGAGTACCAAGATCAGCCCAGGTGATGCCAACAGAGTCCAAGATACTCTGAGAAACTTGCCACTCAGAGGGAGTTACTGGGTGCAGCTTGCTGCGGACCAGAAGAACTCAATGGGCCTTCCTTGGTACTGCTGTTTGTAGGGTCCCAAGATGATTGGACTTGAGGCATCAGTAACTTTCCATCCTGGTCACAATCCACATGGTGCCATCCTGGTATTTAGACAGAAATTATGTAGTTCCAGTACTACCTTGCTAACACCCTGGGTTGGCTTTCTCTGCTGAAGAGCCCAGGCAACGCTTTGTCAGACCCGTTGCGCAGGGCAGCGTGTGTTTGTTTGAGCAGGAGCTGAGGTAAGGCTCCCCCTGCTCTCTGTTCCTCTTTTCTGGCACAAGGGAACGAGGAGAGTATTTGGCGCCGTCTCACTCGCATGTGAACAGCATTTCCAAAGGAACAGGGCAACAGACTTGCGGAAGACGCTCTACCTGACAAAACTGCCACCTCGAGCATCAGATGCTGACCTTTGCCAAGATCAAGGAAACCCTGTGAATAAGACCTTGCGGTGGTATGACCCCCCTCATCAGACCACCTGGCGATCTTAGAACCAGCTGACATTGCGTTATTGCCTTTGAACAAGAGCAAGGAGCTGGGAGAACTCGCCATTTTTCTTGGCTTTAGGACGGTCAGGCACCTCCTGCTACCCACTTTATAAATGTCAGAACTGCACAGTCTGGGGAGCACTGGAATTGTGCTGTTGTTGGCAAGATACCAGAATTACTTCATACAGATTGTGGCCAGGATGGAATTTTACTGATGACCAACCCTATAAACAGTGGCACCAAGCGAGACCCTCTGAGTTCTCCTGGACTGCAGCGGGCTGCCACCAGCATCTCCCTCTGAGTGGGACGCCTCTCAGAGCCCTCGAATACTGCAGTTCGAAGTTACCATGGCTGACGGAACCTGGGCTGAACTACAGGGATCCCTCACCCCTTGAGGCTCAGCCTTCACCCGTTGAGAAAATAATTTGAAGTATGTCACTTAACTCGAGGGGAGTTTTTCACAGGTACCTTTATATATGCATATCATAATATCCTACTATTGTGATTATAGTGAATCCTTTAATTGCTGCTAAATTCCTGTGGTTCTCTCTTTAACTGTGAACAAGCCTTAAATTGCTGGTAGACATATCCTTTAGACATAACCATTATGGGCTGAGGCGAAGTCTGGATGCAGTCACACCTAGGCTTCTCTCTGCGAAGGGATTTAGAATGCAACGTAATTCATTCTGAACCTCTTGACTCAACACGAGGGCCTCCCTTATCTCTTACCTCTTTCTTCGATCTCTGTGTAAATCATTCTATCTGAATCCTACCTTGATTTTGTATTCCATTCATTTAATAAGGTATAGAGTGAACCTTGACATCCAACTTTGTTAAATCACATTTTTAAATCACTTCTTGCAAGTACCTTTGACAGTGACGCTTTCAGTGGTCCAAACCACTCGTTCATGACAGACCTGTTTCTAAAGTACATAGCCAGCTCTGTGTGTTTCTGGCCTAAGTATTTTCCTTTTCTAACCAAGGGGGCCAATAGATAAGTGCTGATTTGTCATAGAGTCATAGAATGCTTCCGCTGCCTGTGCAGTTTCTTCTTGCTCTTTAGTTTGACCAGCAGGTCTTGTCTCAGCCATGCCAGTCTCTTCCCTTCCTTGCCTGATTTCTTACTCCTGGGAACTTCCATCTGAACATGAGGAAGAACTTCTTCCCTCTGAGGGTGACGGAGCACTGGAACAGGCTGCCCAGGGAGGCTGTGGAGTCTCCTTCTCTGGAGATA
>Ga0181612_170152_pt1 | contig 17964 bp, 12 predicted proteins | sample HoacroProtozoa21_FD_119630 | JGI IMG/M metagenome (GOLD analysis project Ga0181612, IMG submission 119630) | Hoatzin crop microbial communities from Cojedes, Venezuel. Combined Assembly of Gp0051906, Gp0051904, Gp0051908 | reverse complement strand
TCTGAGAAGCCTTAGACCAGATCTGTCTGCCAACTCTTGCTGAACACAATAGCCCCTCAGTTACAAAGAAGTTTGGTCATACTTTTCAACACCTTGTGAAAATATTGCTAATCAGTTTTGACAATGTACACAGAAATTAAGTCTCACCTCTATGAGTGTATTCTCATCATAACAGAAATTAAACTGAAATAAAGAAAAACAGAGTGACTCCTTCTCAAGTCGATAGAAGAGATCAGGGCTAGGGTCATCAGTTCTGAAGCTCTTAGCTCTTCGTTTTGCACTTCCCTGTTCCTGGCCATTCTGGTTCCAGGGGCAGCCATGACATGAACATCCACTCAGGAAATTAGCTAGGATGTTCAGCAACAGACACAGGTTGAGGGTCTTTCATATCCCCTCGTCATGAGGAGCCTAGTGGAGAAGACCATCTGAATTTGTTTTTACATCTCTCACTAGAAAGTATGACAGAGTTTCTTTACAGGAAAGACAACTGCTAGAGCACAAGTAAGCAAGCAGCCAGCAGCCAACATAATTAAAAAAAATACAGACTGATTTAGCAGTACTCATTCATTCATTTTTTTCCAGTGCAAGAAGAAAAACAGTGCCAACTACAAAGCCCACATTGCAAATGGTACTCAATCCACCCCACAGGGAATGAGTAAGAAGTCTGGCTGGTAAACACAGGTGTAGATCAATATCATTATTCTAACAACACAAATAAATGGCTCCACACATATTTAGTGTTTAATTTTACAATAATATATTTTTTGTTGCTCTTCCACAGGACAGCTATGAAATAGAAAACAATTAATTAAAAAAATTTTCCTGATTTTCCTTATTCCACCACAAAATTTTAAAAGCACATCCTTAAGCTAAAAGCTTGCACCACTAGTGAAGCCAGAGCAAGCTGTGATGACTGATAACATATTCTATCCATCCTTTTCAGCTGCTCATTGATGCCTACAGCAGATTCCTACTGTGACTGCTTAGCCAACAGAAGGGATCATGAGAGTGATTTGTGCTCAGCTATAAGTAAAACCAGCCAGCTTGACCATTGGTTGTGCTCAAACACGGTCCTCTGTTTGCAGATCAGATTATACCATCAGCAAACCCAGGTGGTACTCAGCTGCTGCTCACCACCCACCCCAGCCTGCTTTCTCTTCCTCTTAGCAAATGTGATTTCCTTCTCAGGTAGGCTGGCACAGCCTTGCAGAACCCAGTTCAGCCAGAATAGCCTGAGAAGTCCAACAAGAGCACAAGCTCACATGGACAGAAACCTGGGAATGAATGCCTGACCTCAGCCTTGAACAGCTTCAGCCAGTGAACAGGCCCTGGAAATCAGAGTGGGTTTCATGGGATGGCTGACAGGAGCTGATCGCTTACTGATATGGAAAGGACCAGTCCCATTCCAGTCCTACATCCCCATCCCTTCACTTGGACAAGGTCTGGCAAAGAATCATCTCACTACATGGTTAAAAGAGCTCAATGAACAAATGCGAAACTAACTACCAAAAAAGTAGAGAGTTTTCTGCCGGTTGGTGGGAGGTGGGGGAAGCAAGCAGCCACGACTGGGAAGAGCAGGTACCAGGTCTGTCTCTTTTAGAGACTAAGAGCTATCAGACCACCCTAGCCTCTCATAGTGTAGCATCCTATGTCTTGATCTGAACTGTCCCACATAAACTCAAAGTATTAGCACAACAGTAAGAACCAACAGAGCAGGAGAAGATTTGAATCCACAGAAGAGCTGTTTTTATCTGTATTACCCAGAGACTCTGTTAGGCTCACCTTTCCTTGCACCCTCCCCCATCCACTGGAGCCACTGGAAGCTGCTCCTTGTGAGGTTCTGCCACAACTTTCCATTTACCTAACCATTTCTGAAGTGTGCTAGGTCTCTGAAACCCCCCAAGACACCTTTGCTTCCCTCCGTCACAGTCAGGGCAGCCAAAGCATCCTGGGGAATATTTGCCTTCCGCAGTCCATTGATGGCTGAATTTGTCTTTGTTGTTTGTCAGAAGATGTGAATATCAGGATAAATGCATGGTGTCCTGAACCTATTTCCTGGCAAAATATTTAGCTAATTAATATTATGTGCAGCAAACAAAAACTTCTTCAGCACACGGTATTTGCAAATTACTCTCTGCGACTCTGAATCTGTCAGTCTAACAAGTAAATTAAGTCATTTAGTGATCAGAGTCAGGAACTCAGATCAGAGATTGCTGAATACTGATCTAATCAGCAATTAATTTGCTGCACAGGAGTTCAAAACATGTTATCCATTGCACCTAGGCAAAACTCAACATACTCCTCTATGAAAAGGATGCATTTCCTGCTTTGCAGACATCCTGCACATTTAAACAAACCAGCTTTGAGATTAAGAGTACCTAAGCCGTGAGTGTTCCGCTTACACCCAGTTCAGCACATTTTGTCTTTTAAACACAAGTAAGAGATATTTTGCAAGAGTAGATTTAAATTTCTTGCACTGTTCCAACCTGGTAAAATGCCATATATTTTCCATATGCTAGTTATTCTTTAGTAAGGCCATTTGATGGAAACAAAACAGTTTTTCCAGTAAATGGATAACAGTCCTACACATGTGAAAGGTAATAGCACAAAATTTGGGGTATATTATCTGAATTTGCTGTCACGATCATGTTTAAACCGCTCAGTACTCCAAAAAAACAAAAACCTTTGAAGTTTTTTCTCCTGATGGCACAGTAAGGTGAGTACCACTGCAGAACTAAGCTGGCCTAACTGCCAGAAACTGTAAGCAGCCCAAAATCAATGTGTTGCGGCTGGTTGTCAGTACTATATCGCGTACCCGATAGCAAGAGAACGGGAAGTGATACTAGTGGCCTTGCAGCTGATCGGAGGTGGTGATGGTGGTAATTAATAATAATTGTTAGGGTGACAGAACAGATGTTGCAGGAGGCTTGTGGTTTCACTTCAGTATCTACCATTCACAGGCAAAAAATGTGTGTGCTTGACACATGAAAGAACAGAGATGTATGAGAGATTCGGCAATTTTTCTCATCTCCCCCTTCCACGCACACTGTAGTATAGGTTGCACCCAATTTTCATTAAGAGAAACCCATGCCACAGGGGCTGTGATGTGACCCACTGCTAGCTCTCTGTGTAGCAGAGATGCTGACATTCCCACAGCTAACTGAGGAAAAGCCAGATTTCACAGCTAGGACATGGCCTGAAGACAGCATTTCACACTCACAAGGTCACAGGAAACAGCCTTTCTGGATTTGTATAATATCCACATCCCATATGGAAGTGTTCAGCCAAAGCTCTCCAAGCGGGGAAATTGGAGGGGTGGGGTGATGAGACAACTAATATAACTTCTTACAAGTGTTGCTATTTACACCTTCATACAGTTGCCACTGTCTGCAGGGAAAATTCACGCTGTTTATGTTCACACATCCAACTTAGATGGCCGAGTGATAAATCTAGACTTTCTGGTCAAGGAAACTGGATTCAGAACAGATTTGTCTGTTTTGGCTTGTAATCACAACTGACAAATCCAATAGGAAAAAAAAAATGGGTGAACAACTTTTCAGCAGTGTGAAGCTTTAAATGCTCACAGAAATAACACTCTGTCACCTATTGTATTCCACCCTACTTCTGACTCCCAGTCGCAGTCTCACCACCTTCCTTCAGAGGCACTGTTCCTCCTGTCTCTGCCTTTTACCACCCTAAGTAGCTGGCCACTTTTCAGTTCCTCTTCAGCCTCCCCATGCATTCTGGGCTTACCTTCCTGGGCGCTCCAGTGAGGTCTAGGACCTAAAAGGATCCTTGGGAGGAACAAAGAGGAACATCCTGAAGATGGAGAACCTGTAGCAGAGGCAGTGCTGTCAATCATGATCCACTTATAGGAAAATGAGTTATCAGTTAACAGTACAGAGGGGTTCCTTGAACCACACAGACCACTCCAGCTCCACTGATGGGATGGCCTAAACTCCTTCTTCAGGCATCTAAGCAGAATGACTCAATTTAGAAAGTGTTGCTAAGACCTGCCAGTATATCTCCCTACCAGGGCAGGCTGTCTTCTCTCAGCTAGTTTATAAATGTTTCTCAAATTTGATGAAATAACCTAAAGAAGAGGCCTCTTGGAGAGAATCCTACTGAAGTACATTTCACAGCTGGAGACTTTCTGCATGTCACAGGGTGACTGACATATTTCCAGCCTTTCCGTAATAAGAAGCTCAGATTCTATTCTCCTTCTCCAGCAACAATCTTTACCCCTCCCCATACCTATACTCTTTGCTTTACAGGTAGGCTTTTTCCTTTTCCCACCCCATTGCTCTACGGAAACTGCTTTCCCATCCTTTCATGAATGTGTCCCACAGTTTTGGTCCTCTAGATGTCTGTACCAAAAGCCCTAAAAAACATCAGGTGCATCAGAAAACGCTGTGTGCACAGCTCTTGTCTCAGCAGCCACAAGCGTTCAAGACTAGCAGCTGCACTTGGAAAATGTTCCTGATTTAAACAGAGCAAGTGTGATCAGTATCGTTTCTGAAACAGATGTCAAGTGATTCCTTAATTTTTAGGGTACGGGTGATGCTTTTGAGGTTAGGTCTCTACACTGGGTAACTGACAAATTTTACATGGGACAGTCTCCATCCCACACTCTTTAGACTTTCTCCTGTAAAAGACTGCATGGTTTTTACAGGAGATGGCACATCCATCCCTGCTTTGCTCACCCTCGGGTGGTTTCCCACTTCACAGAGGATTCCACCTCCACTTAGTGCTGTTATCTTAGCATCCCCAGTGGAAAGTGGGCAGACTTCACTCCCACATGGGACAGAAATAAACAGGCCAAACACCATTCAGCATGATTATGCTCCCTTTTTTCCAACCTGCAATTCATAGAGCTGAAGAAGCCTGGAATGCAGTTGTGCTGTTCTACTTCTGTCCAGTTCAGGTTTGTGAAGGAAACTGGGCACAGAAAGAAACATTTCCCTGGAGGAGACACCACGTATAAAGCACTAGATTCCTGTGCAGTCCTCATCTTTTCTTTTTTTACCATGCCTGGCACAGTTACATGCTAAAATCATCTAACAGCACAGACTACTGACTATTTCTCTCCAGCAGACAAGTAACTCATTCTCCAAGGATCTCCTTGGAGAATGAGTCTTGGGGAGTAAAAAGCAATGTGAGACACTTTATGAGGGCAGGAGGGACGCTTACATACTCAGAAAACAAAAACTCAGAAATTTTCCTATGCTGCTTGGGGTCCAGGCTGTGACTCTCTTGGTGTCTAGCCAGGTGAAGGTCTGACTCTTCCTAAAGCTGTAGCTGAGCAGGTAACCTACACCACCTCTGCTACTCAGGGCAACAATTCAAAACCCTTTCATCTGTTCTTACTGCTACAACTGAGCTGCCCATCATTGGAAAGATGGGGAGGCAGAGCAACCTGAATCAGAATCAGCCCGATTCTTAACCTCCTGTTGATGCATGCACCAATGCTCAATGATGTGCTCAAACTCTCTGGGACTGTAAATCACATTTCCATAGGCATATTCTCAGGTGCATGTCACTTTGGACTTCACAGAATCTGAAAGCACAGACTGCAGGCAAGATGAGGACAAAGGTGATGATCTAGGTGGAAGCAGTGCAGCAGGAATTTTCTCTTCCACAGCTACAACAGGCCACACAGAAGCTTCAGGCAGTCCAGGCCTATGCAACCAAATTCTCAACACATCCAGCTCCATACCGCTTCAAAAGACGCCCTGGAACCCTTAATTCTGTTCCAAGCTACATTGGTGTATCCTGAAATCACTCCACTCTTTCAGCTTTCTTGGAGTTACTATGTATTTATTCTGATGTAATCTAACACTGGACATGTAAACAAACAGGAACTCCTTATAGTGACCCTGTACAAAATCCATCCTTACTGTTTACCTCAGTTAGAGGTAAGTTAGATCTGTGGTTAAATTTTCAGTACACATGAATATTTATAACAGGCTATCAATATGTTTTCAACCACATCTCTTAAACAGTTTGTTGTGCTACTTGCATTTTCAAGGTGACTTCTGAGTTGTAGAACCAGGTCAGAAAAATTCCTTGCATCCGAAAAATCACTTGGCGGTTAGAAAACTGTCAGTGGCCATAGACAAAAGATTCTTAAGTTATTGGTACTTTTCAGGAAAACATGTGGTAATAATTTTTAATTCTTCCAAATCAAATGTGCAGAGAATTTAACTTGAGCAGATGAAAAATCTCATATTACGAAAAAAACCCACAATATAGGAAAAGGAATAAAAAGAGAAGCCACAGGAAAAAAGTTTCTTCACTCAGTTATGGAAGACTCATTTTGTCCCTTCCTATTTTTCATCTGTAAGTTATATATGTTAATGATTCTCCAACAGGGATCCCTGCCACCCTTAAATTCATTCCTGCTGGAGGAAGAAAGGGAAGTGGCACTGAACAAAAGTCAACACTATTGAATAGCACTGTCATGCAGTAACACAACGCAACACATTCTCCTGAAAACTAGCCCCACTACAAGATAATAAATCCTGGTGTAGCCCTAACTAAAACCAGAGAAATAAGAGTATGAAATGACAGAGGACTTGACCTCAGCACTCAGCTTAGTCAACAGTCACACTGGAATGAGAGAATAGGATCAAAGACAAAAAAATGATGTAAATAAACAGTGCCTACGAAGATGAGTGTCTGTATTAACTGTTTATCAGCATAGATAAACAGCTTCTACGGCAGCTGGTCTCTGCACCCAGGTCTTCTACTGACGAGCATAGCTGAAAGTTAGAGAGTTCTTTAACCTATCCCCCTCCCTATTCTCGAGTCACACGAGTTAGTGTGTTCACCCTGCTTTCACTGGTGCCTATGTCCCCGGCATCGCAATGCTTAAAACATGCCAGGCAATGTGAATATGAGTGAATACACCCATATCTGTACAAGTATTGCTGTGAAATCATGTTGACTCCAAAGACAGAATCACAGGTTTTGCTCCTGTTTACTGCCTGCCACAGACAGGTCAACCCTTCTGTTTGTTTCCCTGCTCTGGTCTCAGCCCACGGCACACCTCCAGTGGAACTCGGTCTGTAAGGACTGCTCCATTCGTAAGAGCAGCAGCACACCACAGACCGGCGGGCAAACAGGCACTTCCATAGTATGCCACAAATGATTTTAAACCATCGATATTTCCTTTTACTAGTTAATTAGTTGTTAAGTAACAAAAGATGGCAACTCAGAAGGGCATATATTTGCCAGTCAGGACTTGTCCAAGGCCTTCTGCAAAAACAATTTTCCCATCTGAAAAAGTAATTCTTGTTACTATAATGCTTTTACTTCCTTCTGCTTTTTTTTTTCCTTTAATTTATCTCCTCAGTTTTGAATTCAGTGTTTGAAGTGACATTAACTCTTTCTGTGCCGAATCATGACAATGTTTCCTTGGGAAAACGAAAACCCAAATTTTTCATTCAAAGTTTCATCTGGGGAAAATTTCTGACTTTCCCACCAGCTCTACTCTCAGCTTAGAGACTAAAAAATTGACTAAACTTTTCAACACAACAAGCAACTCCATTTCCTGCAACTGTCTTAGATCATGGCATCTCGCTCTGAGAAATACAAATATTGGTCTAATCTACAGGCATTTAAATTATCACAAAGTCCATCAATGCCTTCAACAGGCATTGGAGGAAAAATGTGTCAAAGCTGTGGTGCATCTTCCTATTTTTCTCCCTGATAAGAGCAAGAATCCACTGATAAGAAAAATCAAAGACTGTACAGAACTGTGGTCCATGCTATCATTTATCAGAATATTCTCACCTATCTTAGAAGGGGACACGTTAGGGAAAGCTCTTTTGCTGTGTTATGCTATGTTTCTATGGATATAAACAGAAAACAGAATGATTTAAATCTCACTCGGCTAGTGTCGAGAGAGAGTCAAGCCATTCTAAACTAAATACATCCAGGACACTTCTGACATTTAGCACTTCAGGATTAAAATGCAGCTCTAGCTACCCTGTGTCTTCCTGGATTCCAGGAACCATTTTTTCCTACTTTCAATGCAAATAAAGTAAGTTTAATGACTCTGAAGTCACTCAAATTAATTTTAAAAAGGCATTTGCCCAGCGGCCATGTAACATCTAGCTAAAAAAAGAGGATGTACTGATCTTATAACAGAAACTAGCTAATGTTTTGAAAAGTACTTTCCTCCATCTAAAAACTGGTTAGGACTAAAAATAGTCTTTGTTTATATTTGCTTGAATTAAGATAATAATTCTTGAAGATGTAAAAATTACATATATTGTATTGAGATAATCATATGAGGTGCTGTACCTTTCTCAGTGTTGCACATGCCTCTGTTCACTTACCCCATTTCCTGACCTTCCCCTGATATCCACACGATTCTTCTCGGGACCAAAGTCAGCCCCAAAATGAAAAGACACAAACTGTTTCTCTCAGTACAGCTGTCCAATGCAAATCTCAGCAAAGAATTTTTTCGTAATGGAGGAAATGTTTGCACATCATGAAATCTAAGGTCCATTTGGTTGGAATATGAACAACTCCTAGGTTTTTTTTTTATTATTATTTTTACCCCTCCAGCTGGGTATGAGTTTGTCATGTGCTCTAGTCATGTCTGCTGGTGTCAGCTTGCACTGCCTGATTAAGCCTTACCGTCTAGCATAATAAACTTAGACCTTCTCTGTTACATTCTAGTATCTCTCAGGCTTGATGAAGTTCTGCTGTCGATACCCACCTCATTTTATGACAAATAGGAATGATTCTAGCAATCATTTCTGTGGGTCTTGCATTCACTTTCTCAAAAGCTTTAAATTTCTCAAAATCAGAGATTATGATCTGATACTTAGTATTAGGTTTATTTTTTCTCAGCTAGATTTTAACAATCTGGCAGGCCTAATAAGAAAAAATGCAAAACAATATTTCACGCTATTTGGATCAGATTCAAGTGAAAAAGCTTACACCAAGGTGATTTACATTGAGAGAATCAGCCACAGCAGGTACTGCATACTCCTCCTTTCCAAGTAATGTCCCATTCATCAATGCTAGAAACCCTGACTCTGTTTCCTGTTGGAGATGTTTCAAGTATGTGGACAGTTTTTTCCAATAAGGTCAATGCTGAAATATATCATGGAATCACAGAGTAATTTAGGTTGGAAGGGACTTAAGGAGGTCATTCACTCCAACCTGCTGCTCAAAGCAAGGGCAGCTATGAAATCAGACAAGGCTGCTTAGAGCTCTATCCAGTCAGGTCTTGACAAACTCATAGAGTAGAGGCTATGCAAACTCACCAGGCATCCTGGTCCACTGTTCATTATCCTCACAATGAAAGAATGTTTCCTTCTATCCAGCTGGACCCCATCCTTCTTCAAATTATTTCTCTCACCTCTCAACCTCCTGCCGTGCACCACGATGTAGAGCCAGGCTCCATCTTCTCAATAATCTCCTCATAGATATTGGGCAAGGCTACTATGTTCTCCCTAAAGCCTTCTTCTTCGGGCTAAACACTGCCAATTCACTGAGCCTCTCCTGACAGGGCATATCCTCCAGCCCCCTGACTATCTGATGGTCCTCTGCTGAGCTTGCTCCAGTTTGTCAGCGTCTTGCTTGTGGTAGAAGGCCCAAAGCTGAATACTGGTACTCTAGATGTGGAGTAACAAGAACTCAGTGAAGGGGGAATAATCCTGTCCTTCAATCTACTGGCTGTGCTCCTGTTAATACAGCCCCTGGTGCCGTTGGCCTTCCTGTCTGCCGGGGCACTCTGCTGACTCACATTCAGCTTGCTGTCTACCTACCACTCCCAGGTCCTTTAGACCAGAGCTGCTTCCAGCCTCTGCTGTTGCAGAAGGTTCTTCCTTCCCAGGAGCAGGGCTTCAAATTTGTTCCTGTTGAATTTTGTAAGGCTCACACCAGCCTCCAACCTGTCTAGATTCTTCTGAATGGCAGCCCCATCATCAAGCACCTCAACTGTTCCCTGAATTTGGTGTCAACTGATAACTTCATGAGAGAGCGCTGTTGGGTCCTTTAGGTTAGTCACTGGAAATGATCCTAAGAACGTTGTGCTCTTAAAGACAGTAGCTTCCTGCTCTGGAATAAATCTTGCCTGCAGAAAATTGTGCTAAATTTTCAAAAAGCATCAATCCCTAAATAAGGGATCAAAATAAATTGCAAAAATCATTTGCTGAAATAAGGACCAGACCACCTAATTCTTGCTCAATTTGGTAATTATGTTATGTTCAGCAATGAAGAACTAATGTTTGCAGACTCAGCAGTTACTGCTGGCATAAACACACAAGGCACAGAGCATTTTTACTTCTGCTAGAGAAACGCTACTCACCTTTCCAATCTTCAGCCAACCATAATGTACTGGAACATACCACTCCTCTTTGCCAATCACAAAGGGCCGATAGCAAAAATTATGTCCAATCTCATCTTCCTTTGAGAGTCTCTGTTGATGGAAATAAAACCTAGACCCATACTGAGGACAGAAAATCTCCTTGAACTAGAATACACAGAGGCTGCCATCTTCTGTCAAAAGAAGCAATTAGGGAAATGATATAGTGAAGACTGATTCAGAGATAAGGATGAAATAACCTCAGGAGATTCCACCTCATTTTAAGACCTTTCCTTTATGGTTTTATTGTGCTGCAGAAGCATTATATTTAAATGGTGGCACCTTACCATTTCTACCGCTTTTCTGTTCTCCCTTTGCAATGTGACAAAGAGTTTTACAAAGCAATATACAAAACAGACATCACTTCTTCACACACAGAGCCCCCACTTATAACGACAACATGACATGCATCTAAGATTAATCCACAAAGGGCATTGCCAACCAAGCTCTTTCTGGACTCAAGCCATTTCATCTTTTCTGTACCAGAACAAAAGAGGCAATTGCCAGGCAGATTGTGGTTGTGACTCGCATAGATTATTGTTTTTCCCCAAGGACTTTTCTGCAACTAAAGGAGCATTTCACAGACGGGTTAATAATCTGGAACCTAGATGTCTTGGCTCTTCCAGAGACTCTGGGAGCTTTTGGCCACATAATACACTTTGTGACTCTGTTTCTTCTCCTGTCCTTTGTCTGTTTGGGCTGAAAATGTTGGATGACAGAGTCTCTTGTTACATGTGCAGGTCACATACAGACAATAGGGCTTTTATTGGCAGCTGTTTTGCAAACCACATGGCCCACGAAATACTATTCCTCCAGAGACCTGAGATCTGCCACCACTTCTGACACAGAAATGCATTGGTCCTCCTGAAATTACAGTAGTCAGAAAAGAAAAGAAAAAAACAAACTACATTTTGCTTAGTCATTCCACCAGGTTACAGATTAGGAAAATGGTAGAAAATATAGGGTGCATCAGGCATGTTATCGGCAACAGTCCAGCAGGTTTTGGACTCCTTTCTCTCATGACACACAAGGAAACAGCAGCAATGGCATCTGCAAAGTACAGGCAGAGTAAGACACCTCCAGTCCTTCCTCCTCTTCTTCCGGGAATAATACAAAGCCAGCAGCTCAGACAGTGCAATTCTGCAGTCTATCAGATAAGATGCATTCAACCACCTGGTTGGTATGGTAATAACCTTAAACTTAAGCTGAAATACTAAGTAACACACTTCTATCCAATCCCTTTCAGCCATGTTCACCACCCTCCTCTCCTCTCCCCCCCTCCAAAAAAAAAAAACAAACACCAAATACCAACAAAAGACAATGCTGTTAGACTTTAGGGCCTTTTCCAGTAGCCAGCACAAGTAAACACAAACATAAAATCCTTATCTGAATTCAATGCATAATAAAGTAGACCTTCACATAAACGGTTTAAGGTTACCTCAGAGGGTGACAGAGGTGCAATTTTTGCCAGTCTAGCTTTTTTCTTATATGGACTGAACATCTTTAAAGGCTAATGTAGACAGACTATAGAGGAGATGGTCAGCTTAGCATTGCACGCAAATCTGTGTATTTTGTTTCTAAGGTTGTGTGATTTCCTGCTCACACTGCAATAAAACCACAGCTCCATACAGTTTGCTCGCTCACACCCCAGATGAAGAGAGGCTTTCAAGTATATGTTGCTATGTTGCATTTATATGCTGAAAGTCCAATAACATAATGGAGTGTTTGCTATTCTCAGAAGTGGTGCACACTACAACATCGCAGGAAACATCAACAGGAAAAGGCCAGATAGGAAAATGTATATGTGTTGAATTTTTTTGTCTCTTAGAGAAATATTGTTCAAAAGATACACAGATCTCTGAGATCATCAGTATTGTCTACAAGTCAAAATATTTGTTGTGACAGCATTTCAATCACCAGGCAAGGCCTAGACTGTAGTCTGTCTGAAAAAATGGCACCCTGTCTTGCATTGGCTCCACTCCAACAGCACGTGATGAATTTCATTTTCAGTAGCCAGCCCTGTCAAATACCTTGGTGACTCAGCCAGATGGAAAGATGAAGACCTACTGAAACAATTTGATGTTAGATGGATTTGCTAAAAAACTTCTCGAAAGAGTACTGTGCTGAAGTGATAGAAACAGAACCGAAGCACACGGTGAATATGAAAAAGAAAGTAAGTGCACAAAAGGTAGGAGATAGTAGAGGTGCAACAATATGAATACAACTGTGAGACTGGGTGGTAGTCATGGTTGCAGACAATGAATATGAAGAAGGCTTTATTACCACCCTGAATACCAGACAGCTAGATCTAGACAGATGTACCAGATCTGCGTGTCTTTACTTAGCGGCTATTGGCATCTGTGTCTAGAACTTCATGTCATTTGGTGCTTTTGATTGTTTTGATCTAAATGCACTGATTTACAACATGGGCAATACTAAAAAAAAAAAAAAAACAACCAAAAAAAAAGTAGTGTGTAGGGCTAGGGATTATGCCTAAAGTGTAACCAGCGACCTGCTGCACTGACCCATGGCTTAAAAAGCATTCAGGGGCAATGCCTCTGACACATATGAATCTGTATACATTGGTGAAGTGGCCAAGAGGTTGAAAACAGTCCAGACACAAGCAGGTGACACTGTTTGACTCAGTCCTTCATGAGCTGCTCACCAGAGAAGGAAAAAAAATGCAACAAGCAGAGAGCTATTTAACTTTGGCGGGCCAGCATGACCGACAACCCAGCTGGCCATAGCCAGGTTTGAATGACACTACTACATGCCCTTCTCCTGGCATCACAACAAACTATAAAAAGACAAAGAATGAGGTTACTAGAGATTGAGGGCAAGAAGGCAGAAGCATTCAGACACTACTAGAATCCTGTATCAGAAAGGACTGAAGCTGGCTGGTGTGAAGCTTGACCCACTGCTAGAGGCAGAGAGCTCCATGGGATAGGGATGCTGCTGAAATTTCACGACTATCACTACCGAAAAGAAGGGAGGAAAGAGACTGGAACAGCATGATTTTAGTGCTCACAGTTATGTTGGAAGGTGTCAATGTCTGCCACCTAGTGACTCTAAGCCAAAGATAATCACAGACCTTTGTCATATTGCAGAGGCTACAACAGCTGGTTTTAGAGTTCTACGTGGTAGGCAACTATTGACGTAGCTGTATAACCTCTCTTTGCAGTCAACGGAGAGAAGCAGGCACTTCTCTCCACAGGTGGTAAAAAGGGAGTCCCAGTGACAAGCTAAGGTGTTGTTTGATGAAATGGCCCATCCTCAGGAGTTATATTAATCAAAAACAAAAAAATTGCTAAAATGCATACATTTGGGTGACTTGGAGAAAAGAGGGTTACCACCCGACTCTGTAACACGTGCCTACCAGATGGTAGATCCAGGTGAGAAATAAGGAACCTAACTGCAAGAGGTGAAAGTTTGTTATAGCTTGCACATGTGTCAGAAATTAAGTTACCAGGGAGCCATGAAGAACCATCATGATGCTCAGACAAAACTGAGACACTCACTATTGAAATGTCAGGTTTGTGGGCCTTGCAGACTGCCTGCTATTGTTCCCATCTGTGTCCCGGTGGAGCAAAATAAGTACTTAGTAAGAAAAGAAAAAAGAATGCCTATCAAGTCTACAACTAGCTTGTACTCATGACTTTTTCTCAGAGGGAAGCAATTTTCAGAAGTCCCAAGTACTGGCTAAGTATTGAAGTCAAAGGGGCAGTAGCATTACACCGGGCTACTGAAGTGTAGGTACATGCATATGACGAGTTTTGTTGTGACCTGTGTGTGTATATTTTCACCCCTCAAGGATTTCTTGCTGCAAGTCTTCACACCAGTGCTTTTGTTACTGTTAATTGACCTTCACTGGTGATGACAAGAAGGGATATTTCTGCTTCAGATGTGTATTTCTCTAAAACCAGAAACTGAGAGTATTAAGCTAGTGCTTATTCATCACATGATGATAGTGGAATTCATCATCTTATTAAAAAAAACCCTCAAAATACATGAAATTAGGATTACTATTTTAATTAAGTTTTACATAGCAAAATAGTTAATATTTTGTCTATTAATAATTAATATCTGCAGTTAACATAGCTGTGCTGTGCAGCAATTAATCTTCCTAGTGGAATCCTGATGGGCAGTATTTCTACTAGAGGGCTTTCCAAAATACTATGTAAAAGGAATTTTTTGAAAGGTCAGTTGATATAGTGGAAGCCCTAGCAGTAAATTATGCTTAGATTGGTAAAACACTAGCATTTCTTCATCAGCCTGTCAGAATTTAATCGTATTAACTTGTGCTACAGTGACCAACATTAACTCAGGTTAAAGTAAAAATAATTCGGCTTAAATTTTCTATGCACTGTACTACACAGTACAGTCTCCATGAATGATAATTTGCCAGGACCTCAGGAATGCTATTAGATCTCTTTCTTCGGAAACCAGGAACAGATATAGGAAATGGCAACAATTATGAGCTTATCTCACTGATTCTGACTATGCATAAAATACTAACAAAGACATTGGCAGTGAAGTTTGAATTTGCTTTATCTAATGATATTCCTGTCAAATTAGGGATTTAGAAACAAGATATTCAAAACAACAATTAGAGAATCCTTATTTACCCAATATACTTTACTGAAAACATTTGAATTTAATTTTAAAAATGATCAGATGTCTAGTCATCATTGAGAAGTACTCACTAGGAATTTATTTTTCATACATGCCTTAAATTGAGGTTTGGAAAGAGATTCTGCAGATGAATAAAAGAACCCCAATAGTAACCAAAGCTTCAGTCTAGCAATCAAGCCTTATTCTAGTCACTAAGATCTAGAGATCACTCATCTCTCTTAACTGAAGTCAAATAACTGTTTTGACACTGCTATTGATAGTTAATGCATCTGATCCTCTGACAAAGCATTACTGAAGCAATTATGTGATAGACATAACATGTAACAACACTATCATGACCCACTGCAAACGATAACATGGCTAGTCAAAACTAATGATTCATTCTTATTTAATACAAGCAGATTTCTACTGATGACACCAGGAATTTGAGAGTGAATTAATCTGAAATCTGTGAAAACAGTACCCTATCAATATGCACAGTAACAAAGAAAGAACTAGAAGCAAATGAAATGTTTTGTTCTTGCACAAGTAGAGCATCTGTCCATCAAGGTGGTGTAACCGCATTAGAAACAAGTGAAGATATTTAGATAATTATCATTGGTAATTTGGAAGACCATATAAAAGACAGATGAATTGGAGAAAATTCTGTGACAGATGCTTAGCCAAATCAAAACACTTCAACAGTCCCAGAGATTTAACAGTATGACAAGATTTTCCTTCATTCAGTATATACTAGATATTCGTTCACTGAATGCTCCTACCCCTACTTGGAAGAAGCAAGAAATGATGAGCCCTTGTTAGAGAAAGGGGATTGAAAATGCTGGATGTGTTTGTAACATGGCACTCACGGAGTGAAATTTTGTTCTCATGATTCTGTTGAGGTAGATGCTCAGACTTGACCGTTTATGGGTCAGGAAGCTTCTAAAACAAAACAAAACAGAACCCCCTAAACTCCGCCTTTTTCATGACAAGCCAAGTCTCATCTTTGCATTTGTAAGAGGTACTTTTTCCCCTGAGAGGCCACTACTGGGGTTTCATTTCTTTGCCTTAAGACAACAGCCACTGACTTTTACCTAAAAGCTTGGGCTGGGTTTTTTTTTTTACGGGTTGTTGTTTGTTTTTAAAGTTACTGACTTTCAAGTAATGATACAAAAGACACAGGTCTGTCCAAAACTTTTGCATTGTGCATCCTACAGAGAGGAAGATCTGAAAAGTGCTGTTGGCAGTAGTTCTACTATTTCCAAGCCAAATTCATTCAAAGCCAGGAAAAACACCAGTGCATAATTTCCTTTAGCAGCTACTCTTCCGTGCCCTTTTCCAGTCATCATCATCTTTCTCCCAAACCATCTGTTTTCTCTTCCTTGCACTACTTGCGATTTTTGCACCTCCCTTAGAGCTAAATTAGTCTCTAAACTTTCAGCCCACAACTTCACATTCCATCTTCCTCTTCCCATCTACACACCACCCAAGCCCTCAGACCAGCTCAGGCTCAAAGGAAAACTTCTCACCACTTCGATTTCCCCCTCACGCCAACAAGTCATCCTTCTGTGCATTGCCTGCTCCAGGGCTCTCCCTCCTCAGGTTCCTTGCTTGTGCTCCCCATGCTCTAGATTCTCTGTATGATGTTAATAAATCCCGTTCTCTGACTTCTGTGAACAAGCATTATAATACCCATCAATATCTTACCACATCTCTAATAGTGCTACTTCTCAAAATATTTCTAGTTGTATTCTTACTTCTTCACGTCCTCTCCTCCACTCCAAACACCTTCACTGACTTACCAATCATGAACTGCTCAAAATCACAGAATTATGAAATCACCATTTTTTTCCTTGTCTCTAGTTAATTCCATGAAAAAGGGTGACAGGTCTCGAGCTCTGCAGAAAGATTAATACTTCCCCCTGTATTCTACTACTGACATCATTGCTTCCAAGATGATTCAACAAGTTACAACACTGGCTGATGGCACATGAGATGCTCTTCTAAGACACAAACTAGGCAATCATACTGCGAAATTACCTGCATTTTCCCACACTGCCCAGTACAATTTCCTTAAACTCAGTTTTCACAAACTAATTTCTACCTTTTCCTTTGTGATAAATATTATTACCACCAGCCAAGCTGGAGGAGCTGAGCAGCTCTGGGGACCTGTAAACAAAAAGTGAACAGAGAAAGTAAATTATGCTGTGAAAAAGGATAGGAAGATTGATGGGAGACTGCTCATTTTGGTACTAAAATGATTTGTAGGATGAGTAGCTTCAGAAGAAAACACCATTTTATGCCATGGTACTCTACGTAAGGTATTTGCACACTGAAACACATCTCCAAGTTCAACAAAGGTTTTCTAAGTGTTGATTACATGGCCTGGAAACTCCAGTTACGCTATAAACCTGTTTATGAACTCCTTTGTTCTGTGCTTGCAATGGTCTCACCGCAATTTTTATTAACCGTTGGAGCATGCTTTCCATGTCCCCTTAGTAAAGGGACCACAGGGTGACTTGGCAAGCAGTTTGCTGCAACCCTATCACCCATAGGCCCATTCTGATCTAATCAATATAGCTGTAACTATATATAACTAAATTCACGGTTCAGGCTTTTAAAAAGTTTCTGCATCTAGGACTGGATGCTCCAGTGACTGGAGAATTATGTAAACAGGGAAAACAATTTAAAAGAAAATAACTGTAATGAAGATATAGACAATCGTGGAGGGGTTGGGAGGTGACATGCAGTTTTCATATCAGTTCTGCTCCTAAATCTTTTCTGATCTGTAAGAACAGAGGGAAGACTTCTAGCAATTTTTGACAGAAAATTAAATGAAAATCAGCTTATCTTCTTAATCCTAATATCTGTGGGAGAAGGGCACTGCCATTTGAAAATGTGCATATTTTTGAACCTTAACACTCACTTGAGCCAGCAATATGCCTCTGACCAAGGCTTCATTATAACGC
>Ga0181612_130073_pt1 | contig 17964 bp, 9 predicted proteins | sample HoacroProtozoa21_FD_119630 | JGI IMG/M metagenome (GOLD analysis project Ga0181612, IMG submission 119630) | Hoatzin crop microbial communities from Cojedes, Venezuel. Combined Assembly of Gp0051906, Gp0051904, Gp0051908 | reverse complement strand
CTGCCCAGGGAGGTTGTGGAGTCTCCTTCTCTGGAGATATTCAAGACCTGCCTGGACAAGGTCCTGTGCAGCTTGCTGTAGGTGACCCTGCTTTGGCAGGAGGTTTGGACTAGATGACCCACAGAGGTCCCTTCCAACCCCTACCATTCTGTGATTCTGTAACAGAAGCAGAGTTGGTCTTTCCAGCAGTCACATCGAGTACTACAGAAGTATTTTCAGAAAAAAAAAGAGGATTCATGAGACCAGAGCTTCTTTGCCTTTACTCTTTCCAGTTTTCTACTCTAATCTGAAGCCATGCTTCCAAAACAGATTCATCCGCTGCTGCGTCTGCTTGTGAAGAGACACTGTTTCAGGAGTGTTTTCAGTGTGGTAGGTCACACGGTCTGCTATTTGAACAGGTTTTCTTCCATCTAAAATGCCTGCAGAGTGGATGATTACTAAAACCTTCACACCAGCTTAACTATCACTTGTCACTAGAGCTTACCTGATATTTTTGAAGTGCTGTCTTAGAATTTATCAAAGTGTCTTTCAGTGTTGAGAAGCTTCTGCAAAATAAACGCAATGAATGCTGTAATGTGCTACTCTGAGTGGAAACTTTTTGTTTCCTAAGAATGAAAAAGGTGACTTGTTTCCCTTCTTCAAAACACATACCCAGCTGTGTCTTGAACCAAGACACCAAACTGCTGCCATAAACAATGACATCTATCTTGATTTTTCAGGTGTCTCCGACCAGCAGGCAAACAGAGGGAGAAGACTAGGCTACCTGAAGGGAAAGAAAAAGGGTGGCTTAAAAACCAACAAACAAAATTTTTGAAAAGGTTTTTTTGACATTGCACAGGTTCAGCTAATTTTTTCAACAAATATTACCTGTTTTTGACAGCAACATCTACCTATGTCCCAAGTGTCTGAAAAAAGAGAATTTGAGCCAACACTGCAGTGCAGTTCAGTTCAGACACATCGTGGTCCAGATCCGGCTTTGATTGCTGGGATCTATGTGTCCTGTGGACAACTGTCAGATGACTCTGAAAGCATTTCAGAGCTTAGGAATAAGAAGATCAGGGCAAGTGTAGCTATAAAACTGAGGAAGTGGGATCAGTTTTGTTTTAAGCGAGTGCAGACCTTCTGCCACAAAAGGCAGAAATTCTGTGAGAAGATTTGTATTAGCTGCATCTGACTCTGCAGCCAGGCACTGCTGATGACATTCCCTGGGGTGTTCAGCCACCATTACGCAGACCGCTTGCTTTTCCTCATCTACAATTACAGTTGTTAGTGAACTTCTAAGGAATGCATTTTAAATCAAAGACGAGGAATTTTTCCCTTGGGATCCTGCTTGAACTCTTGCTAATTTACTCATTATGCTCCTCAGAAGTTCAGCAAACAGACTTCAGGGAACACTTCTGGTGTCTTGGCCCGCAGACAGCCTACTAAGCAGATATCCGCCCGCCCCCCCGCCCCGGCCAGGAATATCAGGAGTCCTACAGACCCCAGCAGCCCTCTTGGGAAGGAGTGTCCAGGATTTTCAGAATCCTTACTCCAGTAGTCTTTAAATTAGAGAACCACAGATGCTCCCCTCCATCTTCTGCCATCCCACTACGTGGGCTGAAAGGGAGCAAACCAACCCCCACTTCCATCGCAGACCCAGAGGCTTTTGAAATTGAAAGCCTGCACTTTCTTGATCTTCCTCAATCCTAATTTATTGAAATCAGCAAACTAACATTTTCCAGATTGCTGTTCCATGGAGAGCTTAGCAATTACCTTTCATTGCCGTTTAGAGTGAAAACACAATTGCTGATTTTCAAAGTCATCTGCAACATGAATTTACTCTTCTCTCTTCCTGCCTCTGGTTTGGGGAAGTATCAGAATTGTGTCTTTGTAAAGACAGATGCGTAAATACAAGTCTGAACAAGAGGTAATTAACAATTTTCTGCAGATATTACAGTGGCTAGTCTGAAGAGTAAAAGCCTCTGACAGATTAAAAAAATATGCATTTCCAAAAATGGCTCTAAACTTTCCCATGAGAATAGATGAGATTTAAAGGAAAAAAACAATATTAAGACTACAGTGAAAAAATGGTATGTGGAGATCTGCAAAAGGATATCTAGTATGACCACTCTTACAGCTGGTTTCACCTTACTACTTTAGCACTTTTTTAGGGATCAGTTTTACTGAAAATGTTGACAATGCAATGTTTGGCTGTTGAGCCGATTAAACTGAGCAAAATCACTTTTCCCTGAACAAAAGGAGAAAAAAAATCCCCAAACATACCTTTAACTAGGAAATAATTTCTTAAATACCATAAGCCAGAATTCAACAGAGAGCCTGAATCCGATTATTTTACCTATCAGCATCTTTAAGATGAAGTGTATCCACAGTCCTCAGTGGCAATAAAGAGGCAGCCAAGATGATGTAAGTACTGGACAAAGAAACAGAATGCAGATCTGACCTTCCTGATGTTTGTCTGTGGTCTAAAACATTTTACTCTCATGCATGTGTTTAAATGCTACACTATGAACTTTAAACAACTTTTTTCTTTTTCCATCAAAGCAAAAAAAATTAAGGATGAAAGATGTTCCACTTTGGAGTAAGTAAGCACTCATTTCATTAGTATATTTGATAGTTATGCCTGCTGAAAAGGAACAGAAAATGCAACTGCCAATGTAAAAAAGAGAAATGAACCATTGGTATGCAGTCGATGGACCTTTCTCCCCCCCTAGTCAATAAAGTAATTCTGATTGTTATTCGTTCTTACTTTCATCTCAACAAGCTACTTTTGGCAAAATTGGTACAGGTTTCTTTGCAGGTTTCACCTATGCAGGATGGTCAGACTCACATTTACTAATACTTGGGCTGATAGGTGCGCTTTATCAACTACAGGAAAAAAATGTCCACAATATACCAGTGTTAAAAAAACCACAAAACTCCATATTTATTTGTACTTATAATACAAGTTTTCTGCTGTTTGTTTATAAGCCATTAGATGAAGCTGGGCATCCAGGCATATCTTGCTACTTGTTTTATCCCTGAAGACAATATGGTCAACTGTCAATATAAAATCTGCCAATAATTTATTTTGCAAAAATCAAAAGGCCCAAATCTGATTATTACAAATAATAGCACATTTGTAGACTAATGAAGTATGTTTGATAAGTTTATCTGTTTGTACTGTTCTTCAGTTGCCTACAAGCAAATCTCGATACTGTAAATTTGCTAATTTATAATTGCTGCTGTAATTGTGTAGGAAAATATACAGGTGGATTTGCAGCATCTTGGTTCAAAACTCATTTTGGTCAGTTCATATGAATGTAATCACTAAAAACCAATCAAAACCACTACCCCCAAAAATCCAAGCACAGTATTTAGTTAGAATTTTGTTTGAAAATGGACCTTGACTGTTTATAATACTGTAACAGTTGCAGGGACAGGTCACTTGGGATAACACAAGGCACTTTTTGTGGCATGCAGGCAGGCATGGGTATGTGTCGGGGTGAGGAGCCGACAAGTAGTATCCGGGAGCTCACCAGTGAAACTTTGAATCAGGAAAGGACATGACTCAGATTTTCAAGAACTGCCAAACAATTGTAGAAATGTGTTCCTGGGGTGACCTAACAAGGATTTGTTATGTTCAGTCAAAGTTCTGTTCACTCCCTGAGAAGGAAATAACTGGAATACATTGTTAATGTAAGTAGCTACAAAAACATTCAAGTTTTCATTGCTTGAATTGCTCAATGACTGTAAAGTTGCACTAATGATTCCTACAAGTAAAAATGCCTTTAAGAAACAATAGCGGTTTGGTTTGTGTCACTTGACCCAGCTAGCTTCTAATACCAATGGTGAGAGTCCATACAGTTTTGAACATCAATTCCATAATGCTATCGGCTTCTAGTATGCTTCTTATTGTGCGTCCCCACACACCCCTCCTTGTGAACGAAGGAATTAAAAAAAAAAATAAATAAAGTTTGTTTCTCTAATGAAGCCTTGGTGCACTGGGTAGCCAGCACTGCTTCACAACCCAGGTATTTCTGTTTGAACTTGCATCTCCCAGTAACATCCACAGCAGAATACAGATCAACACTACTGAATGGCCAAAGTTTAAAGGAACCAACAGAGGCAAAACTTATGTCAAATCTGAAACTCAAGTTAATAGTCCCGAGTATTAACATTCTCCCTCCACCTATGGAGCAGAAGCTCTGAAGGTTTCTGCACAGGAAGTGGCCAACTGTAAAAAAAAAAAACAGTTACAGCTACCCACAAAAACCTTAAACTTTTCTTGATCTGTCTAGTCTACTGGATCATTCTTTAGCTCTCTGTAATAAAAACCACAAGACAGAATCACAGGACACAGTCAACTACACATACTTAAGGAACCACATGCATATATCCACTATTCCCTCTCCTCCCCTCATTACGGCTATTTTGGATTTTAAGTCAGATCTCTTGATTAAGGTATAGCTGGTATGCCACAAATTTCTTAGCAGTTGAGGATAACACCAATAGAGAAGTCTAGCAAAACTATTCTAGGTCAGCATCTCCACAAATGAAGAGCTATACTCACTATGGCAGCAATTTGTTCCAATTCGTGATGTCTGTATTTACTCATACATGAACTGCAACCTACCTCTTATCTTGGGTGACTATTTTCTACGTGGATGCCCTTTGAGTAGTTCTGTTCTCTTTCATATACTCTTGCCAAGCTCCCTCCTTTCTGTTTGACTCTGAAGCATGTCCATTCTCACACTTCAGTTTTTCTCCTTGGGCATCCTATCCTTCAGTATACTCTTTTTTTTGTCCCTATAAAAAGAAGGCTTATTTCTCCTCAGTCCTCCTTTCACCACTCATATCCCTGATTTCTGTCCAATTCTTCAGCCACTTGGAAAGAGACTCCCCTGATCCCAAGATCTGCCCTCCCAAAAAAGCTCCCCCTTGTATGGTGCTATACCCACTGGTCTCTGTTCCTAGCCTGGTGCATCAGTTTGTTCAAAGTATTTCGGCTTCAATCTCAGAAAATCTTTGAAGAAAATCAAAAACTTTCAACGAAACTTTTCTGCTACTATGAGTTGCATTTTTTTTAAAGATCTATTTTACTTGAACTTTGCTATTCCTGTTTATGTGGTACTGAATCCACAACACATACTTTGTCTCTACTCAGGCTAAAAAGAGATAGCATTACTGGTGTGATGGATACACCTGTTGTAATGACAGTCAGCGGCAGACTTAGAGTATAACATTTTCAGCAACTGTGGCTCCAGCTCTGGCTATTTTCAAAAACAGTTTAACTGAACTGCTTTTAAAACTAGCTAGAAGTTTTAGAAATTTGTCCTTCGTGTAGATGACCTCCCTGTTCCTGCAACAATTGTCAGCACTTTATGCACTACAGCTGTGCTATATATAACTAAATACTGTCCCAGAACATGGCATTTACACCTCTATCAAGAGGTACCACTGCTGTAGCACCAGGGCAGCCAAAACAACGTTCATACTACTGATTAGTGTTCATAAAAGATTTCTTGCACAGAAATTATTAAAGGACAAGTTTTTCCACTTGATTTACAGACAAGCATGAAACCGAAAACACCGCCACAGCTAAAAGCTGCTCCTTCAGCTTCAGTCAACAAATTGTGGAACTTCACCATTTTCTTCTGGTACTCTCATCAATGTAGTTGGAAATGAGTATGCAGTTTTTCATAAATAGTTCCAACAGCTTCCTTGACTTCTGAGAACCCTTGATAATGACCCAACCTTTCATCATAGTTGGGAACAATGCTAGCAAACACTTTATGCATGTAACAATCTCTGCAAGTCAAATGGGAAATATATAATACACAAGAAAAAATATCCTAAAGAACACTGAAAATGCTTTTGTTGTATGGTATAGAACCTATGGGCCTGATCTAAACCACTGAAAACCTCCTGAAATTACAAGGGGACTAAACATTAGGCTTTATGGGAACAAATTAAGAAGGTACAAAGTACAAATCCTTTGATACATCTTTAAAGAATATTTCATCTGGGCTGAAAGACGGGAAAATAGACTACAGTGAAGCCCTTGACACTTATCACAAGCAGCAATTTCACCCAATGCTCCTGTGATGACGTTGATGAATGTGCCTTGTAATAAAATAAAAGCATCAATATTGCATTGTGATTTTATTTCAGTGTAGCTGTCAGTTGAGGGAGGCTGCCTACATTAGCATTCCTGTTAAAATCAGGAAGGTACTTTTCAGACAGTGTCCCAATAGCTCCCATGTTCAACACTCGGGCTCATGTTGCAGACTGGCCTCAGAGTGCGTGGACTGGATTTCTTTTGGACAAAACAAAATTGGAAGCTGTACTTGATAAGCTGGCCTAGGGTGCTTCAGCTGCTAAAGGGCAGTCAGTCCATGACTGAGCCAGTCCAAATTAGCTACCTTCAAAAAACACTGGGTCTTCAGCACTGTTTGGCTCCACAAATCAATTCCTATTGCGCTGTGCTACTCACTAGTATAGACATTGCCATAGTCACCTTGAGGTAAGACAGATCCTTATATGCACAAGTATGCAAGTACTGCCTCCACAACTTCCTCTTCGTGAAGAAGACAAGGCCTCATTGCCAAAAAGCTTTTGGAGTTCTTCAAGTCTTCTATTAATTAATGTTTAAAGAACTGGCAGTTCATTTAATTCTCTTTTACCTGGAAGCTGATTTTCACTGAAACAGTATTTGAAAATTTGCAACCAGCAAGGCTTGTACAGACCAGCACTTCTGTGAGTCAGCGAGTAGAAAACTTGTGTTGCTGTGCCCCTCTAAACAGCTTTTGCTGGAAAACAACAGAAGCATATTACTGTGCCATGCTCTTTTTTCTCTTACCAGCTATAATTTCCTATTGATTTCATAAGCATCTCTTCCCTCTGTTTTGTAGGCTTTGTTTTAAAACTGTATGGGCAAATGCCCTTTTCTGAGTTAATGTGCAAATAAAGGGCAGCACGAAAATAAGGCTTTTACTGTTCAAATATAATTATCACAGGCAAATTTGAGAAATATGGTTAAGTATCCCTTAAGAATATCCTGTAGAGATATTTTTTCTCAATTTTGGTGTTTTTTAAATTATTATTTTGCTATTATATTTCTCATTGTTGCTTACAAAGCTTCATTAAGGTTAGCAGTTATGGGAATTTTCCATAAGGAAATTTTCCAGCTACAGCTGTTATTCCTGCAGTGTCCTGTAATACCACTCAGAATATTTCTAGTCAATGAAACATATGTACCCATAAATTATTTTATCCACACAATATTCCCAAAGATACTTTACCATTATGAAATGTTTCATGATAACATTAGATATTCTAAAGTAGACATTGAGTAAATTAGGAAGATTTCCAGCTCCTGAATCAGCAGTCCAAACACATCCCCTTTAACTGTAACATTTAAAGTCTTATCAAAAGTACCAAACACAGCATTGCTCCCGAAAAAATGAAAACTTACCTTTAGGCAGCAAGCGGTTCCTAAAGCAAATGACTGAGAAGGAGATCTGTCTTTGCACAATTGTTCCAATCCATAACTGTTTTTCTTCTGGCATTCTTTCTATTTTGATCAATGTAATATTCATCATGGCATAAATGGGAAAGGATGAATTCTTCATAACAGACCCTCATTTCTTCACCCTCAGAATCTCAACAATGATCTTCATGCTCCATGGAAGAAAACAACTCGCCAAGATTTGGGCCTCCCCACTTACTTGACTCTCACTTGGTTGTACTGATCCAGCTAAGGTAGCTACCTATGTAGACTGACAATCTGAAAATTTATTTAACAACAGAGAATAGACTGAATCAGCTTCAGCTGCTTATGACTTAGAAAAGAGCCCACAAAAGGCACCAGCACTGATTGAGTCAAACTGATGCAATTGTCTTGATCATCTTACTCTTAGTTTTTCAATCCTACATGATTTAAGAGGGACCTTGACGTAGGATTTTTCCTGGAAAATGCAGATAAAACAATTCTCTTCATCTACTCAGAAGACTTTTCTAATCAGAGTGCATGTGGTGATCAGCTGGAAAAGATCATTACAAGGTGGAATGAACAGAGACAGAAGACATAAAAACTGTAATACTTAAAGCCTAACACTGCTTACACAGTCAAACAGGCTTGGGAAAGCCTGCTTTTGTGTGATTTCATTAATTAGGTTATGCTCTTGCTGCACTACATCAGCCAGACTGCTGGTGAAAATATTTAATGATGTTTCCTTCAGATCTAGGCACTTCCCAGTCTGTCTGGGTCAATAAAAACTGAATGATGGCAGAGCTAGAAGAACAACAACTAGGTAAGTTCAACATGTCTGGGTAAAAGTAGTTTTCTGCTTGAAACCTCACAGTATCATAATAAACATACATGGAACAAAAATAAATGTGTGGTTCTACACAGTTTCTCTATCATATTGTTCCACCTATTGCCATATTTTATGCTATGATCATATATATGCAGTACATACCAACACACTAGGGTTAGTGTACGATAGTAAGAAAATCAATCTGGTAGGAGAGTAGAAAGAACAGAGTGAACTGAGGTGAGCTGGAAGAAAAAGACAGTGATGGGAAGAGATACAGGAAAGGAAGAAAAGGACAATAAAGAGGAGGAAAATGTGCATGAACTGAAGATGTGTTAGAAGTGTAAGACTGAATTAAGAGCAGAAAACGGCAAGATACTCCAGAATTTCTCTGATAATAATGCTTGCTGCCTGAGTGGCTAGAAAAACAATAAACACATCATCCAAATGATCCCTAGGGCCAGAACTGTCAGTCCAGTTTGCACATCTAAGCAACTCACTTGTCACTTGTGAAAATTTCACCTGGGATACCAGCTGTTTTCTGCTGGCATTAGAAATCATATGGCTACCTATTTCTTACTCTTCCCATTGCAGGGGACAGATTACACCGCATGGGCTCAGCAGACGATAAGGTCCCTACATCACTTCAGATTGCCTATGTGATATAGCATTCTGTATCAATGAATGTTTCAAGATTAGGATATGTTCAGGAGTGTCTAAGAACTCAGGTTTGGACCTGAAATTCTGCTTACCAAAAGGGAGAACTGAGCCCTATGTATCTGAAAACTTGCAGACAGCCACAGACTGGTTGTGAAATAGTCACACAGGCTCAAGATTAAAACAGCTTCCTCTCTCTCTCCTTCACACACATTTTTTCCTCACTTACACAAACACGTAGGCACGAATAAACTGTGAAAAGTGGCCAGAAGATCTTGCATTCTAATCTCTGCTTTGCCAGGTGCTCTGACATGACCTCCGGAAAGTCACCCTGATTTCAAGACTCCCCATCCACAAAACTGTAACCCTCTCTACCTTGTTAGCTGCTTTTCTGATTACTATTTCTTTCCTTTTGTCCATTAGGAATTAAAGCAATTTAGACTAACACACCCTTCAACAAAGCTCCGAAACTCCACACCCAAACCCCAGACCAAGGGGGATCTTAACTCAGGTTACAACCGCCATCAGGCCAGTGTAACTTGGGCTGGCTGCAGTAGTTAGTTTATAGACAAGACCATAGTTGAACAGAAGAGGCCTACCCCTGTCTTCACTGTTACTTTAGCTGAGTGCCAATATAAGTTCATCATATACCACTTTCTGGTGTATAGATGTATCTTATAACTTTTGGGCAACAATAAAAAGTAATAGATGATGTAGTAAGGAGAAATAAGTTAAGGTATATTAGTCTAATTAATCTAATACCATCTGATTTGGATGAACCTGCACACTGAGGAAGGGAAATAAAGTGTAGATACAGTCATGACACTCCCTCCCTATATAAATCAGGCTCATATACCTCCAAATCCCAACCTTGAACTCAGAACTTCAGCGCTTTTCAGTATGTGGCCACTGGCATGACAGGTTGTAGACCTGCTGTGAGGTCCACATGTGCTAACTGACAGTTCCCTCTGCAAGGCCCAGTGGAGAGGAGAGACTGATGGAGGTTTTGCATTTTGCCTTTTAGGAATGTGTGACTTTTATGCTACACTGAGGCCACCAAAGAGATTCTGGAATCAATTCACTCAGACCCCATTTTCAATGTCATGAATGTTGCTGCTCTCAGAGAATGAGCCATCAAGATCAGATTAAAAAGAGGATGGTTACATACTGTGATTCTTTCTGGTTCTCAGCAATATTCGCTTTTACTCTTCCAGTGTCATGAGAGTGCCTGAATCACGGCTGGTATTTTGCAAGACCTACTTTGACACACAAGTAGCCCCCCAAAAGAAACGTGGGCATTCATTCACACACAAGCATGCTGCTCTAGGAAGTGTTCTGCTCTCACATGCTGCAAAATGTGATCTCCCTATGGCTATAAAGAAGATTCACTGATTCCTTGAGAATACAGCAACAAAACCGTCTATTCATATTCTTAGGAAGAGTTGCTAGAAATACCATCTTTCACTGGTGCTGAAAAGCAATTTAAAATAATGCTACTCCACGTTCCTAAATAATGTAATATCTGGTGTCTCTTTCTGAAGGCTAACTCCTGCAATGACCTTCAAATCCCTTGATAAATGTAGCCTTTCATCAGTCTGGTTAAAGATCTAAAGCTGAAAAATCTGAACCCCTGGGCAAGACAGCATATAGAGAAGAACCCCAAGTTATTGTGTATTTTAAACAAATCTTGTGACTTTGAGTCAGCTTTGAACGGATGGCTTGGGCAACATTACATCTCCTAATCTTTGCTGATAATCTCAGTGCCCAAGCAAAAATCTTATTTAACAGGCAGTACCATTTTAAGAGAATTGTGTGGAAAAGATTGTACCTTCCAGCACGTTTGCATAGGACATGGCAGTAGGAGGCCTCATTTCCAATTGCACGCTGCAGAGTTGTAATTGCCGTTTGAGCAAATGAAACATCAGGCGCTGTATCAAGTATCTTTTTTCCATCTCATTGTTTTTATTTTACTTCACGGGGAACTGCTGTGTATAGAACAGAATAACTACTGCAATGGATGGCCTGCTGCTCAAATAATGAAAGGTGAGGTCTAGGGACTCCGGATTTCTACATTCAACTCTGCAAAGATTTGGAATGTGGTTCTGATGAGATCAGAAGCAGCCAAACTACATCCCTTAGATACAACTACTATTAATACCTACTATATTGCATAGCTCATAAGACACTCGTATCCAGGCCTCTATAACGTAATGCACTACACAAATGCAGAACAGGAGGACTGGCTGAGCCCCCAGAGTGCTCACTACCTCATGACGCATACAGTCATTTTTGGATACTCAGCTTGAAACACATTATGCTCGTTTTCAGAAGTCCCAAGGGGAAGTAGCTCTCAGCAATAAGAACCAGGGTTGCAGGTCCTCAGCATCCTTCAGGATGAGACTCAAGAAGTGAACAAATGCTAAGACCCTGTTGCCAGCATTTCTGGTTGGCAGTGTATTTTTAAAGGTGCATGGTCTGCGAACAGGAAACTAAGCTGTTTTAATAGGGCTCAGCACAAAGCAAATCTCCCAGATACTGAAGATCACAGCATTAGCAAACATTCTGAAAATGTTGGTAGTCGTCCTTGTGCTCATCAGAATGTAATGTGAAGCAGGACTCACCTACATTCTCCAAAGGGTTCATCAGTCATTGCTCAATGTTTTACAGTTGGTATGATTTGACTGGCATGCTTCAAGAATGCTAATGAAAAAACACGAATGACCAATTTCTTCTCAACTGAAGCACCCCATATACTATCCAGGCTGCTACAATAGAACAACAGTAAACATGAACAACACAAAAAAATACTAAAAAAGCGTGAAGCAGTGTGAGTTCCAACTGCTGCTGTTTAATTTCATGCCAGCACTAAGCAATGCAACAATATGCTAAAAGTTGAAGGGGAAGGCTTTTACCAAAACTGCACAGCATAATGTAAGAAGCAGAGACTATCATTAGCGATTCACTTCCTAAGGGGGAGATAGGCAATTACCACAATTTCCCAAGGGGCTATAACGTACATCAATGAACCTGAAGTCTTGAAATTCTATTCAGTGGCTAATACAATTCTGTTTTGGCAAAACTCCAAAGTCAACTGGAATTTCTGTTCAGTTGAAAGACAAGTTTAACACAAGGAAACCAGCTATGCTATCCCTCTCTTCCTTCACTAAGGCACACACCTTACTTGCAAAAAGAGGTTTGGGCTCCACTCTCCCTTGATCCTCCCATGCTGGGTCTAGAACCTACTGAAGGCTTTGAATTCAGTTATTGAATTTGTGTCCTTTTCATTTTCTTTCTTTCATATAGGAGTCCAAGACTATCTGAGATTGTGTTCCAAGGCTTAATTTTGTTTCATTTTTCGTCTTGTATATAGTATACAGTAAAGAGGCCAGCATTTCTTGTTTAAATGCTGGGTATTTTCCTCCTGATTTCAGTGAAGCTAATTATTCAGTATGTTTCCTGGGTCTGCTTTAGCCTCAGATATCCCATGTACTCAACTATTTATGCATCTTCATTGCTTACATTTACAATGCCAACATAACACTCTTTGCAGTATAAAAAACGGCTGTCCTCTGCAGTAATACTCCTTCACAGGTGCTCAGCAACGGCAACTGAAGAACTGGCGTGTACATGAGGGTCTAAATGCCTTGCCAGCGAGACTTTGAAAGGCATGCGTTTTCAGCATATGTACATAACTTGCTTTCATACACTTTAAGTTAAGCATCCAAGGTTTTGAAAACAGAGGTCACACAGAAAAATAACTGCTGCATGGAATTAGCTGACTAGGCTGTCACTCAGTCACATACATTTTTGACACTAACAAGTGGGAAGACTCAATTTTCTTCTCTCTTCCAAAGCTACTGCTTTGCCAGTTCCCCTTAACACTCTAACTAGTTACCCCGTGGTACTGTTTTAACAAAAGATCAAGTTGATCTTCAACAGAAAAAAAAAATCATTAGGTATACAGTTAACAAGAAAAAATTATCTTACGGGTTCCTTTGATGAAAGTAACTAGTGATTTATAACTGAAAGGAAGAGGACCTTATGATCGGAAAGCAATGCTGTTATTTTTTTAAGCAACTTTAAGGTTGCCAGTGACATTTCCCTGAATACATGCCCGACTTCCTCTGAAAAATGTGCAGTGGGTTTAACAAGCCTTGTGCCTCCAAAGCTTTCCAGAACCTATATCTAACTTTTTCACATGAAAGAGGCAGAGAGTGCATTGCTCCTCCATGTATTCAATCTGTCTGTCACCTTCCCTCAAGTTCTGGTGTTGTTTCAAACCCTTTCATCTGAACAGAGCTGCAAAAAGAATCAAGATAACGAGCTAGATGCTGTCTCATGTTTAGATTTATGAAAACTTGTGTAACAAGTGGAAAATGCATCCTATTTTCTATTTGTGGCTGCAATTGTGTAGGTGATACAGGATGTGGCTTCTAAGGTGTCTGGTGCAAATGCAACAGCATATACGGGTCTTTTAAGCATCCTAAAAAGTGAATCAGCTTTGCAAGGTAAGACACGTAGCCACAGGTGAGTCCCAGCCCGCAGACATAAATATACCCCAGATCAAGCAAAGGCAAGAAAGATAAGCATGAAAGCAGCTCTGAGGTCAACACTTCCTCCTCTCCACCCTTTCCTGCCACCGCAGAAAAGCACCACTGTCTGATACAAAGGAGAAAAACATTGTTCAGCCACCCTGCTCTTGACAGAAAATAGGAGACTAATTCTGTGACGTTTGTGCACGAGTAAGGACACTTGTTGAGTGTGAGGCACTGGCAAAGTACAGCACCATCTACAAAGACTTTTTGGCATTGGTGCTAAACAGCATGGCAATAAAATACCTTTACCAGCTCTATGTAACTACATTATTTTTTTTGTTTGAATCATCATAGCATCAATGGAGCCAAATGGGGTAGGCACTGAAAAAATCAAATGACAGAAACTCAGCCTTCTCATATTTTAAAACAACAGTCAATAAAGGGACATCTGCATACCCTTGGTATTCTGTAGGATGTGTATTTTGGGTAAGATACAGCTGGAATTTCTAAATTAAAACTCTAGCTGATCTTTAGGACAGTTCTTCAATAAAGCATGAGGAAGCAAATACAAATAGAATGACAAAATTCAAATGTATTACTAAATAAATCATTGGTGTTTCTACCTCTTGGAGAAGCAGCCAGAGTACTGCCTAGAAGGGATGAGAGTGTCAGACACTCCTCCGCAGACCCTGGAAAAGCAGTCATGTGGGAGAGAGCAGGAAAAGTGAGAAAGAAGGAAAATGCATCAAAGTCAACATGTCTGATATAAGACAAAAGGTTTCCAATATCAACTAAATAAATAAACAAACAGTTTATAATTTGTTCTTTTCTCTAGTGGAGAGGTTATACCGATGAAAGTACCCTAGTATAAGAGTTTCATCAGAAATGGCTGAAGATTCCCTCTCTAAAGACAAATGGGACTTTCATCTTGACAAATAAAGCAAGTATTGAGTTGCACGTAATTCTCAAAGAAGGCTTAACATACATACAACAAACCTTGCAGTCCTCCAACTCTCTCTCCCTGGAACTCTGTACAGTTGAGTATTTATTTTACAAAGGTGTAAGTACCTTCTTACAGTAAATTCAGCAAAAACATCAATCTTTGAGCTCTGGCCTTGGTTATATCAGAGTGAATGTGAAGCAACCCCACTGTGTTCTGCAAGTTCCTTCCAACACACAGACAAAACAGAAGTCAGGCTCTGCAGCTCAGGTCCCAGCCTGAGTTGGAAATGAGACAGCTAAGTACTTCTAGTTCTATAAAAGGAAAGCTCAATATACTGACAAGATAGTCACCTTCGCTTACTTGCTTAAATTGTCTTCAAGCACTGAACAGTGCATATTTTAGTACTGGGAACTAATTGGAATGGATTGCTGTGAGACACTTATGAGAAGTTGCCCTTTTAATTTGTTTTTTTCAAAGTAATCATCCATATTGACATGCCATTTTGCTCCTGCAGAAGCATAGAGCAGGGGCACTGCTTATACTGTGAACCTTCTTTTTTCTGTTTCTGGCAAGTATCCTAGATTTTGTAATTCAATATTCCTGCCAAAAGCACTGGAAACATTTGAGATGATCCTCATGGGATTAAGGACAAACTGTGGATTACATTCTTGGCGTTGGACTACACTGGAAGCCTGCATTTTTCTTGCTGTTCCTGAATATTTGCAAGCTAACCAAATAAGACCATAGCAGAATTAAGAGTCACTTGATGTTGTTTTACTTTTTCTTCTCAAACCATCCCAGGATCTAATGCACTCCTGCTCTTAGTCTAGGGAACGTGTTTAGGTCAAGCAGATGTGTTTATGCTCATTAAGCTTGCATATTAACAAAAGGAGAACAGATTGTGGTATGGCTGAGGACATGACTTTTACTTTTTTTTTTTTCTGCACACTACAAAATGCATACTCGGCCATGAATCCTGTTCCTGTTCCACAGATGTAAGGGGTCACTAACATAAGGACAGCCACAGTGAATCAGACAAAATCTATAAAAAAACAGACTCCTTCCTCTGACAGTGGCAAATAATGGGTACTTTGGGAAAGCATATAAAAAATGGGGCAAGGTTAACTCTTCCTCTAATATACTCTAGTGAGATCTGGTAATTTGCTGTTCAGAGACAGCCAGAGTCAGAGGCTAGTTTTGCATCCGTGCATTTAAAAGCCTTTCTATGATATTCCTCAGTTCCTTTTTTGAGCCCATTTATACTCCTGGTCTCTGTAACACCCTGCACCCATCAGTCTCATTGTTTATTTCTACTGTGCTATGTAAAAAGAACTTGCCTTTGCTTGAGTTAAACCTGCTGTCTGGTGATTTCAATAGACACTCTGACTTCTTGTCCTGTGGTAGAATAATCCCCTCTCTAACCACCCATGGACCATATGTTGAATAACAGGTCGTCAGCAGTAGAACTACTATCACCACTATCTGTCCCACCACCCTCTGGTGGGGCAGGGGCTGGATTTAGAAGTACAGAAGGAGACAGAGAGAGAAAACAAAGAATGTAAGTTTTCTCTTTTGACATCACTATGCCCAAAAATTACAGAGAAAATTTTCAGAAAAAAAACCAAAACATTGAATCTCAACAGTTCCTGAACTTATTAAACAATAACCAAACCACTCAAAGATCTAGTATGTCTCCCTTGAAGAATAAGCTTAGGGTTTTGTACTTTAAACAAACTGCTCAAGCTAATCAATCACAGCTGTTAGAGTTCACCTCCCAGTACTTCCAGCAAGGGCTGGAAAACATGCCAGCTCAGACATTTTCGAGATCCAAAGACCTCAGCATTGAAAAAGTCAATCAAATAAATCAAACTGCTTGAATGCAAGCTGTAACTTGCTATCTGAGTTTATGGAGACCTTATCAAAAAATTATGTAAGAAAGCATACAGCAAAACTTAAAACATATAAAACTGTTGAACAGTTTAAGTAATTTGTCTTTTACAAATGTGCAGTTGAAATAACTGAGCTACTGATATCACATCCAGAACATTGACTTCAAATTAGCAAGAAATAAGTCAGCTTAAAAATTGTAAGAACCTTGCCTATTAAGAACCATGCCTATTTCCTATATTGTAAGATTATTTTTCAAAAAAGGTGTATGTTCTCTAAAATGCTTATGCTTTCATGAAGCCACTCAAGTCATCCAGCGTATAATATTGCTGTAACCCTGTGACAAAATTGCCCTGAAAATGTAACAGGAATGAGTCAATATGTTTTCAGAGCAGTATCTTCCACAATTCCACAGACTAATAGAGAGTATTAACATTGATATATGGTTTTCAATTATCTAGAGAAATTCCACAGCAGTATTAAAAATAACTTACTTTTCTGTTACATTGAATAATTATGTTCAAATAATGCTCCAGAAGTTTACAGGACTTGATGCACAATTGTAGGATATGTTAATATTGTATGTCCAATATCCCTTCCTTTACTTCTTATAGCTAAATACAAAATGAGAAAGAAATGGATCACAGTGATAGAGCAGGGTCACACAGATTCCAGGGTGAGGCAATGGAACAACTATTCAGCTAGCGCATCGTGCCTGTATCCCCTACTTTCCCCAGTTAACAAATGTAGCCCCTTATCTGTTTAAGACAGGGACTGTAAAAACACTAATGATGGATTAAAGCCCAGTTTTAAAATTTATTTTGATACTGTGCAACTCAACTTTCTAACCTAAGAGACAGCCTATTTTAGAAATCAGCAAAGGCAGGTAAGGCCCTATGTCCCATGGTTTTCACATGGCTCCTTGTTTTAAAAATAAAAGCCATCCTCTTACATCTTCCTTTGATAGATGAAAACAAGATAACTTCTCCAAGGCCTCTTATAAATAAATTTAGAGGGAGAAATCCTGTTTCTCCAGGAAGCAGGCCCATTGCTGCTGTGGCTGGTCAGTATCTCACATCAACGGAGAATAAGGAAGTCCAGAAGAGAGGAAAAGTTTGAAACTTGTGGGAGAGGAAAATTTCCAGGTGTTTCCCACCAGCAAAAGTAGAAAACAGCTCTCTTGTGAAAAGTAGACTCAGGACAGCAACACTAAGGGCTTGTGTTTCCACAAGAAACAGGGCCCTTGGGGAAAACCGGTGACGAGCATGTGATAGTCTAGCCAGGGACTTTCACGGCAGTCTTGAAGAATGGGGGAAGGAGGCATTGGGACAGGGCTCTGAGTGTTATTACGCCAAAAAAAGAATGAAACTGAAGAAGTACCCAGAAGGGGAAGATAATGTAGTGCTGAGATCCAGTATTGTCTGGGACTCTCTCATTTAAAAGCTGAAAAGACAATGAAATCCCACAGAACTCATGACGAGGCATGCTGCGGCAAGAAGGCCAAGTTATATAAATAGACAAAAAAGGAAGTCTGATGCTGAGGTAGTGCAGCTGCCCTACAATGTCCTACACCTTATCAGCATTTTGAGATCTCGTACCGAGTAAGTTCTTGGCAGACACCAGTATCAGTAAGAAATTGATTCTG
>Ga0181612_163224_pt1 | contig 17965 bp, 13 predicted proteins | sample HoacroProtozoa21_FD_119630 | JGI IMG/M metagenome (GOLD analysis project Ga0181612, IMG submission 119630) | Hoatzin crop microbial communities from Cojedes, Venezuel. Combined Assembly of Gp0051906, Gp0051904, Gp0051908 | reverse complement strand
CGCCCCCCCCCCCCCGCCGCGCGGGCGGGGAAGGGGGGCGGGCCACCCGCGCCCGCCCGCGAGGTCGGGTGGGGGGGGGGGGGCCGTTCGCCCGTCTGGACGCCGGCCGCCATGTCGTGTTTTCCCGAGCTGTATTTTAACGTGGATAACGGTTACCTGGAAGGGCTGGTGCGCGGTTTTAAGGCCGGGGTGCTCCGGCAAGGCGACTACGTGAACCTGGTGCAGTGTGAGAGCTTGGAGGGTGAGTGGCGGCGGGGCTCCGAGGTGGGCGGGTCTTCACCCTCCCATCCCCGGTACCGAGGGGAAGGCCCGGCCGCCGCGCTGAGGAGAAAATGGGGCTGGTGTGAGGTCGGAGGGCCGGTGGGGAGGCGAGGGGTTCCGTGGCGGTGGGGGAAAGGTCTGACAGCGGCGTTTTTGAGGCGCTGTCCCATCCGCACCCCTTGGCTGAGCAGGCGCTTGGTCCTTCCCTTCCCCCCCTCTCCGAGCTCAGCTGACTCAGTTTCCCGGTCAGCCCGGTCTTGTGATTGCGGCAGCTGATACGGCGGTTTAAGGAAGCTTCGGCTCCCAGTGGCTTTCTTGAGGGGGCCGTATAGCCGTGGTGCAGGTGTTGGGAGCCTGGCGGGTTTGTCAGGCTCTGCTGGCGAGTCTGGTTTTGTCCTTTTGCTTCCTAAGCAGCAGGCAGCACAGGAAACCTTTTTAAGGCTAGAAGTAACGTTATTGGGGTGATCTAACTTAATCCCTGATACCCATGATCAATTTTTGAGGAGATCGGGTCATCTAGGAAAATACGTGCTGTTATTGAAGGATTGCTAGCGAAAAAAGTCTGTTGCGGATCTTAGTAAATTCACCGGTGAGTTACCCTTTGCCTGTAATCCTGAGTTCTCTTTCGTGGCTAATGCTGACTTCCAGCCATCGTCTTTATTTCTAGATCGGCGTGTACAAACCTGGAGAGCTGAGAAAGTTTTGCTCTGCGATACTCGTCACCTCTGGTCAGCTCATCATCTTAATGAGTCAGTGCTAAACTGTTCCTCTGTATCAGTGACCTGTTAACAGTTTTCACTTGTCGGTGTCTAGAACCTGGATCACAAATCACGAGGTTAAAAACAAGGTATCTATTGAAATAGGCTAGAAAGAGATGCATCCGGAGATGTCAGCTGTTTTGGGCGATGGAACTACAATTATTGGATCTTTCTTTCTGCTAAAAAAGCTAGTTAAGCATCAGCTTTATCATGATGATCATTGCTGAGCGATTGAAATTAATATTGACTATCTGGAGGGATCCTTCGCCAGCCAAACCCTGGGTGCGAGATACCTAGAGCTTCTCGCTCAAATGTTAAACAACAGAACGGGAACAGAGTGCTGTGATGTGCCTCAGTCTCTACCTTAAAAATACCCAGGGTATTTTTACTTAGGACAGAAGCCCCTTTTCAGCTAGACTTTTTGTAGGCCTCTGCTCGCAGCGGTCTCTGTTGTTTTTGCTGTGGAGCCCAGGGCCTGAAAGAGGATGGTAGGAGGTATTCCCTTGCTAGTCAGAACTCTGTGTGCTCTAAACTATTGCTTTATCACCTTCCCTGCAGATAACTTCCTCTTTGGGGTCTTTCTGTACTTACAGTGTCTCTTTTTTCTCCCTTCCTCGCCTGCTGAACAGAGTTGCATAAACTCAGCTCTCCCTTGGAGCAGTGTTTCCTGCATTTGGAATGAGTTAGTGTGGAGTTCCCATATGTTTGTCTTGGTATCGTTACTGCCCCGTCCCTGACAGCTCTCTGGTGGCTGCTGCTGCTGTGCTTCTTGTCAAGCTTCATTCAGAGCCTGAAGGCTGTTGCAAGTTCACTGCCAATCTTGTTTCTTCTCCACTGGGCTTTCGTGTGCCCCTGTCTAGTGTGCTCTTGTAGAGGGTTTTTCCTTCAAAGGGTCATTGCTCTTGGTCGCTTATATAGGTCGGTGGTCAGACCATTTCTTTCCTCTGTCCCTTTAGTTCTGATTTTCCCATTGCAGTACCTGTTTTCTGTGATCCACAGACTTCTAACGTGCATTCTTTCTCTCCCAGATGCTTCTCTGCACTAAATCCAGGCAGTGGCTAGCTTATTACAGCCAAAATAAGTACTTGGATGTAAAATACTTGTATGTTCTTCTCCACCGTTTTTGTTTTGTCTTCGCTGCTGCCTCTTGCGTGCAAGTCTGGCTCTGCAGTCCGTCCCAGTCCTGGAGCACATGATCGCCTTGGCCACGGAGAAATCCTGAAGGACCTGGGAATCTGGTATCTGGCTGGTCACTGGTACTTACGTTGCTTGGAGGATGCTGGGCTTCCAGCTCTGAAATGCTGCTCCCTCTTGTGTGCTTGGATTGGGGTCTAGAAGCACAAAGAAGGTGACTTCTTTGCTTCAGGACTAGCTTGGTCCTGCCAAAAGGAGGAGATCATGCTTTTCTGGGTGATCCTCTGTTGTCTCTGCTTGTCTGGTCACAAAGTAAGTGAATTTAAGCTCTTGCTTCTTGATGAGTCAGAAGTAGAGAACCAAATAGGCCCTCTGTGGTCAAACAGGCTCAGCTGACTTGAAGAAGCAGCAAGAAACCAAGACCAGGATTGAGGGGAGGGTGTGCGAGCTGTTTTGACTTAAGCTTTCTCTTGAAACCCTCGGCAATAATATGTTTAATCCCTTCTTTCAGCTCCAGAAGTCCTGGTGCTGTGGTTGTTTCTCAGCCAGAGGTCCTCGTGTGCTGTACACCTGTGCTGGATATCACTTGGCACCTGCTTGGTCCGCTCTGTTGTAGCCAATTCCTGCTTCTGACACAAGGTGTCAGTGAAGGAGTTGTAGCTGCTTTCCTCTGCTCCAGTGGTGTGAGCATGGGTCTGTTCTTAGTGGAATCTGTCTTGGATAACCAAACTTGTGAGTTGCATGGATTTCTTCTGTCAAAAGGATGGCGAGCCATCTCCGGCTCCTGAAAGCTGGAGTAGCCTGTTCGATGTCTGGTACCGTCTCTGGGGAATAAAAAGCTGTTGATGCAGTTGGATAGCGGTGCCGCTTTTAGGAAGCAGAGTTCAGCCTGGGACTGGAATGTAGGTTATTGGCAGGCTTTACTGTTGATCTGCAGTGCTCCATGCTGGAAAAAGCGTATGGAGCCTGGGAAGTCCATAAAAGCATCTTCTTTAGAAACAGGAGTTTCTTTACCTTGAAGTCAGTGTTTGTGAGCCTCCTGTTGCTGATTTTCCTTTTGCTTCCACAGCAACAGTGTAGGAAGCAGATTTCCTTCTGACCTGCCAGTGTTATAAAGGTGATTGGTATGGTGAAATCCAGCAGCAGGAGGTGTCGCCTTCTAGTTGGGTAACGAGGCTGTGAAACGTCCAGCTGAGAAGTGACAGGTAGTTGGTTCAAGCTTGTTCGTGTGGGCCTCTGTTAGGAGAGGCTTTCCAGAGGCTGCGTGTTTCCACCACCACCTCTCTGTGGGTGCTAGTGCTTCTGTCCATGCAGTCAGCTCAGCTGGGGACTTGCGTGCCTCATGGAAACAACGGTGTGTGCGTGGAGGGATGGGATCTGTCCTGTCTTCAGCTTAAGCTGTGTGTGGAACTACTCTCATGCCCCTGCAGAGATCTGTCATGTTTTATTTGTGCATCTTGGCCCGCAGTTCATCAGTCTGCTGTGGACTTGTCCTGTGAAAACTCCTGGCTTTTCACTCCTTGTAACCCCAAGGTGGTGGTGTCTTGTCACATCAGCATGGGGAAGAGCAGAGTAACCCTCTGAGTCCCAAAGATGTGTCTGGGAGGCGAAAGGTGGCTAGGAGAAGAAAATATATGTGATTCTTTTAGAAATTAAGCATTTCCAAATCTGCGGTGTTCTCTCATCTCCTCAATTTGGTCCACGGGCTTCCATTTCTAGGGTGCATGCAAATCAACAGTAAAATCGGAGAGCTTGGAGCAAGTAGGTCACGCTTGTCCTACACTGCTTGGCCTCACGCTGGCTGGAGGGCACAGTGTCTGCCTGAATGGTATCATCACACGTACCAGAGCCCCTTTTCCTGTCGAATGCATCTGTAGCAATTCACAGTGAGCACTAAACTCTTGATACAGGCCTGGATGGTGTGGAATAAACCAAGACTGGGCAGGTTGGTTGGTTGTTTTTGAGTTTTGAAGAGTGTTTCCAGGGTTGCTCTGCCTAGCCGTCGCTGCCCAGGAGGGGAGTGCTGCTTTCAGTCAGCTCGGGAGTGAATTGCTAAGGGCTTGCTGTCCTAAATGCTTCTGCAGTGTAGAGACATCCGCTTCTCTCCCACTTTCCTCTTTCTCCATGGAGAGGAGAGGTGATGAAGTATCTGGAAGTGTACTGAGCATGCAGTCGAGCCACTGTGGAGTGATGTGTGTCTGTCTTCCGCTTGTCTAACTACAGGACATGAGAAGGCACCAAAGAAAGGCTTGCCTGAGCAGAGGTGTGGGTCCTTCCCTCCAGTAAATGGATGTTGAGGAGTGTGTCCTCTGTGCACGATGTTTCTGCTGAGCACAGTGTGTGCTTTTGTTTTCATAGTCCCAAGGATGGTTTTTTCTTTTCCTCCCTTGAAGGTCTTTTGTGCTTTATGGTGTCACATACTTAGTGCTCTCCATATCTCCTCTGAGAAAGAAGAGCGGGAGAGGCTGTGCTACCCTTCTCCATTCTGTTTTATCACTGTGGTCCTGGAATTTGGGCCCCAAAAGGCTGGAGCTGGACTTTGTTTTCACCTTAACCACATGGGCAGTGTGTCCTCTCTTGTGTAGAGAAGTCGCATTGCTACCAGAGCTGCAGGCTACTGCCAAGAGTGCTTTTGGCCCCTTGGTCTGTGGTGGAGCTCACGGTGTTCTCCTGGGTGCGGGGGTATGGGACAGATCCTTTCCTATGCAGTTCCTTTGCAGTGCAGCCAAGCAAGGAGAGGCCACTTGGTGGTCATGAAGTGTGGTCATGCTTAGATCCACCTTGAACTCTGAGAGCAGTTTTGTCCAACCCTCAAACTCAGTGGGTGTAGAAGCCAAGCCATAATGTGAGGTCTGTGCTCTCTGTCTCCTGACATCTAGGAGCCCTTTGTGAAAAGCTGACCTTTGCATGCTGGGACTGCGCAGGAGGGCTGGCCCTGTCCCTGAGAGCCATCGTCTGCCAGATGAGGCAGAGCCTGTGCGAGTGGTGAGATCTGAGGACTATGTAGACCATTCCTGTCCTGTGAATGCTGGCTGCTCGTGCAGCAACAGAGCAGTAGCCAAAAGGCTGTCCTGCGAATCTTGGTGCTTTGTCCTCTGTCCTCCAGTGTATCCACTCACTGTGGCTGGTTGGTCAGCTGTCCTGTTAAAATAAGCTCAAGGAAAATGTTATTTATTGAAAGAAAGGTGGCACTTCCATGGCCTGCTAACTCATGGTGGCAAAAAAACACTGTGGTCTCTGGCTTCCCACAGGGTTCAGCAGAGGCTCTTTGCTGTTTGTTCTGGCCTCTTTTACCAGGCAGAGACCTGCTTCGTAGTGTCTCCTAGCTAAACTTCAAGCAGCATCTGAGGTCAGCTTCTCCGCACTGGTGCAGCTTCAGCCCTTGTTTGCATCCTGCCCCTCGTTAGAAGATGGTGGTGTCTGGGTTTCCTGGCAAGTATTCCCACTCGGCAGCCTGTCGGTGCTTTCATCTTGTTTTTCCTCTGCTGTCGGCTCCTGCAGTGCGAGACTGCTTTCTGCTCTGTTTGTTTTAGCTTCTAAATGATTTGTTGCCTCTGCTGCACCAGGTGCTGGGCTGATGTCCTGTTGGTGTACTGGACCTCTGAGATTACAGCTGTGATTTAGTGCAGCCTGCTTTCGGAGAGGAAAAAAGGGTACCTAGGGGTGAAGCTTACTGGAGGTGCAGGCAGACTAGGAGAGGTTACCTCGCCTTTTGTAAAGATCAGGAGAGAGCTACCTGACTGAGAGGCTCCAAAGGAAACAAGACCTGGCTGTGCTGGGTTCAAAGCTCTGAGGGAGCTGAGTTCAACCGCAGGAAGGGCTGGGCTAGAAGCACAGACTGGCTTTTGGTGCTGAGGACATGTAAAAGACAGAGGTGAAGAGCTAGAGATGAGAAATGGATAGGGGGAAAGGGCCAAGGAAGGAACTGCTCTGTGTCCAGCTGTGGCCTGGAGGAATTTGCTGTCTGACAGCAGAGGAGAGGTGGCATGTCACTGCTGGTGGTGCGCAACTGCAGAAAAGGTCTTAAATTCTGTGGGGGATGAAGGGTCTCTGGGTGCTTCTTGGGTGAGATTTCAGCGAAGCAGCTGCAGGAGTGTCTGAGGTGGCTGTAAACAGACAGCAACGAGCCAAATAGTAATGGCTGCAGACTGCTGAAGGGAGACATGGGCGATGTAGCTGATCTGCAGACTGCTGTGTAATCCCTCAGCTACTTTACTGCCTCAAGCCTGGGACATGGCAAATGCTATTTCAGTTTTTATATATGCGGTGATGGCCCCAGGCGCTTTGGAGCGAGATGTCGGGTTTACAGCAGATAATTGTGTGAAAACGTCAGTTCAGCTCGGAAGTTGCGAACGCTAATTCCGTGCCTGTGTGCAAGAAGACAGATCAGTCCTTGCCTGGAAGTGCTTGAGCCCTTAACTTGATTCAGAGCTCTGCAATGCGGTTACAGGAGGATGCTGAAGAAGGCAAGGGTGGAAGAATGAGCTGGTGGGGCTCATGGGTCACTCTGAGTAGGGCTTACAGGACAGTCTTTGACTGACAGAGGTCTGGAACACAGAGTAATGGCTTGATTCCTTCTAATGACAAAGCAAATATGCAGGAGTAGTATTACTGTGAATCTGAAGTCTCTCAAAATGCTGTCTGAAGCGTTGCGGTGTGGTGTTGGAACAGCGGTGTGTTGAACTAAGCTTCAGTTGCGTTCATGCCTCGTGTGCGTTCAGCCAGCTGCATTGAAACCAGAGGGCCTGATCCAAGAGCTGAAAGGAGGTGGCTGTAAGTACATGTCATGGTAATCTCGAGCGCTCCCCTGCTTGAATACTCAGCAGAAAAAGGCTGTCATTCTGACAGGCTGTTGTGCTCTTGCACGAGGCAGCTTGCAGGGAACTGTGACCTGGCCATAATTTACCAGCTTTTGCGGGGGAGGAGGGCGAGAACAAAAGTGTTGTGGTAATTCAAGTGCTCCCTTGCCAAGTGCTGGCTCAGTCGGTTTCTTAAAGTGCGTGAACCACTTGTACGTTTGCCTGTTTCGGCATTTTTCCCCTCTCGGAACCAATCGCTGGGTTGAGGCCATGTGCTGCTGTTAGTCAACATCTGGAGGAGCTCGTCGGGAGCGGCTGGGCTCTAGGTGCAGGTCCCTCTCCCTTTCAGCAGGCAGCTGGGATAGAGGCACGGCAGAAGACTCGCAGCCGGCATCTCGTCGACAGGCAGTGTGTGGGATCTCTGGCAGCCACCCCTGCTGAGGTGCTGCCGTTGCTGCCAGAGGCCGACTCCAGCTCAGTTGGAACTTGCGTTAGGAAGTAGGAACTTGAGCTTTTGGAGAGCTTGGGGCTTGCTCAGCAGTGGGCCCGCTTATTAGTCACCGTGCTACTGGGACAGCTCTTCTGGCAGGGGATTTGTGAAACCATGGGATGAGTCCGTTCTTCACTGAGAAGCCTGACATGTGGGTAGTCCCACTAAAAACTCCCAAACCCCCTTGGCTGAGGCTCGGTGACCGGCCCAGTGGCTGCTGGAGGACAGGCTCGCGTAAGGCACTGGTACACCGTGCGGTGCATTGAGTCAGGCTTTATAAATCCAGTCCAATTTTTGGAAAATATGTTCTGTTCCATCTACTTAGATGCTAAGGGATTCAGAAGAGTTTAGTGCCTGCAGTTTGTGGCTGGCCTTCCCCGTAAAAATTAATTCCAAGTGTTATATAAACACAGCCCTTATTCCAGTTGCAACATAATGTTGTGCTGGCTCTCGTGCTGTGGAGTGGGGGAGCAACCCCCTTGTCGAGCAGGACAGAATGCTCTGGCCAAGCGGCTCGTGGGAGCTCACTCAGAGTTGTGGAGGGAGAGGCCGCAAGGCACAACGTGCAGCTTGTGTGGCTCTGGTCTAAATGCAATGCAGCTCTGACCTCCTGGAAGTGGATGGTTCAGCAAACTCTGCCTTTTGTGCCACTGGGTCTCTAGCATCAAGTGACCCGACAGCAAGGCGGCTGCTTGGAGCCTCAGAAGTAAGAGCAGAGTTGCAGGTCACGATGACACCAAAGGGAACCGATGATTTTGCTGTAGAAGAGTTGGAGTTCAGGAAACAAGCTGAAAGGTTTGGAAGCTTCCCTACTGAAGTGAGATGTGGTAGGATATGCAATAGCTGCTGCTTCTCCAAGGTCCTGTGTAGCTGCAAAATATCACATGCCTTTTTGGGGAAGCTTAGTGTTCATTAGAGCTCTGCACAATTACAGAGAACTGAAAGTAGGAGGCATATGAATGTAGCTGCTGCAGTCCCTGCTGCTTTCTCTTCCCCTGCAGCCTGATTTTTATGGGTGCAGCACTCTTACCAGGACCCTTTCTCTCGTATTCATTGAGCAGCTGTTGAATTTTGCTCCGTGCTTTCTCCAGCCTCCGCTAAAAGCAAACCAGTAAAGCCCTGGTCTGACAGTGGAACTTAATTTCCACTCAGACTCCAAAGCTCATCATCCAAAAGCTTTCAGAAGAGGGACTGAAACTTATTAAGACGTAATTCCGGTAGATTTCCCCTCTGTAACTATATCTTAGCTTTCAAAAATCAAGCAATTGCAGAACAGATGGGTGAGAACTCTTTGCATGCAGTGCTGCCTGCAAGCTGGGCTTTTTGCAGGGTTGGGGAAGTATTTGCTGTCTGTGACAATCCTGTGCAGGCCAGATGGAGGTGAGGGGCATTCTGAGTATTGTCATGATCCGCTGCTTGACTTTGTAGCAAAGTTCATGTTGAAACTCCATTGTCTGAGTTATCCAGACCAGGTTTTCCCACCTCAAAAGTGTGAGCATAAGTTGATAACGTTTTGGTAGAATAAAACACAGCTGTTTAGCTGCAGCATAGTCTGGGGAGCAGAGATCTAGGTTAAGTTTCTGCTTTGCGTCAGCCACGATGCATGTTGTTGGGCAAGTAGGTCTCTGCTGCATCCAGGATTCCTTACGAAGAGTAAGAGTACCACCAAACTTTCCTGTAAACCACAGAGAAACATGACAAACTGAGCGCTATTTAGATCTCTGGCCTTTTTTTCTCCCCTGTATAACCACCGTCTGTTTCCTGTAAGACTTAGCAGTGGTAACGTCTTCGTAACTAAGAAGTGCTGGGTCAAAAACATCTTTGCTAGACCTGCTTGGAAATACCCAGAAAAGTTGAAGTCAGCTCGACAGGTGTTTGTCCCTTCTCCCGCTCGGGCGGAGTACGGCATCCCTCTGTACACCACAAGCTCAGTGTGGAGCCTGGTGAGGAGGATGCTCTGCAGCTCCTGCCTGTAGCTAGGTGTGATGTCAAAGATCAAACTCCTCAAGCTAGGCTGAGTCCTTGCTCCGACCTTGGTGCTGTGGATGCTCGTGCCACAATGCTGAGGACTGGTATGGTTCAGTGGAGGGGAAAGGCAGCCTCGGTGCTCCTACTTCAAAGAAACCAGGGAGAAATGTCTTTTATTTTTGTTTTGTTTTGTCTGGACAGCGTGTTCACATCTGGTTTGACTAAACTCTTCCAGCTACTCTCCTTTCCCCATAAAGATCTTGAATCCCTGGGAGGGTGCTTGCCTAGCTGGCCCTCTGAGGTGAAGCCGAAGGGAGATGAACATTATGTACCAGTGCAACTAGTAGAGCTTTGAGGAATAGGATTATATGACGTTCCTCTGTTCTGGATTCAGTTTTTCCACAGAGATACTTAAATGCTTTTGGCTCAAAGACAGCTTTTATCTTGACAGAGCTCAGCATGTTGTGGTTGTTTCTTGGCCAGGACTGCAGCTTGGTTGGCACCTGACCTGCAGCAAGGGTAACGGAGGAAATAAAGGTTTCCTCTGCTTGAAACTGGAGGAGGGAAAGCTTCTGAGCATGTTCCTCCATCCTGGGCAGGGGTTGCCTATCATATGAGATAGATTTAAATGGCCTTCCTCTTCACCGGTGACTTCTCTTTACCGGTGCAATTAGGTAGACTGACTTGATAATGTAATACCTAGCTGCTCTATAATTTCGAAGTTGTTCTTTGTGGTTTTTTGGCTTTGAAAGCTTTTCAGATGCCTCCACATCACTACTATCTGAGGAAACTAGCTTGTGGATGCAGATAGGTTCTTCATCCTGATGGCTTCAGAGAAGCCTACAACCAGAGCCCTTTTGGCTAGAGGAACTGCTTAACTGGATTTTTTTTTTTTTTTTTTTTTCCTTTCCAAGATTTCTAGCAAACAATTCCTAGAAAAGCGGTAACCTTGCACCTTGATCAAGCACAGTGGACAGCTGGTACGGGTGTGTGCTCAGTGATACAGGTAGCCTCACAGTTTTGTCTTCAAGACAGAGCAAGGCTGGTATGGTGAAGCACTGATCTTTTCCTTGGATTGTCTATGATGAAACTGAGCACAAATATAAGCGTGTGACTTATCACTTAGACAAAATCCACGTGTTCTTTTTAGAGGAGAGAGAATGACTAGAGAAGTGCTGAACAGCACTATTCTTAGGTATGCTCAAAAAAAAACCCAAACCCAACACAAACCCTGTAGGGTGGAATTATTCTTTCTTTTTCAGACTTGAAACTGCACCTCCAGAGCACAGACTATGGGAACTTCCTGGCCAATGAAGCCTCCCCGCTCACCGTCTCTGTCATAGACGACAAGCTGAAGGAGAAGATGGTGGTGGAGTTTCGTCACATGAGGAACCATGCCTATGAGCCCCTAGCAAGTTTTCTGGACTTCATCACGTGAGTACCAGCTGTTCATGACCAGCATTTGAAGCACTGGTGTTCTTCTAGACTTGAGGGCTCTCAGACCAGCTCTCCACGCTCAGCGCTGTAGCTGCTATGTTTTCTGCAGTTTCTTGAATGACACTGCTCTGGTTGTATCTGGAGGGCTCACACAGGCAGCACAGCATCACTGTGTTTTTAAAGGGTTCTGCTCCCAGGGTGTGCGTGTTCCATCGGCACAGCTCCTTAGCTGCCTTCCATTGCAGAATTGGTTCAGTCTCTATTAGAGCTGTCATTTACCCGTGTCCTGTGTGTTAAATGCTCCTGAATGTTTTTTGTTTTTTTTTTTTTTTTTAAAATGTGATCTGACTGCAAAACATATGCACACCGTGCGTGTGAATGACAGCAGTTGCCTGCTAGTTCTGACCGACTGAGGTTTATCAGCCTTTGTCAGGGCTGCTGTGATCCTGCCATCCCACCCCAGAGGCTTTAGGCCTTCCTCTGGCCCCCTCACAAACTGGTTTAGGGAATTGAGCTGACCAAAAACTGAACAACTTTTCCATTTTGAGGTTAGCTTTTGACTGATTTGTTTTTCTCAGCCAGCTCTGTGGGATCCGACAAACACCAGCATTAGAGGAAGGGCAGGCCTGGAGTATGCAGCAGGGAAAGACCGGGCTGCAGCAGCAGCCTCAGCATCTCTGTCAGTGCGTGAAAAGGCGTGGGGTGTGTGTGCTTCCACAGCAGGTTCAGCTGCTGTGAAAAGCTGGAAATAGCACAGCGTTCTCACAGGTATCTTGTCCTAGTGGTTTTGCACAACCCTCTGCTTCCCTGTGTGCAGCTGTTGTTGTAATTGGTAATAAAATTCAATTGTTAGCCTCGGTGAGATACCAGTTGTGCTAGTTTGCGTTGGAAATGTGGGAGTAAAATTGGTTTTTTTCCTTTCCTTAGTTTCTGTTCCTGTAAGCTCTAGTTTGGCTTGAACACTGCATAGCCAGTGGCCTTCTCTAACCAGTAAGGAGATATGTCATGGACAAAAGTGAATTTCTGGTTCAGTAGAACATGGCTTTAACATGCATCTCTGAGAAGAAGATTGTGCCTTGTTCTTGAGTCAGATGGCTGATACACTAGCATTCATTTATTTAGCACAATGATCTTGGGCTCATTGCAGGCACTCTGACAAAAGGTGTTTAATCTTGCGTTTTTGGCAGTTGTGTGTGCCGCTGTCTTGACACCTAGAGATTTTTGAATGGTGCAGGTTGATGTGGAAAGGCCTTGGTGGTCGATTCAAAGATTTTAAATCTGTGGCAGCTCTTGCATGTTCAAATACCGATTAAAGACCTATGTCTCTGCCATATTCCTTCCTCTTCTGTCCTTGCTATGTCTGGACAGTACCACTATCTCATTTTTCTAACCCAATGGCTCATATCTCTTTTTTTTTTTTTTGTCTCTGGGTCACTGTGCTAAAGCTGCTTGTCTTTTAAGCCCTTCCTGTTTTCTAAGAAATAGTTTTCTCTTTTATGCCTATCACTGAAACTCATGGAATTGTCATATTTGGCTCCAAATATGGAGCAAGACATGGCAAGTCATCGGTAAGACGTTATGAGGCCCTCATTTAGCAGCAGCGTTTGCAGTGGCTGAAGCAGTTTCTAGCCATCATCTTAGTTGTATGGAGCAATCTCTTCCGTTCTCTCAAACTTGTTAACCTTCAAAACACCTCTTTGCCCATCTTGAATTTGCTGTAAAGGTGTCAGTACTGTTTGAGCCTGGAAATAGTAGGTAGTTTGTCCTCCACTAATGCTTTTCCTTTGCTGCCCTACAGGTTTATGGTAATGTTTAGTCTCTATGGAAGTATCATGGTAATTGCTAATGATCTCTTCTTCTAGCTTCTGTCGTATATGTTTGAAGGCAATAGTTTGGGCAGGACACAGGAGTATCTTGCAGACTTTAAAACTTTGCTGTTCCCTAAGTGTCTCACTTTGAAAACTGGCATGTGGGAAAGATGAACTGGAAGGTCTCAGACCATGCCTGCCTCGATTACACACTGCATGGCTTGGTAGGAAGGCTGTGAATGGCTGTGGAAATCCAGTTTCCTGTTAATGCCAGTCCTGTCGACCTTTATCCAGTGTCTACATCCAGGTTGAGTTGTGCAGAAGACCTTAAACATCTCGCCTAGTCTGTGAGGCTGGTTCTTGCCAGCTGTTGGAATGACTGAATTTTAAAACTGCTGTTTAGCCCTCAACTTGATTTAACTTTGATCTTGTTCTGCTTCTGTCTGTCCAGTTTTGATGAATTCTCTGTAGCAAAACACGATTCTGTGCAGACTATCTGTATCTCTTGCCTACTGCGGAATCTCTTCTTGCATATATTGGTCCCATTTGGCACAGGGTGTTTCCTCCTTGAGTTGCCTTCACTCTTACCTCTTCTTTTCCTTTTTACCCACAAGATTTTCTTTAATGCTGTTGTCTGCAGTGCTGCATAGAGGAAGGCAAAAGGTGAAGCAGGAGAAAGCGGTTTTCCTACGTGAAATGTCTCCACTCCCTTGCAGAGCCTTTTGTGCAAGGAGTCCAAGTGTTCAGTTGCTTTTTGTTATGGTCTGCTGCACCACTGATGGAAGGGTCTCCTTGGGGTCTGCACTTATCACACCAATGGAGTAGTGATGAAGTAGAGAAGGTGTTACCAGCTTCAGCTGATCCAAGGTGGGAGCCACTATCAGCATATTGGAAGCTCTAATGATACTACAGACAAGTTAAAACAGAAGAATGAGGACAGTGAAACACAAGGAGTTTGGAGAGGGTGCTGGTTTTGTCCAGTGGGTCTTAATATCTTCTGTTGGCTGTCCTATTATATTTAGAAAAGAGGATAGACTAGATATGGCTTCTTGGGCTGCCTTCCAGGCTGTATTTTGTTCACTGAGACTGTCCCGTGGGTAGTAGTAGGTCTTGGTTTGGGGCAGAAGTTTCAGAGATTCTGTCTGCTGACAGTGAAGCTTCCCATGCTCAGAGGCTGGCAGCGCATGCTTGTGCCAGTAGCTTTCATCTAACCCAGGCTTGTGTGTGGGCAGCGTCACAGAGATGTTCAGCCGAAGGATGTTGGCAGTGCTGGGGGTGTTGTGCCTCTGCACACAGAGGTGCTGTGTCATCCTGCCTACCTGGGTGACACTGGGACAAGCCTGTGCTACTTGATCTTCTGCTCTGGCTGGGCACATAGATCGGCGTAATGGGGTGATTTATCTTTGCCTTTTGAACATGCCTATTTCCCACTCCTTTCTTTTAGGGTAGTTAATGACAGTTGAGCAGGAAATGGTAAAGACTGCTGCTGGTAGACAGCTTGGGGCAAGCAAGGCATCAGGTGGTCAGAAGAAATTGTACTCAACTAAATGTGTCAGTGTGCTGAAACTGTGCAGGGTGAATTGAAATAGAAGATGGTAGAAAGATATGGAAAGTTTGAGCAAGGCTGGCTTCTGCAGGAGGAAAGCTTGAGTTCACTGGCACTCTCTTGAGAGAAAGGCATTGGGTTGAAAACAGAGGTTTTTATTTTTTTAAATCAAGTGGGATGGTAGGAGGTATGTCTGGCTTAAAATGGAAGGAAATGTTTTGTAGCATGTCCAGTTCAGCTCTGAAACTCACTGCTGCCGGATGCCTTTGTATGTGCTTACATTTTTTGCCTTCTTAGAAGCGTTGGATAACCTCGCACCAGACAGGCCAATCGAGGCCCGTTGAACACTGGGGTACCATCTCGCTAGATGGCTGGTGCCAGGTCAAGCATTTAAAAAACAGTCGGGCCCTCTCCTTCATGAATGTCCTGCTGGACCTCTGGGGTGGTTTGGAGCTGATCAACAGGTGACTGTTGTACTTGTGTTTGGAGGGTGCCTAGCTCTTGACGCGGGGCACGTGTCTGAGAAGATCTGGGGAGCTGTGTGATCTTAGGAGCGGCTGTCGTCCTTGTCCTCTCTGATTGCTCCCAACCCAACCAACGTTCGTCCCTGCGTGGGATTATGCTGTGTCATTTCTCTTGCCTCTTCGAAGTGGCCCGTGAACTAGGTGAGGACCCGGGACGGAGAAGCGACGGTGGGGATGGCATGGGGGCTCCGGAGCAGCAGGAGGTTGCGTGTCCCTGCTGTGCTCTCCTTGCCCAGCGCCGGGGATCAGAGGCAGTGCTGCCGATGGCTTGCCGGGAGGTGGCACTCCCGTCCCTTCGCTGCCTGTCCCCGGGGATGCTGTGGGGAACACGGTCACCGGTGGAGGTGGGCAGGAGTTAACTTGTCTCCTGAGCTTAGGGGAGAGGACGGTGTTTAAAAGCACGTGAACAAAACTGACCCAAGGCAGCAGCTAGGCAGCAACCCCAAAACAAGTTCTTCGTTCCCCAAGTCACTCGCTGCCACTGATTTTTGTCCTGTTGTGCTCCTCGCCTGGCACCACGCTGACTCTTTCCTGGCTCTCATCCCCTCTAGGAGCTCTTCTGTGGCAAGTGTTGCGTTGTTAGTACCAAAATATTGAAGAAGCTGGCTGATTTCCCTTTTGTTTTTTTCAAGTGGTGGCTGTAGCTGGCGGCCTTTGCCACTGCGTGTTGTGGCAAGGAGAAGCTCGACTTGTTGAGCCTGCCACGGTCTCTGTGGGACACCTGCTAGCTCTGCGTCTTGCCATGCAGCTCCTTGCTGGAAGACTGCTAGTACTTCCCTGTGTCTTTCAGCTGACCGTTGTAGGTTCTGACTGATAGGCACAAGTTGGCTGTTAACATCTCTGCTCCAACACAAACAATTGACTGTTTGGCTGAGGGAATGCAGTGATGTTCTGTAGGGCAGCAACAAACAGGTATTAAGTGTACTTGAAACAGCAAAACCCACTTCCTGCATTCAACAAGCACATATTGACTTGTGGGATGGAAGTGGGTTTTAGGTTCTTCTTGGTGATGTGCTGCCCTGCCTTTCTGTAAAGGCTTTGTTCTTTGTGTTAGTCTGACACGGTGCCATGTCCTGTCTCTCCTTCCTCCCAGTGTTCCTGTATACGGCTTAGATAGGATTCTTTATTGTGGTGTCGCTCCCAACTCTTGCCTGCTGTAGCCTGATCAGATTGTCAGCTTTAGTACTTTTCCAGGAGGGGAAAAGGAAAAAAAGGGTCTTTTTGTCCTTGCTTCAGCACAGTCTCTTGCCTGCTCTGGAAAGTCTGGTTTCACAGCAGCCTGACGTGAGGGCTCTGGCAGCTGTTGGGCCCCCTGAGCCCTTGCAGCAAGCTGATGGGCAGAGAAGGGTTTGATCCTGTGCTTAGGTCGGGGAGCTGCAGGTAACTGTGTGGGAACCCAGTCAGCTGTAGGAGTGAGGTCTGGGGGGGAGCTGGGTCTAAACACATTTCCCAAACCTGTGATCAAGCCTCTTGTTGGAACAGACTAGGTTGTCTTTTGTCTTCACCTTACCAGTCTACTAGGGCTGGGAACCTGGTTCTTTGTTGCCCTGGGGATGCAGCTGGGAACTTGGCTTTCAGTATGTTTTTGTGGTCACAAGACGTGTTTTTGATGAGGCTGCATGTACCTTTTCCCTTTGCGCATGCCTTTTCTTAGCTGACACTTCCCTCTATTACCTCCTCCCTGACCCAGTCCTGCTCTTCCTCTCCCCTGTACTGGACAGATCTAGTTTCTGCTGCATGGCTTTGAGTTCAAACTTAGTCTTGCAGCAGTGGTTTTTCTGGAGCCAAATTGTTTCAATTGCTACTTGAGCTGAAGAGCAGTAATCCTCTTCTCTGGAGTGGGAAGTTGCCTGTCTTTATTCTAAATATACTGGAGTGTGCATCCTGGCATAACTGCAGAGGTTACAGAATATGACTACATACTTTTGACTTGCTTTCTTGCAGAAGAAATAACTACAAATGCTGTACATTACAGACACTTGCAGTTTATTTGGGCGAATGCAACAATCTGAAGGATGTTTCCTAATGCTGCTGTGGTTAAAACTGTGCTATACTATTTTCAATTAGTTGTTGACCTCTTGATGGCAGTAGGATCGGGAAGCAAAAATTACCGTAGTGGCTGAGGATCATGCAGTAAAAGGTTTATGAGCCTGTTTTGGCAGAGAAGCACAGGTTTCTGACAAACAGCTTCCCTGTTTGCAGGGAGTGCAAAGTTGAACTGATAGGCCAAGTTCTTGGAGGGATTACGCAATATTCAAAATAAGAGGGCATGTAACTAATGGTCTGAAAACGGTCGCAGACTTGCGTCCTCTGGATGGTAGCATCAGAACTTGCATCTGTTCTCCTGCGTACCCAAGAGATACAGATTTCATACAGTTTTTCAGAACCAATGTCTATGAAAATGGACTGGGTTGCGTGCCTCACTGGTGGCTGTGGAAGTAGCCTTTCAAAAGGGTGTGACTGTGGGTGTCCTCACTGGAAAGGGACTCTGAGAGGTGGGTTTCACTGTGTATTACGTTGAGGGGATGATTTTTTCCCCAAACCTCTAGTGCCTGGAGAATGCTTCATTGGGCCAGTGGATTTGCACTGGAACAGCATGACCCTCCTTCTACTGACGTTCTTCTCTTGGAAGGTGGTGAGGCATGGTGCATAGCAAGCACGGCAAGCCATGGTAATGATTGGAAGCGCTAGCGAAATGTTACTGATGGCAGTAAAGATGCAGGAAAATGCTACTGATAAACTCCAGATGCAGGCCTGTGTTTCACTAAGACAAATCTTTAGTGGAACTCTGCAGCCCTGAGAAAGGGCTCTAGCATGTAAGCTGTGGGTGATTAGGTGGATGACATCCCCGTCCAAGCTGATGCTGTTTCACCCAGGGGCAGTGTGTGGACTTAGCTATCTTCTTGGGCGCTGTTTACAGCTGAAATCCTCTGGTGATTCTACAGCTCACAGGAACAGCCCTTCTACTTCCCCTCACGTTCTTTCTCGCAATCTTTCCCTCTGCGGGCTGAAGAGCATGTCTCTTAGAGGTATAAAATAGGGAAGGAAGGAGTATCTTAGGAGGTTATCAGTGCTTCTCTGATCAGTTGTGTGTGGTCGCAGCTTTTCCAGAGGACAGGCTCTGTGCAGTGCCTTCAGTTGGGTGAACATTCACTGAACACTTCTGTCCCTATGTAGTATGCTTCACTCCTTGATTGAAACCCTTCTCAAGGCCTTCTGGTGCTGGATCTTAGCAGCCTT
>Ga0181612_111299_pt1 | contig 17965 bp, 16 predicted proteins | sample HoacroProtozoa21_FD_119630 | JGI IMG/M metagenome (GOLD analysis project Ga0181612, IMG submission 119630) | Hoatzin crop microbial communities from Cojedes, Venezuel. Combined Assembly of Gp0051906, Gp0051904, Gp0051908 | reverse complement strand
GGCGTGAACCAGCGCGCATACGTCAGTGGCGCCCGCCTCGTAAGACAAGTGAACGAGTACGAGCGCGAGAGAATGCTCGACATCATCAAGACCGAGATGAAAGCTACGGGTAAGGACTCCACGGAAATCAAGAATATCGAAATCGCCGAGAGCTATCCTGTGGGCATCGAGCTCGACAAAGCCCTCGCCAATCCCGGATGCGCCGAGGATATCGTATTGCGCGACGGCGATATCATCAACGTGCCGCTCTACAACAGCACCGTGAAGATTAATGGCGAGGTGATGTATCCGAACACCGTGGCATACAAGAAAGGCAAAGGCCTGAAATATTACATCAACCAGGCCGGCGGCTACGGCACGCAAGCCAAGAGAAGCAACACCTATATCATCTATATGAACGGCGATGTGGCAAAGGCAGGCACTAACGCCAAGATTCTCCCCGGCTGCGAGATTGTGGTGCCGAGCAAACCTAAGCGCGATGCCACACGAACAGCCCAGAACCTCGCTATCGCTTCTGGCGTAGCGTCATTGGGAGTAATGGTGGCAACAATAGCAAACATATTGAAATGACATAAAACATAATTATGGAAAATAACGCTCCAAAACAAATTGACTTTGTAAAAATAACAAAGGCTCTGTGGAAAGAGAGAAAGAAATTCTTTATAATATTGCCAGTCACAGCAGTGCTGTCGTATTTGCTCATCCTTTGTGTGCCAAGATATTACTCCGCAGAAGTGTCGTTGGCCCCCGAGATGTATGAGTCATCGGGCGTTATGGGGTCCATAAGTTCCATAGCATCATCTCTCGGAATGATGGACGGTTCCCAAATGGGAGGAGATGCCATCTACCCGGAATTATACCCTGACGTGATAAAATCCAACGACTTCATCGTTCAACTCTTTCCTATACCCATCAACTATGAGAAAGAGAATATAAAAACGAATTATTATAATTATCTCAAAAGCTACCAAAAATCTCCGTGGTGGAGTAAATTAACGGGAGCCATAAAGAATCTGTTCGCGAAAAAGAAACAACCGTCAAAATTCACTGGCAAAGAAAAAGTAAACACTTTCCAGTTGACGAAAGACCAATATGACGTTGTGGGCGCTATAAGCGGGAAAATCAAGTGTGTCGTCGATAAGAAAACAAGCGTAATATCTATCAAAGTTACCGACCAAGACCCGTATATAGCAGCTGTAATTGCCGACTCCGTAAAGTCAAAGTTACAGGTGTTTATCACCAACTACCGCACAAATAAAGCACGCCAGGACTTGGAGAACAGCCAGAACCTGTTATCAAAAGCCAAAAGCGATTATGACAGGGCAAGAGCCCTTTATGGCACATACGCCGATGCCAACCAAGGCGTGGTGTTGGAAAGCTACAGGGCAAAAGTCACAGACTTGGAAAATGACATGCAACTAAAATATAACATCTATACCACCCTTACAGCTCAAGTGCAGTATGCATATCAAAAAGTTATGGAAAGGACGCCGGTCTTTACCACTATTTCCGCGGCATCGGTTCCTATTAAACCGGCAGGTCCCAAAAGAATGATATTCGTAGCTGCTATGTTATTCTTGGCATTTGCCATCACTTCACTTTGGATTTTGAGAAAAGAGGTATAATGTATTATCTGTTCATATTCCTTTTTGTCATTGTGCTGATGCTCGCCTTGTCTGAAGACTATATCGGAAAAGGCAAGGGGTACTTATATGCTGGAATATGGATAATGCTAATTCTTGTGGCAGGATTCAAGCCTGTGGGCATAGACAGAGACTCGGGGAATTATGAGGCTCTTTTTTATTCGCTTAATGGCAAGGATGCCTCAATAACGATTGAGTATTCTTTCTCTTTGATCGGGAATACGCTAAGGAATATGTTTGACGACGTGCATGTTCTTTTCCTCGCATACGCTATAATGTCGGTGTCTTTAAAAATGACAGCAATACATAAGATGAGCGGTTCACTGCTGTTTCTAACAGTTGCTGTATATATGAGCGATTACTATATTTTGCACGATATGACACAGATAAGAGCGAGCGTGGCATCCGGTTTTATGCTCCTCTGCATACCAGCATTAGTAGATGGCAAAAAGGGAAAGGCATTTTTAATGATTGCTATGGCGACTTTCTTCCACTATTCTGCCATTATGCTCTTACCTTTGCTGTTTATAAACAACAAACCACTGAACAAATACTGGAAAATAGGACTGTTTGCTGTTATTCCCATTGGCATCGTTATGATGCTACTGCACATAGACTTGCTCACATCCATACCAATCCCCTATATTCAAACGAAAGTAGATGCATACAGACTGATGGAAATTTATGAAAAGTTTAATAAAGTCACCCTCGTAAACTTCCTTCTTTGGATAAAGATGGCAATATTTATTTATGCTTTGATATTTTATGACACCATATATGAGCATTGCGAGTTACTACCCATATTCCTAAGAATAATGGGACTCTCATTTTTCTTTTTCTTCGCATTCTCCACCATCTCCGTATTCAGTGAAAGAAGTCACCAAATGTTCGGACTGGTCTCTGTACTTCTGTTCCCTACTATTTATTATACCTTCAAGCCCTCATTCATTGGCAGGGTCATAGTTTGTGCAGTTGCCGCAATCCAACTGCTGATGAACTTGTTCTTGTGGGATATGTTGATACCTACAGCCTGAATATTATGCAAAAAAAGACAGTTATATTACTCGCCACTTACAATGGTGAAAAATTTCTCAGAGAACAGCTGGATTCTCTGTTCAGACAGTCATACTCAGATTGGAAACTGTACATTCACGATGACGGCTCAACTGACAGAAGTGTGGATATTCTCTCCGAGTATCAAGCTAAGCATAATAACATCACCATTCTCAACTATCCAAGCACTGGAAGCTCAAAAAATAATTTTTTAAAAATGCTGGAAGTCGTTGACTCCGACTATTATTTCTTTTGTGACCAAGATGATGTGTGGGAGCAGAATAAAATAGAAGTAGAGTTGAAAGCCATTCAACAGGCTGAAAACGACAAAGGAAGCGATGTGCCTATTGTAGTGTGCTCCAACCTTAGAGTCGTTGACTCTAACTTAAACACCATCGATGAATCTTTCTGGCACTACGCAGGGATGTATCCACAGTTTGTGAATAATTTTCTGGAAATGGCAGAAACCAATATTGCCACAGGGTGCACTATGTGTTTTAATAAAGCTGCTAAAAATGTTACAGAATTACAACCCCACGACTATGTTCTGATGCATGACTCTTGGGTTCTTCTGTCTGTTCTTAGTCATAATGGAGTTGTTATAAAAATAGACACTCCATTAATTAACTACCGCCAACATTCCAACAATGTCTATGGGGCACAAAACGCAGACAAAATAACGCTTGCATATAAGCTAAAAAACATAAAAGAATCCATTACGGCCAACAAAAAATATTACACAATGCTTAAAGCTTTGGGATATCCCTCACTTCTAACTTACCTAAAATATAAATTCATTTATAAATGGAGAGTGAGGAAATTTAAGAAAGCTATAAACGGATAAAAGGTTTTACGGCACTTGCAAACACAGAAAACAGTTTATAACCGAAATCACGATTACCAGGAAGCCAATAATAATAACGGTAAATGACACGCTCTTTAAGCCGCAGCAACGCATTGTGTGGCATTGGTAGGGGATGCTCTATAAGATGAAAATAATCGAAATTACGCTCTCCATTCTTCGGATATATCAAATAGTCAACAGGTATGCCGCTTTTCCATATCGTAAACATATAACACAGCTGGTCCCTGCTGGTAAATTTATTGTATGTTTCCCACCACAGCTCACATTGCCGCACTACTTTTTCGTGGTTATGCCTACGTAAAATAACGTTTGCCTCATACATTCCAAAATGTTCGGGGAAACCTTGTGCCTTTATGTAATAGTATTCCTTAACAGCTGTTATTATCTCATTTCTAAGCTTGCGGTTTTTATAGGCATTATAAAACTCCCGATACATACAATCCTCGTCTTTATGCTTGATACCAGAAAGCAGTACGCCAGAGTCTATTTTACTGTTTACCAACTCATAGAAAGCATTATTGCATATCACTACATTGGCATCTATATACACGCTATAATCATATTCCGGCAATAATATATGAGGGTGCATCTTCGGATAACGTGACAAACGGGCCTTGTCAGCAGCGACGAACGGAATCGGTTTGACTTGCCATACTCCCGCCCTTGTCTCACCATCACTTTGGTCATCGGTGAAACAAATATAATCAAAGTCTTCAGCCGTCACCTCAGGTTGGGGAAGCTTCTCATATCCGCCCGTCAGGCACGTGTATATCACTTTTCTCATTCGTAATACTTATTTTCAAGCGCAAAAGTAGAAAAAAAATATCAAATAACACAAACTTCGCCTTAAATTATTACATTTTCCACCATTTTTTTTGCTATTACAAATAAATAAGCTAAATTTGCACTCTTAAAGAGCGGCAAATACGATGAATATTCATTAGTGATGCCGACATATATTCATAATGGCAGAAGATATCGCTATAATATTCGTCATATATAATCCCAAAGAGGATGACATAAATAACATAAAGCGCTTTGCAGCGCTTTACAATGTTGTCGTCATCGATAATTCAGACAATGAGCACACGTTTTCCAAAGAAGATAATATCATATACAAGGCAAACCATAAAAACCTTGGAATAGCAACAGCACAAAACATCGGTATTGAAACCGTAAAAGAGGGAAACAAAGCCACTTACATCATCTTCTTAGACCAGGACACCAGACTCGAGGATGACTATCCGAGAAACATTCGCGATGAGTTTATTAGAATACAGCAACAACATTCCAACCTCGCACTCCTTGGACCTACAGTGATGAAAATTGCTGACGGTGAAGAATACAAATCCATTTTCCATAAAGAAAAGACCGACGACTTCGGATTCTCAGAGAAAAGGGAAATCATATCATCGGGCAGTTGCACGTCAATAAACGCCTTAGAGAAAATCGGAAATAACGACGACAGGCTGTTTATCGACTTCGTTGACTTTGAATGGTGCTGGAGGGCAAAAGAAAAAGGGTTTATTTGCGGCATTACAAAAAGAATAGAGATACAACATCAGGTGGGAATTTATGAGCTGAGTATTGGAAGCTATAAAGTAATCGTTTCCGCACCATACAGGTATTATTATCAATACCGCAATTTCCTGTGGCTCAGCAAAAGAGGGTACGCCCCGCTGCAATGGAAAGTGGCTACTGCCGTGAAATATGTTGCAAGACTGGTATATTTTCCTTTCGTGGTGAAAAAAGGCAAGGAATGTTGGAAATATATGATTAAGGGCATTAAAGACGGTTTAAAATGAGCATAGCGGCAATAATCATATTATATAATCCCGACAAGGAGAGTGCGGCAAAGGCTGTGCAACGGATTGCGGCGCAGACAGACGAGGTGTTTGTCATCGACAATTCCGATGCCGACAACGCCGGTCTCTTCAACGGCCAGGAAAGCGTGGAATACATTGCCTTAAAGCACAATGCGGGAATTGCCGCCGCCCAGAATGAAGGCATCAGGAAAGCTGCGGAACAAAAATACGACTTTGTGGCTTTCTGCGACCAGGACAGCAGCATCTCCGACAACGCCATAAAAAGGCTCACCGAAACCTTTTTGAAAATAAAGAGCGAGGGAGTGAATATCGGAGGCATAGGCACGCTCGCCATAAATGAGGCCACAGGAGAGCCTTACCCTTACGGGATAAGCAAGATAGGAGATTACAACAGCCACGTTGACGAGGTGTCGTATCTGATGAATTCCATCTCCATCTACCCCACCCGACTGCTCATCGAAACAGGGATGATGAACGAGGAGCTGTTTATCGACGGGGTGGACAGCGAGCTGTGCTGGAGGCTGACACACAAAAGGCAGTCACGTTTCTTCATCGACAAAAACGTTACGATACAGCACAACCTCGGCATCGGGCAGAAGAATATCGGCAACCGCAACATCTCTGTAACCCCGCCCTACAGGATGTATTACCAATACCGCAACTTCCTCTGGCTTGCGAGGAGAAAATACGTGCCTCTGAATTGGAAACTATACAACGGATTTAAATACGTCATTAAGATGATTTACTACCCGCTGACATCACCACAAAGAAAGGAATATGTGAAATATATCACACAAGGCATTAAAGAAGGATTATCAAAAAACAAAATACAAAAGATATGAACATACTTATCACAGGAGGAGCCGGATTCATAGGCTCACATTTATGCGACAGGCTTATCGCCGAAGGCAACAAAATAACTGTTGTTGACAACCTCATCTTGGGAAAAGAGGAGAATATACAGCATCTGAAAGACAACAGCCAGTTTACATTCTGCAACTGCGACGTCCTGGACGGCGAGGCAATGAAGAAAATATTCAATGAGGGCAATTTCGACATGGTGTATCACCTTGCCGCCAACTCCGACATCCAAAAAGGAGGCACCGACCCGTCGGTGGATTACAACCTCACTTTCAACACCACCTTCAAGCTGTTGGGACTGATGCGGGATTTTAACGTGAAAAAGCTCTTCTTCGCCTCCACATCGGCAATTTTCGGAGAGGCGACAGGATATATCGGTGAGGACTACGGTCCGCTAAGACCGGTATCCAACTACGGAGCAGGCAAGTTGGCAAGCGAAGCCTTCATAAGCGCTTTCAGCTCCACATACGGCATACAGACATGGATTACCCGCTTCCCGAATGTCGTGGGCGAAAGATTCACCCACGGAGTGATCTTCGACTTTATTAAAAAACTCCGTAAGACACCAGAAGAGCTGGAGGTGCTTGGAAACGGCGAGCAATGCAAGCCCTACATCTATGTCAAAGACCTTATCGACGGCATTCAATACGTGATTACACATACCTCAGAACGCTTCAACGTGTTTAATCTCGGACCCGACTCACGCACAAAAGTGAAAGAGATAGCACAAATGGTGATTGAAGAGATGGGACTGAACGCAAAAATAAGATATACCGGAGGCGACAGAGGATGGGTTGGCGACGTGCCGGAATTTAAATACAACCTCGACAAGATACACCAACTCGGATGGCAGACACCACGAACATCAAACGAAGCCGTAAGACTGGCAATACAGAAAGGACTCGGAAAATGAAAGTGGTGATAATAGCCGGAGGCAAAGGCACACGCATAGCCTCCGTGAACAGCGAGATTCCCAAGGCGATGATTCCCGTGTGCGGCAAACCGGTGATAGAGAGGCAGATAGAAATGGCCAAGAGACAAGGCTATAACGATTTCATATTGCTCACCGGACATCTCGGGGAACAAATAGAGGAATATTTCGGCGACGGCAGCAGCCGTGGGGTGAACATCTTCTACTACAGGGAGACAACACCCTTGGGCACCGCCGGGGCACTGGCAGAGGTGAAAGACCAGACAGGCGAGGACTTCTTCGTATTCTATGGCGACACCGTGATGGACATCGACATGAAAGCTATGGAAAACTTCCATAAGAGCAATAATGCCGATGCCACACTGCTCGTACACCCCAACGACCACCCATACGATTCCGACATCGTGAGAATGGACAAGGACAACAGGGTGGAAGGCTTCGACAACAAGCCTCATCCCGAGGGGTTTATCTGCCATAACACCGTGAACGCCGCACTGTTTATATTCAATAAGAAAATCATCAGCGCCATTAAGCCGGGCGTGAAGTCGCACATAGAGAAAGACGTGCTGCCGGAATGCATCAACAGAGGATATAAAGTGTTCGGATATAAATCGTTCGAATATGTTAAAGACATGGGCACTCCCGACAGATACGAGAGCGTGTGCCGTGACTGGCAGAGCGGAAGAGTGGCAGCGATGAACAAAGCCAACAAGCAAAAGGCGGTGTTCCTTGACCGCGACGGCGTGATAAACGTTGACGCAGGACTCGTGTATAAACAGAGTCAGATGCAACTTGTAGAAGGCGTGGAAGAAGCGCTCAATTACATACATTCAAAAGGTTATCTCGCGGTGGTGGTAACTAATCAGTCGGTGATAGCAAGAAATCTGTGTACTTTTGAGGAACTGGATGCAATAAACGCATTAATGGAAACGTTATTAGGTAAGAAGAGGGCATACATCGACGCTCTGTATTTCTGCCCCCACCACCCAGACGGAGGGTACCCGGAGGAGAGGAAAGAATATAAGATAGTGTGCAACTGCCGCAAACCGGCCCCGGGGTTGCTCTTCAAAGCCGCCGAAGAGATGAATATCGACATTAAGCAGTCGTTTATGATTGGCGACAGGGAAAGCGACAAACAGGCAGGCATCAACGCAGGAGTGAAAGAGTCGGTGAAAATAAACAATAGCGAGCCGGGAGCCCTGCTGTATGTACTTAAACAAATGCTGTAGCTTATGATTATAACACGTACACCGTTTAGAATATCATTCGCAGGAGGAGGGTCTGACCTCGCCTCATACTACCACAGAGAACCGGGGGCAGTGCTGAGTACTACGATAGACAAATATATGTATATCGTAATACATCCCTTCTTCAACCGCGACAAAATACAATTAAAATATGCGAAGACGGAACTCGTTGATGAGATTTCGCAAATACAACACCCCATACTCCGTGAGGTGCTGGGAATGTATAATATCAAGGGAGTGGACATCAATTCCATCGCCGACATCCCCGCCGGCACGGGAATGGGCTCGAGCAGCGCATTCACGGTAGGGCTTATTAATGCCATCAGGGCATACAAAGGAAAATTCTCAGGGGCACAAAAACTCAGCGAGCTGGCATGTATGGTGGAAATAACCAGAGTGAAAAGCCCTATCGGAAAACAAGACCAGTATGCCGCTGCCTACGGAGGACTGAATTTCATCACTTTCTATCCCGACGAGAATGTAAATGTGCAGAAGGTATTGATGAAACCGGAGGTGAAAAGACAGTTGGACAAAAACCTGCTGCTGATTTATATCGGAGGAAAACATTCCGCAAATGAAATACTCAAAAATCAGTCGGAGGCAATCAGCAACGATGATAAATTCGCTACGCAGCAAAGGATGGTAAAACTGGCTTATAACCTCAAAGACGCGTTGAACAATAACAACATTGAGGATTTCGGAAGATTCCTGCACGAGGGGTGGCTGTTGAAAAAATCGCTCACCAAAGGCATTTCCAACTCATTCATCGACGACATCTACAAGAAGGGACTCGACGCAGGAGCTTTGGGCGGCAAACTCCTTGGAGCCGGCGGCGCTGGTTTCATACTGTTCTACTGTCCGGAGGAGCGGCAGGACTTCTTCATCCACCAGATGCGCGATTACACCGAGGTGCCTTTCCACTTCGACAATTTCGGCTCGCAAGTGGTTTACTTAGGAGACAAATATAAATAAATATACAATATGGACTATACAAACGACATAACATCATATTTCAACAAGGTAAAGGAGACGATAGACAAGATAAACCCCGCAGAACTGAACAACTTGCTCAACCTGCTCAATAAAGCACGCGATGATGGGCGTTTCGTGTTTATCTGCGGCAATGGCGGCTCCGCCTCCACGGCATCACATTATTGCTGCGACTTCAACAAAGGCATCTCCTCATCACAGAAAAGCAAATTCCGCTTTGTGTGCCTTAGCGACAACGTGCCATCGATGATGGCCTACGCCAACGACTTCAGCTACGATGAGGTGTTCATAGGCCCTTTGCGCAACCTCTTCAATCCTGGCGATGTTGTGATAGGCATCAGTGGCTCGGGCAACTCCACAAACGTGATTAAAGCTCTCGAATATGCCAACCAGCAAGGAGGAGTGTCTGTTGGAATCACGGGTTATGACGGAGGCATTATAAAGAAAATCAGTCAGCACAACGTACACGTGCCGGTAATGGATATGCAAGTGTCGGAAGACCTGCATCTGATGTTAGACCATTGTATGATGAGCATACTCTGTAAATATGGAGAAGAGAGATAACATAAAGGAACCACTGGTATCGGTGATACTGGCGACTTTCAACGAGCCGCCGGCAATGCTCACTAAATCTATGCGCAGCATCCTTGACCAGACATATTCAAACCTTGAACTATTAGTGGCCGATGACAGCACAAACGCGGAGACAAGACATGTTATCGACAATATCGCTGCCAGCGACACAAGGGTAAGAGTAATCAGGAAAGACAAGAGAATGGGGTTCGTAAATGCCCTCAACGAGGCGATAAAAGCATCGAAAGGCACTTTGTTGGCTCGTATGGATGGCGATGACATCTCACTGCCCGACAGGATACAGCTGCAAGTGGAATATGCCACCAAAAATCCTGATATTGACATCTTCGGAGGGGATATGTATATTATGGATGCCAACGACAACATCATTTCAGAAAGGCACTACCCCACTACGCCGAAAAAAATAAAAATGATGTTTCTATACAGGTCGCCTTTCTCGCATCCTACGTTAATGTTCAGAAAAAAAATCGCTGACGAGGGACTTCTTTATAACCCGGAATATAAAAAAGCCGAAGACATAGACTTTTATATGCGACTTTTCAAACAAGGATATAAATTCGGAAACACAGGGGAATATTTGCTCAAATACAGGGTTGTCGGGGATTTACAGAAAAAGAGACCCAAAGACCAATGGATATACAACCATAAAGCCCGGAAAGAAAATTTCATTTGGAGCAAGCCGGTGTTCAGCTCAATGTCATATACAATATCACTGATATACAAGCATATACCCAATGCCGTTGTATCATCATTTTATAAAAGGGAAAATAAGAAATCATTAAAACAAAAATAATTATGGATAAAAACGACCACAATGGCTCCTCAAGCAAATTTAGTGAGCTGAAATCGAAAATTATTCTGAAAATAGACAGCAAATGCCCCAATTTACTCTCCGAGAAGGCTATTGTGGGTGCAAAATTCAGATTAGTGGAAGGCTATGACTTGGATTTCAACAATCCAAAAACATACAATGAGAAATGCAACTGGATGAAGGTGTATTATCACAATCCATTATTCACTACGTTGGCTGATAAGATAGAGGTAAAAAAGCACGTGGCAAAAATTTTAGGCGAAGGACACACTTTTCCAATCATTGATGTTTGGGACGACCCCTCAGAAATAGATTTCGACAAACTCCCCAATCAATTCGTGCTAAAATGCAACCACAACTCCGGCATTGGTCTTACTATATGCAAGGACAAGGAAAATGGCATCATCGTAAAAGGAAAAAGCGATGACCACACAAACCTGTCCTACGATGAGGTGAGGGCATGGCTGAATGAAGGACTGCAAGATAATTTCTATCTGCATAGTTACGAGTGGCCATACAAGAATATCAAAAGGCGCATCTTCGCTGAGAAATATATGGTTGACAAGAATGGCAATGACTTGGGAGACTATAAATTCTTCTGCTTCAACGGCGAACCTAAATATGTATGGGTAGGAACAAACTACACTCCTATGCATTTCGATGTGTTAGACATCAATTGGAACAATATGCACCTGAAATGGGGATATGAGAACTCACCCGAAGAGCTCGTAAAACCTGAGGGATTCGATGAAATGGTGGAAGTGGCACGGAAACTCTCAAAAGGCATTCCTCACGTGCGTATTGACCTGTTTAATATCGGAGGACAGATTTATTTCGGTGAATACACATTCTATACTTGGGCTGGATTTGGAACCTTTGACCCGCCAGAGTGGAACCGTAAATTCGGAGACATACTTCAACTTCCAGAAAAAATGATTTAAAATGCAGGAAGGCGACAAACGTATAGCAAAAAACACGATAATCGTTTATATCAGACTTGGTATAACGATTATCGTTGGTTTATTAACATCGAGGTTCGTTCTCCAAGCACTTGGAGAGTCCGACTTCGGGCTATACAACGTGGTGGGTGGCGTGTTGGCACTCTTCACATGCATATCAGCCTCCATGACCACCACAACCACAAGATTTATCAACTATGAGATGGGCAAGCCCGATGGTGATGTGAACAGAATTTTCAATATTTGCGTCATCATACATTTGGTTGCCTCCGTTATTATACTGATACTTGCGGAAACCATAGGCCTGTATTATATACACCATTATCTTAACGTCGCACCAGGAAAAGAGGCAGATGCGGAGTTCGTATTTCATATTTCCACAATAGTGGCTTGTGTCGGCATTATAAATATACCATATCAAGGGCTTATCATAGCAAAAGAGAACTTCTCTTTTATTGCCATAATAGAAATCGTTAATTCCTTATTGAAATTGCTGCTTGTGCTGCTGCTCTTCACTTTTGATAATTATATACTTAGAATATATGCGGCAATGATGAGCATCACCACATTCGTGTCGTTTGTCGCATACCACTGGATATGCAAGAAAAGATATAATAAAGAGTCGCATTGGAAAACAGACAATTTGCGTGGCGGCTACAAACAAATAATCACGTTCAATAATTATAATTTGCTCAGTGCGATTTGCCTCATATTAAGAGATCAAGGCAGTAATATTCTGATAAATTTCTTTTTTGGAACAATAGTGAACGCCGCATACGCCATTGCTAAAAGCGTGCAACAATATGTTAACAATCTCGCAGGAAATTTCGACGTCGCATCGGGGCCGCAAATAGTACAAAAGTTAAGTGCCGGCGATTTCAACGGTGCAGAGAGGATAGCACAGAATATCTGCCGCTTTTGCTGTCTTATAGCAGGTGTCGGAGTATTCACATTACTGTCAGAACTTGATTTCATTTTACAGATATGGTTAGGCAAAGTACCTCAAGACACGAGTCTCTTCTGTTGTCTCACCCTCATCTTGGTTTTGGTGGGCGCCACGTCATCAGGACTAACACAGATTATCAATGCAACAGGAAAAATAAAGTGGTTCTCACTACAATTTGCAACTCTTTACATCCTCAGCCTGCCAATATCATATATTATGTATAAAAACGGGGCACACCCGTCAATAGTACTTATCGTATTTATTATTGCCGACCTGCTAAGCAGATGCAACCAACTGATTCTCTTAAAATATATCGCCGGGTATCACTCCTTAAAGCATATAACCGGGGCATATATACGTCCTCTGTGCGTATTTATAGCTTTAGTCGCATACATTCTAATAGTACGACAAACAGGTATAACTGCCGACAATACTATTTTTAAGATAGCTAATATCGGCATCACATTCATCCTCTCTTTGGCTTTATCCTATTTCATCGGACTTAAAAGCGATGAAAGGGCGTTAGTTCAGAATTTTATAAAAAATAAAATCTCCTCAAACAATTAAAATTATCACTATGATGAATCTCACAAAAAAAAGATTGATGTTAGCAACAATAGCTGTATTGGCAACATTCTCACCTGCCCTCGCCGATGGCAAATGGTGGGAAGACAATTTTATAATAGGATGCCTCTTCGACCCACCATACGCAGGTTTAGACAATACAGAGGTTAAAGATGTGTATAAAAAAGCTCAAGACGCACAGTTTAATTTGTATTTAGGACAGCAGGTAATACACAACAATACTAAATTACATGCGATAGATAAAAATTTTGCAGACTCTTACCGTAAAAACAGCTATTCTTTGTGGTGGGAGCAAGGTATGTCGCCTACAAAGGATATCACTGACAAAACAGTAAAAAACAGTATTGAGACAAACCTGAAAAAGAGTTGTTATAATGGTTTCTATTATGTTGATGAACCAGAAATAACAAATACAAAGGTGCTTAAAAATCTGGAAGATTTTCAAAAGAAATACCCAAACAAATTATGTTTGGTAAACCTGTTCCCCTACTATAGATACACAAACTGGTCTGAGTATGTAAACTACGCTAACACATTTGCTAAAGACCAGAGTAAAATGCAATTAGTATGTTTCGATAATTACTATCCTCACAGTCAGTTTACCGACAATGCGAAAAGTAATAAATTCTATTCGAACATATCACTCTTAAAAAGGCTGGCCGGCAAACGCCGCCTGTGGAGCTATGTACTCACAAACGAAGCGCTTATCGTGGACCGCGACGCTGACTGGCAAGCATCATATATGAGGCTTGCCGCATTTGCGCCTATGGCATACGGAGCAACAGGAATTCTTTATTACTCCTACGACACCAACGAATACCATAGAGTATATAGAGACCTGGCATACATCAATCCTGTCTATGGATGGGAAGAATCGTTCTTCTTTTTGCCCGATAATGACAAATATCAGCTTTTTTTGGGACATCTGCGCAACAAAAGATCTGTTGATTTAGCAGTAAAAACAAGTAATGACAACGGAATATGGAGTGTAATGTATGAGAGTGACATTAAAAAGAGCGACAGAAAATGGACAGCGACAAAAAATAATATGGGCAACAACTCCATCGCATTCCTCGCTGTCGTTGACACACTTGACAAAATAGCTGCCATTACTCAAAATGCACAATTGTTGATTTCCAACAATGTAAACAGCGGATGGAGCGAGAAAATAAACCTGCAAAATTTCAGCAGCATACCTTTCAACTCTATCGGAGAATCTAATAGCGTTGCATACGGAAAATTCAATGACAACAATAACAGCTATAATTTATGCATCGCCTATAACAAAGGAAATACAGGCTACGTTAGAACGTATCTCAACAGACAAAATAATAAATTCAGTTCGTATAAAGACATTACATTCTCAAACGAGAAAATTCTTCAATTCGTGCAAGACCAACATAATTTATGGGTTGTTACCCGCAATACACAAAATATTGATTACATATACTCTTTATCCAATGGCAGGAGTGTACGTGTGGCAACATTAGGCAATACCGGCTTAGACCACTACTGGATTGAAAAAACAGACAAAACGACACTCTACGGACAAGTGAAGAAATCTGGACAAATACAATGCCGTGAAATTGGTAATAGTAGAAGTAATGCCAGCTTCACACCAACATTATCCGACTACTGGGCAGGCATTCTGAATATCACCACCAAAAGACGATATGACAATAGTAATGGCAAAGGTGAGTACGACCTCTTTGCTCCAATGAATTGGGATGCCACTTATCCGGCACTTATCGACGAAGGACATCGCACTACAATACGCTATGACTACGCTAAAAGCATAAACACATATCTCAAAAATTATATCTCTAAAATAGTGATGAATGAAACATGGATTGGAGCTTTCCATTCGGAACTGCCACCTAATGAGGAAAGCAGTGAGATACAGCTTATTGGCAACAGTTCAAGACCCGTGCATAAAACTTCAGAAAAAATCCTTGTCGGCTTATTTGAGGCAAATGACGGTTACGACATTCTAATAATAAACAAAGACAACAGAAAGAAGTCCTCGGGATATATAACACTTCGGGGAGATTGGAGAAACAAATACTCTTTCCAGCCACGAATGGATACAGGCACTAAACCTACATCCACCAGCATCTACACTAATTCACTCACCACAATCACTTTTAATGACATCAATGGTGGTGAATGCTATGTGCTTCACCTCACAAAATAATCTGATTAAAAACTTGCGTTCCCAACTCCTCTAATTACCTATTATCGTAGGGAACGCAAGTTTTTAAATTATCAATCTTTACTTCTTAAGATATTTCTTACCCTTGTATATTTTTAATCCTGGAATACCCCACTCTACCTTATTGCCCATAATATCGTAGGGATGTTCATCGTTATAAATTTGATAACTGTTTACAGGTGAATCCTCTTTAACAGCTTCTATCTTGGTGACAGTCTTATACATATTATCAATAGCAGACTGTAAATATTTTTTTCTGTTCTCAAACCATAACTTTTGTTTATTGGTGCAAAAGTAAGGCCCTGCCTGTTACGATAAAGGATTATTCTTTAAGTATTCTTTCAATTTTTCTATCTCCTTCTCTGGCATTCCGCTTGATTTTATGATAGTCTCCATAGAAACACCGTTTTTTATTAGGTTCAATGCCATTTTGAAACGTGCATCTTCTCCTGCTTGCATTTTAGATGTGTCTATCACATTATTATAATCACGGAACTCCTTAAGGCTCGCTTGGTAATCGTACATCTCTTGTTGTGTAAACTTAGCGATCTCAGCCGTGTCAAAAAGACGGGTGAATACGCGTTCTTGCAGAGCGGCAGGGCGGTCCATTAAGTTGGAGAGATTTCGCAATACGAACATCCACTTGTCGAACATCGTCTCCAACTCATCCTCTTTCTTGTTGAATTTAGGCACTTCGAGATAGATGTAGGTCAACTTGTCGAAAAACACGTGTTTGTCGGCAGTGTCCATAAGTTTCACTTCATGGTGATAGCACTCTGGCGAATACTCATCCTCGGGAAACACGAAATTAAGAATGCCTATTGTATAGACACTTTCTAATTTAAAATTCCATCCGCCACGTTTCGCCTGCTCTTGAATGGGGAACGATGAGTAGAACACTGTACGATCCTTAAAGTATTTCTGATAGGCTTTCTGCATCTCCACGATAAACCGCTCTCCTTTGTCGTTTTGGCAGTAAACGTCGAATATGGCAGGACGCGTTCCTTCGTGCGTCCCCAGATGCTCGCCGTTGAGATATTGAATATCTGTTATGTTCTGCTCACCATGAAACAATGAGTTTAAGAAACTGATAAGCAGCTCCTTGTTAAGCTCTGTTCCAAATATCTTCTTGAAGCCAAAATCTGTGTATAAACTCACATAACGCTCCCTGTAGTCTGGAAATTTTGTCATAACTTCTCGTATTTATTGGTGCAAAAGTAAGACTTTTATTTCATACTGCCAAATAATTCGGGGAAAATCTTTAGAAAACATCATATTTCAATTTTTACCGCCTGCCAATACAATATTCAAGGGATTTAAATGTTTTTATTATAAAACGAAAAGTCTATGAATATATATATACTGCTTTGTTGCGGCTCGTTCTTGCTCAGCCTCGTGTGCGGAATAATTTGCATACCGCTGATACTTAATTACTGCAAGGAGCATAATATCTATGATATGCCCAACCAGCGCAAGGTGCATAAGACATTGATTCCACGCTTGGGCGGCATCTGTTTCCTGCCCTCGATGCTACTGGCACTCTTCATCGCGCTTAAAGTGATGAATTCCAATATGGGAGGCGAAATTACACTGAGCCTGTGGAGCATCTATTTCCTTATCGGATGCCTCCTGATTTACGGCATAGGCATCATCGACGATATCATCGGAGTGAAGCCGAAAACAAAATTCATAGTGCAGATAATTGCGGCTTGCTTCCTGCCCTTGTCAAGCCTGTATATCAATAATCTCTATGGTTTCCTCGGAATTTGGGAGATACCTTATTATGTGGGTATGCCGTTCACCGTGTTTGTCATCGTGTTTATCGTGAATGCGATGAACCTCATCGACGGCATCGACGGACTGTGCGCCGGGCTTGCGATAATCGCTTTCTGCGGCTTTATCTATATCTTCGCCCAACAACAGGTGTGGCCGTTCTGCATCCTTATCTCCGGCATCATCGGAGTGCTGGTGGCATACAGCTATTTCAATCTCTTCGGAAAGGCGGAGAAGAACCGTAAGATATTCATGGGCGACAGCGGCAGTTTGACGATAGGCTATATCCTGGCGTTCCTCTTCGTGAAATATGCGATGAACAACCCATACGTGATGCCCTACCGCAAAGACAGTCTGATGCTATCCTTCACCCTGATTCTCATCCCCGTGTTCGATGTGGTGAGGGTGGCTCTGGTAAGGGTTTACCACCACCGAGGGATGTTCCAGGCCGACAAAAACCACATTCATCATAAACTGATGCGCGCCGGTATGACACAGCATCAGGCACTGCTCACTATCCTCGGACTGGCATTGTTTTATATCCTCATAAACTTCGGGCTGATGAACCTTATCTATGCCTCCATGATATTGGTTATCGACATTGCGATATACATAGTATTCCATTTCATCCTCAACGCACTGATTGCCAGCAGAGGCGAGAAACCATTT
>Ga0181612_145865_pt1 | contig 17969 bp, 15 predicted proteins | sample HoacroProtozoa21_FD_119630 | JGI IMG/M metagenome (GOLD analysis project Ga0181612, IMG submission 119630) | Hoatzin crop microbial communities from Cojedes, Venezuel. Combined Assembly of Gp0051906, Gp0051904, Gp0051908 | reverse complement strand
AGGGAAGCTTTGTCTTTACATGGGAGGAGAAGTATTGTCACGGAGAGTGAATCTGAAGGCTGATTTCATTTGCCATGTCTACTGCAGTGTGGTTCCTCACTGGCCTGTTAAGCGAGACAAGCTGGCAGCCATGCGTGCTGAATCACACAGAATCACAGAATGGTCGGGGTTGGAAGGGACCTCTGTGGGTCATCTCGTCCAACCCTCCTGCTGAAGCAGGATCTGCAAGAATGAATCATTGAGCCAAACGTGTCAAGCTAACACCAGGCTCCCTGTGGACATGCCTTTCTCCCTCTACCCAAGGAGAACATGCGTAACATAGCTGGATGATGAAAGAATGGACCTGGCTGTCAGAAGAAAGACTGTGACGCTTGCTAATGCTATGGTGAGATTACCTCACCACCACACGGTTCACAGTTTTTGTTGTTAGTGGCTGAGAGAAGTCCCAGCCTTTTATATGGGGTCTAAATTCAGGGTGTGGGATTCCGTGGGTGCATCCGAGAACTTCAGGCTGGTGGGATATGCTGGGAGCTGCCTCCCATCACCCTGGCACCCAGGAATGTTCACAAATATAACCATCAAATATGAAATGCTGTGCCCAGCAAGCCACAAGCCTCCCTGCTTGTTTTATCTCCCTGCTGTCTCTGAAGTATTTTCCCAGTTCCAGACCTGGAGATGAGACTGCTCACCTCCCACACGCTGTTGCCTCTTGACTCACCGGGGAGATGGGGCCGGGGGAGCGCAGCAGCGCCCGCCGCCCGCTCAGCTGCGGGTCAGGGCATGCAGCACGTGGCACACACCTTGCAGCATCAGTTGGAAGGCAGCTCGCCAGGTCTGTACCCAAGATCTGGCTTCATAGCCATCAGCACCTACTTTTAATTACCTAGCTCTTCCCTTTTTCACCCATGAAAAACAAAATCCTGCTCTATTTAAAACGAGTTATTAATAACCTGATGCATAAAAAAGGGGAAAAAAAGAAGCCTTGCAGAGCTAGCGAGCAAGCTAGCCCCCTCCCACTTCAGCAAGCCACCACTGAACACCCTAAACACCTTAAAAAGGGATTTAGTTTTCAAAAGCATAATTTTCCTATTTTCAATAGCAAACATCAAGTATCTTAAAGGCGTTTTTTTTTGAAGGCTGGGGAAGAAAATATGCAGGCATCCAAATTCTCCATTACTTTTGAAAACACCAGCTGTTGTAAGCACAAGTCCCTGAAGACGCCACTGAAGTGAAAACTGCTTTGCAGGAGCTGTTGTCAGAGCTGCGTGAGAGTGGGCACAGGTCCAGGCTCGGAGGTGCTCCGGACAGGCAGCGAGGAGCGTCCACTGCCGCGGGAGCACAGCGGTGCCGTTCCTGCGCAGGGGAGGCAGAGCGCTCCTCGCACGCTCAGAATTCACACGCGGCCTCTCCTCCGCACCCCTTCCCACCACGCCACGTCCAACGCGTGCTGCTCACGAGGCAGCTGCGGAAGCCTGGAATTAGCTGCTTTGTATTTCAAAGGCACTAAGAGCAACCATGTGGGTAATTCGCGCTGAAGAGCTTCTGGGCTGTGAATTCACTTATAAATTCCTGGCTTATTGCAAACTACCTTTTCACCGCAGACAAGCCTGCAACAGGGCCAGGATTCCCAGGTTAGCTGCTCCACCCTACTCATGCAGCCTGTTCAAGAGTCCTTGTTAGCTGCTGCCCGAAAAACAAACCCTCCAGCATCACATACCCCAATGCTGCAGAAATATGTTTTATCTCATATCAGCAGTGCTTGGAGGGACAGGGCCATTCACTGAGTCATGGAACTATTTCTCACAGGTTTTCTCTCCTATGGCCTTGTGGGACAGATCTAGCAAAGATGCAGCATGGCACTCAGAGCTCTCTCAGCTCCCTGGTTAGCAGTCAGTCGAAAAATCACAGCCACAACCATTACACCAGCCTACAGAGAAATTCCTCGGCTCCCATCCCTGTTAGATGGCTTCTTTAAAGAGATGAGGCTCAAATCCTAAGCCCTGCTCCGTGCTGGGTGCTCAAACAGGGCAGAGAGAGTCCAACAGCCTGTGACCTCTGCAAAATCACTAATGGGACTGAGGGATTAGCATTGATTCTTTTATGCTACAACATGGAAAGGGAAGCAGGGGGGATGTGGGATGATAAACACCCAACTATAATTCAGCAGCTTGCAACATAATCAATCGCCGCTTGCAGTTCTGCAGTCCATTAGTACAGCCACAAACCTACACAACCTTCTCCTTGGAAACAGGAAGGTCATTTTAAAATTATCTCCCTTTGATTTCTTGTCTCCTAACCCTACTGTGCCCGGTGAAAGGAAGGGCACAGGGCTTTCCGTGATGCACTCGTTCCTCTTCCCTCACCTCCTTCCTCCACAGTGAACACAGAGGCTTTTGCCTGCCTGGGAACCTTGGACACGTCAGAATAACGTGGCCTGTCTTCCATTTGAGAGGCATTTGGAAGGAAATAATTTCTTTCCCTCTACTAGCATAAAAACCCATATGCCAATCCAATAAACCCAGGGCTATTCCAGCATTGCCCGAGAAGGTGGGACTTGGCTCTTAGTTTGTCTCTTAGCGGGGAAGGCAAGGGCTAAATCTACCAGTTTGTCCAGCTTCCAATCTAAGCCTGGTTCTGACTCTGGCTTCCCCCGTGGCTTAGTTATTTTGGCTCACCTGCACCTCAGCTTGTTCTAGAGGTGAGATGAAAATAGCTGCCTACTTTTGGACAGGAATCACACAGCTCAAGTAGCTCACAGGCTAAATACAGAAATGGCACAAGCACTGATGCCTGAGGTGCTGGCAAAGCGCAACTCACACCAATCTGACCGCATGGTGTGCATGCCTGGGGAAGGTCATTTCTCCTAATTTTAGAATCACCCAATGGCCAAACTCAGCCCAGATCTTCTCCATATGAATGAGAAATCGAGAAGCCAAACAAAAGCTGGAGGCAGAATTAAGCCAACAGTTTCACAGCCCAACTCAAAAAGCAGTGAACAAGCAGCCCTCACAGGAGGACAGGCACCCGCGAGTGCCTGTCTCTGCTGCCCAGCTCCCCAGCGCCATTCACCAGACCCTGCCGTTCCCAAGAACATCTTCACCACCTACAAAAGCTTTACCTGCTTGGCCAAGCACTATTCTGCCACCAAACTAGTTGGGGCCCAGGGAAATATTCCCTGTGGTCCGCAGAGTGTCTCAGCACTAGGGAACTCTGGTTGCTGAAAGCATGCATGTGTAATCTGACACAAAGAGAGATGCAGACACGGCTGATGGACAGACAGACTCCCTTGCAGGGTTTTACTTGCAAGGTGAGGAGTGAGACAAGCCCTTGGGGAGCTCTGAGAAACGGGAGGGTTTTGTAATGGCTGCTCTAAGAATATTGTAATCATGCAGTAATTACGATGCATTTCAAATCAACCAAGCAAATTACATCGTTATTATTACAACTGTCACCAACCTTGCATGGCAGGGACTAAGAAGCAGGCCATGCCTTGCCCAAGGAGGGAAGAGGGTTAGGAGGGTATCAACGGAGCTCCAGCACAGACCCATCACACTCCATTCTGGCCTGCCCAACCCATGCGATGGCAGCCTGGTAGCTTCCTCAAGTGACTAGGACCACATCTGTACTTTCCTAGGTACAACACTTAATTAGTCAGGTTGATTTTACTTTTTTTAATTAAACAAATATCGTCAAGCACAAGAGCAGCGCTTGTCATTTGATTGGAACTGTCAGTCTTGCAAATGTCATTCCTACAGATGACTAATCTTTAAAAACAAGAGTTACTAAAGTCTTTGACTCAGTTGACGATGAGCCAAGAGCAGTAACGATGGTTGAGATAGAGAGGGAGAAATCAGTGCTGCCTGGACTCAGAAGGGCTCAGTGCTGCATGTGGCACTAAAGCCTTTTTGCAGCTCGAGGGACTGGGGCTTCCTGACAAAAGCAGAATGCAGGCTACGGGGGGATGAGGCACATCTGTGAGGACATCTTGGCATACTTGCTCCTCCGAGTCGCTGTCATGTTGACAAAAAAGAGACGAATTTCCTCTTTCAGTCTCTCTGAATGTGATGGTTTTCTCAGTGCAGAGTGAAGACCTTGTTTCATTCTGCCTCCTCCGCAGGCTCCCTTTTGAACAGGTTTCCCTGGACCCCCTGATCCTCCATCCTCCCACATCTACCCAACGTAACAGTGCTTTGGGAAGCGTCCTAAGATTTACACGCCGAAAGTGCACCACAGTGTTAGCTGCAGGGCAGTGCATGCGCTGATCCCAACCTGAACGCGAACACTCGCCTACTCCACAGCCCCTTTCTCCCCACAGACCGGGATCTCAGCCCTGGACTGCTGCACAGTTCACAATCTGCTCTGTAACAAGAATGACTCAGGCTGTCAGATAAGTTATTAACTTCAGCAGCCAGAGTCTCTTCCCATTAGAGCGTTACGGTACGAGATGCCTGGGTGAGACAAAAAGGACTGCCAGGCAGAGCAAAGAGCGCACGAGACGGCGATGAGAAATAATGTTGGCAGCATTATTAAAAGATAAATTGGAGGAAGAAAGAAGGTGTATGTGTGGGGTGACAGCTTCAGAGGATTGTAACAAATCCTTTGCCACCAGGGGCTTCACAGCTGTCAAATTTCCCAAAGCCAGTGGACAGGGCAGTAGCAGGGAGATGGCTGAGGTTCCCCTGCTCCACAGGTCAAAGCACCCCTTCCACACGTGTCCTGCCAGTGCGAAACCCCAAAAGTACTCAACAGCAATAGGTTTATGGCGTGCGATGTTTTCCTGACCCCAGCACCTCTTCACATGATTACGGTGACCATAATCCCAGTATCCTCCCAATGCTATGGACAGTTACTCCTCCACACAGGGCAGAAATTGGCAGCTCCCCCTCCTACTGTCCTTTGGGCTTTATTTACAGAAAGGCACCTTTTATTGCCATTTTTGCTTCTTCCTGAGGCTAGTCTGCCAGGCTCGAGGCAGAGATAGTATCTACACCTCCAGGATCCAGACAGCTCCACCTTGCTGCCAAGGGATTCGTCTTAAGAGTAATTTTATTCACAGTTATGCCTGCCAGGCCCCCTTCTCAATACTCTTGGCTGAACACTGGCTGCTTGCACTTAGAGAATTTCAGAGCTAAAGTAACTAATAACTTAACTAACGCTGTCTAAGGTAGATGTGACTTCAAACTCAGCCACCCAAGAAGGAGTTGAATTCTCATCACATTGCTTCACAGTCTCTTTTAGCAATCTCCTGCCACGCCTGAATCTCACTGCTCAGGCCAGGCCAGCACATACAAATCTAGCGCATCCTTCCCACTGCCCAAAGAGCCTCCCCTGCACAGACACCTCACGTGCACGCCAGCCACTTCCCGCGCAGGTAGAGGTGTCCTAGCCCCCACCCTTACTACCCAGATTCCACCCAATTTTTATGACACTCCCAATTTTAGCACTTGTGACTTCTTCCTGGTAAAAATCATGCCAGAAGTGACACTCATCTAACTGACAAACAGAAACAAAGACTTCCAAACCCTTGCAGAAGGTCATTCCAGGAGCTGCGTGCTCTCTGCAAATGAGTGTGTTAGAGTCACGCCTGGTGGATGTGCCACTGTTATAAGAAAGACACTGGAAGAATTATTCATTAGTAGTGACTTCTGCAGCTCTAATCTCCATGACCAGCTGCCGTTCATCCAAGTGGATCACAGCCCATCTGAATAAACCTTTGAATGTCCGTACAGCCCCATATCACACAGCCAACGTCAGCCTCTCCCGGGACATTGCATCCCTGCAGCTATTGCAAAAGCTGAGGATGGGAAGGGTAGAGCGTTCCTGTATCTCACTGAGGCTGTAGGGAGCATGCAGACAGAGAGTGCCATAAACTGGCTGGCAGCCTTTCAAGGGTGGCAGGCTTGTGCCAGATTATACTCCTCTCTCCCAAATTAGAAGCAAAACGTGCCACTAGAAAGTCAGGTGAAAGCTGTCTCTCAAGGAAGCAAGAGGCTGCCGCTGCGTGAGGCAGCATCTCAAAGCATCCTGCAAATCTGAGCACAGCCTTTGCCTCCCCAAAAAAAGCCACAGCTCTCAGGGTCCAGCCTTGCTTTGTGCTGTCCCAAACCTGCCTACTTGCCCTGGCAGACACATGCTGTGGGTTGCTGACCCCCACCATAAACTGGGTTAGGATTTAATCACAGCACCATTCTCCTCCCATGCACGCATTCACTCCAAGCCCCTCATGGAGGCAGACGAATGGTGGCATTACAAATATTTATCTCCCTCAGCCCCGGAGCCTGAGCTGGGCAGTAGTATATACTGACCGTAGGAGACACAAAAAGACCAAACAGGCACCCTCTCTGCCTCGGTCATGCAGGTTTACCATCCAGATGTCATCCCTACACAGTCCTGCCAGGCTTCCAGCATCCAGCAAGCTCCCAGTTCAATACAGGACTGCAGCTTACTCCGTATGGCTCACTCCCTCCTTCAGAGACCCAGCCCACTCACAGATCTGCCTCTCAGCAACCATCATGTGCATCTACTATTCAGAAGAAATATCAACTTATTCATGAGCCAAAAGAGGTTCCAGGTACCGCACCCAATCGCTAACAAAATTCCTCCTGCAAAGCTGCTCTTTTCTCAGCCTGGACTCAGTTGAGAAGAGTGCAGTGCTGCTCTCACTTTGATCCCTCCAAAGGGTTTTACAGCTTTGTTACGGTGAGGGACAGGAGTTAACAACCCTGTCAGGCCGCTCCCTCATCATCTGGTTAATGTACCTCGTTAATGGCTACGGCACAATACCGCTCACCTCCTGTACACTCCACAAACTCCAACCTTTCCCTTGGGCTTGCAGTTACAGTTCCCCACAGGGACGGAGGGATGGCAGGGTAAGAAGGGCATGGGAACTGACGTGGTGCCCACAGGAGGACAGTGACTTATCTAGCACGTTGTCACAGGCCCCTGCAGAGGTATTCACGTACCAAGAGGGCATCTAGCTACAGCAGGCAAGCAGGGGCTCACACAACATAGCAAAGTGCTGCTTCCCTTCCATCAAGTCTGAATCTGAATGTGGAAGTGCGGGACCGCTCAGGACAGTGTAAAAGCTGCCCTGGGTCGGACGATGGCTCCTACACCCAACGAAACAGTAGGAATTATTTCTTTCAGCGTTGCCCCTCATCTCTACATACAGAAAATCCTTCCAGAAGTGCTACTCCACCACTGCTGACAGGCAAGGCTGGCTGGGCAGGCACAGAGAGAAGAAGGCAGGAGGAAACATGCAGGCTCGGTGCATGTCTTGTTGCACTGTAAGCATCCACAGCCGTTCTAAAAATGAGCAGAGCACATCAATGCAGACCACAAAAAAGGCCCAAAATGCTGCACTGGAGTGCCCCAAAATGGTACAGCACTCTGATGTGCTTCTCCTGTGCAGGGATGGGCTGAAGGCCTTGGGACTGTTCCCAAGTTCTACTGTTCCCACAGTACTAATTCCTACCGTAGGACTGCTGCATCAGCACAAGGGTGGCACTATGTTTTTGTGGTTGGATGGGGAAGACATGAGCTGAAGCTGCAAAATCTCAGTTGGATGCACTAGCCAGCAGCACTGCAGGGCCATCGGTGTCTCAGCACAGCTCCAGCTTTACTCTCCATGCCACAGCCTATGGGATTCAGATGGAATAATCATAGAAGATCATCTAGTCTGGTCCCATGTGGGCAGAGCAATGTCACTCCCCCGTGTGTGCTGGCTTTTGCACATTCCCTGAGAAGCTAGACTCCCCCAAGGACTTTCCCATGCGGCCTCCAGTGAGTATAGTCCTGGCCCTCACAGGACCACCCGTGTTAAGAGAAATGCATTGGTATGTATTTCTTCTTTAGCTTTAGAAGTTGCTAAACAGATGGAAAACCAAAGGATGAAATCTAAGGAGTTTAGCCAAAATGCTTCAGCACCATGGTGGTATTTATAGACGAGCCCAGGGGGAGGTAACCCAGGCACCCACTCCACTGTCACACTGCGTTTCTCTGCGAGAGGCCACAGTGCGCTGCTCCGAGGCAGCATTACGTGTGCAGCTTGCTCAGCACCCCCCCCCACACGTAACCAGACCCACTCATTCAGCAGCACACCAAAGCATCTTCGCCCTCACTTTGTGCAGCCAGGGAAGAGTATGGGCTATGCAAAACTACAACTTTTAAAAAGTGGGATCCCTCTCCCACTGATGGTGATAAGAGTTATGCTTTTTATTCTCTGAGAGCTGGAGTGGGCCCCGAATCATGCTGGCATTATGTGATGATAATGCTGGAAGTACTATAAATGCTTTGCGTGCCAGACAAATCCTGGAGCAGGCTTCCAAATCCCCTCAAAATCCCCACTTGCGTCTCTACATTCATCCATTCACAAAATCCAGAGCAGAGCCTCAGCTTCCATCCTTCTGCTCCTGGTCTCTTTCCAGCTGAATGGAAGGTGAGGCAGAGTCAAGGTATTTCTTCTGGATTAGCGTTCTTTTGTCTTCCAGGTGCTGACTCTGAGGAAGAAACTGTCCTAGGGCATTTAAGAATGACATCCAGCAAGGCAGCCAAGACAATACCACTCTTCTGTGGGCTCTGCAGTGCACACATGTCTTTGCAACAGCCCGGAGCTGGATGGAAAGAATTCTCAATCATGATCTGAAGGTGTAAATCCCCTCCCCAGAGGTTTCAGAGATGTTTTTTTTTTTAATGCCTTTCTGAAGATTGTTCCATTCTAACTGGCAGACTTTCTTCTCCGGTTCCCAAATCTTTGCCAGCGGACTCCCTACATGATCACAGGCCAATCACCTTTCCCTTGTCAGCATTTGGCTACCCCTCCATCAAAACCCAGCATGCAGTATTTTCTCTGTCCATCCTGATTACTTACATGCTATGCTCCAGTGCAGAGACTAGATCTTCACAGCACCAAGGACTCTGGAGTATCAAACCACGTCACAGGAACTAACAATAAATAGCATTCCAGGGCAGCACACAGTCTGGAGCTCGGCCAGCAGGAGAGTTAATACATCACCTGCTCTTAAAGAACAGCACAAGAAGTGCAGGAAGCCTCGTACAGAGCATGTGTGCATCTGCACACAGCTGCACAGGGGGAAGAACACACGCTTCTACACAGGCTGGCATGGAAAATACAGTTGTGCAAAGCTGCCTGTGCAAGTGTGCTCCAGGCACAGTACAGGTACCCATGAGGTATATTTCTGCACAGGAGTGATTTTAGGAGCCTGTGAACAACGTGTCATGGGAAGTGCCACTTGGTACAACTAACATATCCACAGACAGAAAGGGTCAAGAACAGGAGGAGAACTAAACTGGCTAAATTTGTGGGACAAAGCCATTAGCACTGCAAGAGACCTGGATCTGCTCCCTAGCACAGTGAATTGCTCTCCGTTATTTCCTCAGTCTCTCAGTGCCTCAGTTCCCTGGAGGTGTGGAGTTCCATTAAAAAATGTAGGAGGATATATTCAACAGTGACTAATACGCTGTATTACTTAGAGCACTTGGGGGGGTGGTCCACGTGTCTAGATCAGCATATGAAGATTAATTATGGGCCACACCCTGTGATCTCCACTCAGCAATGCCCTTATTAGCTTCTGAAGGTGAATCCAGCCCTGATGTCAACTTGCCAACCCAAACACAAACAGCTGGGGCTCACAGGAGAAAAAGGGAGACTCTGTCCTCATACTTCAGACCTTGTGCTTGGCAAAGATCACTCCTCTTGCCACCAGAGAAGCAAAACACTGGTAGGTAACTGATTCAGGATCTCCACAAGCAAAGCATAAAAGACAACATGTCACAGAGCACAAGGACCCATGAAAAAGAGACTGCAGAGGGCCCTTCCAATGACACTGCTTCCAGAAGATGCTTTGCCTTCGGGTGGATTGAAGCCACACCAAATACACCTCCAGCCGTATCACCAAAGAAGACTTACAGCTACAGCCCACCTAACTTTTCAAGGCTACTGCGTGCAGGTGAGGGCTATAGAAGAAGTGGAGGGCGAGAAAGCCACAGAGGGCATCACCCACAGAGAAAGATGCTGACCAAGGCCTGCTGCGTCCCCTGAAGTCAGAGATCTTGCTGGTAAGCCCACATTAAAAGCAGCTCTGGAAGCCAGACAGCCTCTGGCACTGCTCATCCCTGCAAGACAAAATGCACAGTGATGCAAGGAAGTACCACATCCTGTCAACCTATGGACTGAAATCTGCACCCTGTGTTTTGTTTGAAGAAGAAAAAAATGCTTTTGCACAACTTTTTTTTGAGCTAGTAGAAATAGAACGAGGGCAAGAGCGAGCAAAAGCATTGCAAAAGTCAAGTCTTCAAGAAACACTAAAAAACGAATTGCAACATTTGCCCTAGTGTCCCTTAGAAGACAGTTCTTTTCATTTCCCAACGCTTCTGCTGCTGCAATATGAGGGTGCCGGAAAAGATTATAAGGGTAGACGCACTGTTTTCCTTTCAGAAAGCATTATTTTGACATTGAGCAGCCAGCTGCGCACTAGGGGAAAGCGTGCGCTCACACTTTGTTACTGGAAGCTTTCTTGGTCAGCTCAGGCCAGATCTCCCAGCTACAGCAGCTGTCTGCCAGGAAGACGCAGCACTTGTGAGCGTGCTAAAAGCCGTCGAGGCCCTGCACGCGGGAGGCACTCGCTGCTGCTCTTGCCTCAGAAAGTGCACAACTGCAGAGCAGAAACCAGAAAGATGCAGAACAACACTGCGGGTCAAGGGAGGAGAGGGAGCAAATCCAGGCATTGCTGGAGTCGGCTGGAGCTCTGTGAGACGCTGCCCTGACGAGGACAAAGCCACAGGAGAACAGAGTTGCTGACCCCAGTGGCACTGTGCCAGGCCTGTGACACACACAAGGTGACAGTTCCTTCCTAGGGTTGGGGCACTGTCCTCCCTTCGCATTCACTCTCCACTATGAGCCACGCTGACGGGTCAGGAAATGTTGGGATGCCAACTAACAAGTGGGAAAGCTTTGCCCCTCTCCCTCCTGACACGTGCATGTGGAGGGAGACCTTTATGGATGCCCTCTCACTTTGCTGTCCTAGAGCATCAAAATGACACGAGACTTGGGTCCCCTCTGCTGCACCTTCCTCGGGTCAGCCCAGCTTGGAGGGAGCCATCTCTTGTTAAAGCTGTTACCGCGTTGCTAACGACTCCAAGTTCGCAGTGCTCCGCCGGAGAAGCTGACAGCATTTCACTAGGAATGCCTACAGGGGGGTGCAAGAAGGGATTTATAACTCAGCTGCATGAAACGGGAAAGTACTCAGAGCCAACGTCACCGATTTCATTTTCCTTCCTCTGTCTTTCATACACCCATACATACTCAGCCAGGAAAATAAAATTATTGGTCAGCTACTTTCCCATTCTAGTAGCATCCACTGTCCTGCTGGCTTTAGGCATTTCCAAAGCTCCTGGTGCCTGTCATAGCATTAACCCTCCTGGGACAAATATTCTTCTTTTTCACTGTCCAATTATTCAATTCGTTCACCAGAACTTCTTCCATATTCCTCAACACTCTGAAGCTGACACAGAAAACAAAGTTGGGTGCTACATACAGAAAGAAGGTATTTTACCCTCTATTCCCGAGTGCCTCCATTTTCCCACACCTTTTCGATCCCGACTCCGTCAGGTAACCCCAGCAATCCCAACCACTGTAACCTTCTAGCCAAATCTTGGCCATTTCATTTGCATCGGAGATCTGAGTACAGAGAAGAACTAATTACACGCACAAGGCTCAAAAGAATGGCTTAAAGCTGCACTGTACATTTACACAGCCCTTCTTCCATATTTATGTGCACACGCAAACACACCCAGCCTCACTCATTTGCACGAGTTGGTGACACCTCAGTGTAGGTGTTCAGGGACACTAACAATACAGGCAAGTACGTACAGACCTATGCAACAGACTGCACGGTCTCTTCCAGCCCGTAACAAACACTGGACCGTAAGCTCCTCAGATGTGTATACAAGCTCTTCTGTCAATTGACGGCACACCAGGGCTCACGACTTTCGGCACAGTGTGCGCATAAGTTGGGATTTCTGTGACACATCATTATCTAAGTAACCAAAGCAAATGCTTCCTAACCCCATGCCAAGACCCATCAGGAAGCCCCTGAAGGCACGGGGAGGAGGTGGTATCTGACGGACAGCACACAACAAATGGATATTGCAGCAGCAAGATCCTGCCAAAGACAGCAAGGGACGCCCAGCTAAGACCTCTGCTTGCTGGGATTCACTGGATATGGGCTCCACAACTGTAAACATCAGGTTCTCCTTGGTGGTTTCCCAAACATCTGGGCTAAGCCACCTCCCAATACCATCTGAAGTTGCGCTTTCTGGTCTGACTGAGCTAAATTAGGACTTTCAGGGTCAGAGATCCAGGAACTGAGTCAAGAGAGAGGCCCAGCAGGGAAAATCAAAGCATCACTTGTGGACAGCTTCACTGATCACCATGGACCTTCTCCCCTATAATCACTATTTTTCATCCACACCCACTCCCACAGCATAATACGACACAGAGATCACTCCTCAGATGGCAAAGCATTGCTCAGCCATCTCCTCTTCCTCCAAAAGATAGCACTCAGAAAGCTTTTCCCTTTAAGCAGCCTCAAAGTTGGCTCTCACCAATGCTGGCACAAATGAAAGGGATTTCAGTTCCCCCTCCTCCTAAATCCCATCCCTTTCTATTGCGAAGAAAAGGCAGAGGATGACCAAGGGAAGAGAAAAGCAACTCTCTCTGTTGCCTCTCACCTCCCTCCCATCTTTCTGCCCAGATGCACTGGCGGGCTGGAAGGGTGCGGGGCCATTGTAGTCCCCACGCAGCTTCCCCGAGAGCCGCACGCCAGCCCACGAGCAGAGCCCCAGAGCAGGTGCAGGTCTAGGAGGGCAAGGCTGGGAGCACAGTCTTCCTGGTCCCCATAGCCCAGCCAGCCTTCCCCAGGCAAAGCAGCTCGGCATCCTCAGGCACCCAGCCTGAGAAAGGGGGGCAAAGCGAACTCCAGCACCGCAGCCCCCGGGACCCATTCTGCATCCTCTAAATACACTGGGAGGGGTAGAAAAATCGCTTTGAGTCTTTCCTGCTTCCTCCCACTCCCTGCCCGCTGCATACACACACACACACACCCAGCGCTGTGCATAAAGGATCTCTGTCCTGCTCAGCTCAGCCATGTAATGCCTGCAAGAGGCAAGAGTTACCTTATTCTCACAGCCTGAACCGCCTTCTCTCTCCATCGTGGCTGGGAAGCTGCTCCCATTCATGCTTTAATCCCTGCGAACAGAGGCACGATTCAAAGCGGTTCTTCACCCACCCGAGTGGGCTCCCCCCAGCAACCTCCTCCTCCTTCTCTTCTCCCTTTTTTCTTGTTTGTTTGGTCCGGATTTTGGGGGCTTTTTTAACGTATTCTTTCTTAATCCAGGCAGCAATCAAAACACTCCTTCATTGCCTCTCTGCTTCCCCATTTCACTCGCAAAGAAACAGCATTGGAGAGCTCCTTCCTCCTCCACCGCCTCTGTGGACCTCCGGTTCCCCAGGTCTGCCTTTCTGCAGCGTGGCGTTAAGGGAAAGAAAGAGAGTGAAAGAGGGAGGGAGCGTGCAAACAGGGAGGAGGAGGAGGAGGAGGCCAACAGGGTGCGGGAGGAAGGAGCCAGAGCGTGGCTGGCTGCTTTGTATCCAGAGCAGTGCCGACAGCCCCTTCCCTCCCCCCCACCAGAGGAGGACCTGCACTGCTCACGGTCTGTACCAATTTATTCCACTTAGGCAGGGGCACTTCTCCCTGCAACGGGAGGAAAAGCCGAGGAAGGCTCCGAGATGGCCCCTGAAGGAATTGGTTCCTGCTTTCCTGACTCCACGGCATCACCCACTGAGTTTGCAGCCACAGGCTGGGGGAGACGCTCTCCCATCTCAGCAGGCAAACGGAAAGCGTGAGGCTAGAGAGGGCAGGGCGTGAGGGCAGGGTCTGGCAGGTGAGGACGCTCAGCAGCGCTCTGAGAGAAAGCAGTGACCATACGCTTGGTGGAGAGCAAGGTTCCCCTCCAGCCTCTCGGGAAGGCAGGCTGAGCTCTGCTCCACCTTCTGCACGCACACTTTGGCGGAAGCACCCTCCGTTCCTCGTTGTGCCTGCCGCCATGCCCGGACTGACGGCTCCCCAGCTGAGTCCACCTGGGCTTCGCAAGCACTGGGCGAAGGACCGCAGGAACATGCTTCCCCCATGGGAAGGAGGCTCTGGATGTGACTAGGGCTGACCCTAATCTGGGGACAATTGCACCAAGGCCAGTGGGCAGGTGGGACACTTCTGTGACCTCTAAGGATGCAGTGGGACCGTAGGGATGGTCCCTTCCTTCATAGGGACCACTGGGAGGATGCAGGGCTTGAAGGGGCTGGGGAGCAGGGTAAAGATCTTATCTCCTGATACTGCCCTTTAACAGTTAGCCCAGGCATGCCCGACTCACGCTCAGCAGCCGGTTTCTCAGAGATGGCTGAACACCACGGTAGACACATCTCCGAATGCCACGCTCGCAGCTGGACAGTTCAACATGAGCCAAAAGTCGGTCCTGAGGTTGGGGATGAGTTACCTGTCCTGCCACTGCTACCTGCTTCCAACCAGAACAACCCCCTCCATACGCCACCATCTCTTCCTGGCTACATGTCCCACAGTGGACGTGCACAGATCCACAGCTACAGCTACTCCCTGTTACTCCCTCTCTTCCAGATCTGGTAAGGTTACAGTGCCATAGTAACCTGGAGGTATAGGGAGATACACTTACTCTTTGCCAAAAAAGGAACAACAAAGAAAAAAACACAACCTTCCAGTTAGTGTGAAAAGCTTCAGGACTTGGGGAGCTGAGGTCCATATCGTGGAGCAATCTCACTGACCTTCACCAGTGACTCCCACCATTTTCACCCAGCTTTTTCTTTTCAACCTATAGAATTCAGACCCCAGAACTTGTGGATCTCTAGGGGTACCTGGGAGCAGAGACGTCTGCTACATAGCTTGGAAGGCAAAGCATTACCCAGAAATTAGCAAGCATCAAGACACACTTACAGGTCCTAAATGCATCATCGCAGGAACAGGGACCATGGCTCCCACACTCTTTCTCCCTGAAGTTAAGCAAGCTGCAGGACTCCACACATGGCCTCAAGCCACTGCTCAGGTGGAAGGGAACTCTGCTGAGACTGGCAAGGCCTGCACTGGACAAACCAGGGAGATGCTGCCTCCAGGCCAGTGCTGAAGTACTTGCCCACAGAGCGTGATGCTTGAAAGAAGGTGCTTTATAACAGCCTCTCACCTTATGCTGCACCTACTCTGTGGATGAACAAGGACGAACAAGGACTGCCACTCCGGAATCCTTCACGCACAGCTAAAGGGACGGCACAGGCGGGCTAACTCCTGCTCAGCCACCTCCTCTGCAAAACCAGGCAGTTCTTGCAATCAAAGGGAACGTGGCCTTTTTTTGTCCTTGATCTCATTTTCTGCAAGGTACCTAGGGAGAGATCAGCTCCAAAGACTACTTGCCTGGGAATTTTGTGCCAATTCAGCTAGTACTAAGGGTTTCATTGAACTCTATGTCTATTAAAAATACATAATGTCCACCTATATCAAAAGGGCGGATTCAGACCCAGCGCTTTTCCAGCAAATCCCAGGCTACCTGCTGTTATGGCATTCAGCAGATGGATAGGAAGGAACTGTCCCTCGAGGCCTATATCAAGACATAAGAAAGGGCACATTCATTGACTGTTTCAGGGCTGGGTGAGAGAGGGGAAACCAAGGGAGAAGAGACATAAAAATGCTCCTGCCTCAAAGCCTAAACACATAAAAACTCAGGGAGGAGTGAAAGGAGATGTGCTACACCTGAGATTTATAAAAATTATGGGTGAGCAGTAACATTTCAAGCTCAGCCCTGCACCAGCGTCTCCGAAGACTCACAAAGGTGAAAGGCATCAGGAAAAGTGTCAAAGAAGCTCAGGAGGGACATAGACATATACGGAAGCATTACTGCGTCCCTCCCCCGCCCCCTCGACTGAAAATCACAGCCTGACTCACTCAGAGCTCCTTTTTGTGATGAGAGCAGCAGAACAATGGTGCAGAGATGCTGCTCTGACATTTTCCAAGGTTGTCCCTTCGAACCTTAGCATATCAACCTGTTTGCACGCTGGGTACGGAGTGTGCCACATTCACCAGAGCCAAATTCCAGGAGAAGGCAAGCCTGCCAGCAAGAGAGGCATGGCAGGAGAGGCTCAGGCAGTCCTCCCGAAGGATCTCGGGATACAGGGGGGAAGGGTGTTGCTTGCCTGGAATTCAGAGCACTTCACAGAGGATGCGAATCTGAAGCACGCAGCATCACTGTTGACAGCAGTGTATATAAACAGAGCAGTATTTTCCTGCTCCCTTCCCCTTCTTATTATAGCACAAAATACCCCGAGTAAAATACATACACACAACAATCCACTATAAAAGGAAAACAAAGCCCCAAGTGTGTGCACGCACACAGACACATAGATATTCTTCTGGAGGACGCAGCATATATTCATACCTTAAATGCCACTTTTTAAATATTAATGCTGTGCTTCCGGCTAGGTTTATGTAAGGTTTATTACCACAGGACTGGTGGCACAAGAAAACCTCAACTAGATGCTCACAGCCTGACACACTCTGCCTGCCCCAGCCGTCCGGAGGCCCACTCCTTGACTGTGCTCCATCTCTCCCTTCCAGACTCCAAAGCCACGCAGCAGCAGAGCCGGGGCAGACACGCTCCCACCAGGCTTCTTCCTGGGAGGGGGCAGAGCTGCAGCTCCCTTTCCCGCTCTTCCCTGCGCTTGCGGCTCGCCATCTGGCACTGTCAGGAGGATCTCTGCTTGGAACCACGCTGCAGCCAGGCGCAAACACGAGCGGATGCCTCTCTCCAGCTAAACAATAACCTCATTAGCTGAGGCAGTGCAGGGAAAAGGGAAGAGCGTGAGGGCAAATATTCAGCAAATAGCAGGGTGTGTTTCAGTGGTGCACGCACAAGCACAGTGCTGGGCTGCTGGGAGGGAGCAGTGTACCAGCTGGAGCAACCCAAGGGCTGATGTGGTCCACGTTCCCCCATCTAACCTGGCTGGCAACCTCCCCTGCTACCCAGTCACAGCTTCACTATCTCTAGCAGCACTGTCTTGGTTTCAGGCCTCAGGCAGCCTGAACATGGGAGCTACCTCACCTCAGGCTTTCTGGGGGTTTCCTCAGCCCCTAGGCTGGGCTCCAGGTTATTACCACCTTGTGGTGCCAGACTTGAGATACAACTATCTGCAGAAACAGGATGAGGAAAGAGATGGGCCAGTGTTTGAACTGACAGGCCGGAGCTCTTCAGAGCCAACCGGACACTGGGAAGGGAGAACCCCATTCGACAGACCCACTTACCTCATCATGCAGATGAGAGGTACCCAAGGCTCTGGGAGAGGCCATGGAGAAAAAAAAATCTCAAGGTTTGGCCCCTTTGCCAAACTAAGACAATTCCCCTTCTTCCTATAGGAGGCTGAGCAGTAGCTGCTCATAACCACAAATCAAACTAACCACCCATGTTAATTCTCCAAGCAGCAAAACCCCTCAATCTACTTACGGTGCTCCCTTTAAGCACCACTGTTCATCCCACTCTCTGGAACGGATCCTTGCTTCTACTTTGGTTGACATGTGCATACTGGGCAAAACAATCCTCCAGCAAGCACCTGCTAGCCCAGTTATTATTCTCCAAGGGCCAAGGAGAGGCCAACAGGCTTTCAAGTAGACCATAAGCTTCTTATGGAGTAGAGCAACACATCCTGCTATTTGCACAGACCGTTTCCAACGCATGCTGCTACTGCCCTCATTGCTGTGCTACAGAGAGCAATTACCAGCCCTGCAGTCCGCCGGGCTTCAGTGGGGAGGAAACTGGCGGATAATTCAGTGACAAATCTACACTGAAGCCAAGGTATCTTTTTCTTCTAGTAAAGGTACAGT
>Ga0181612_111162_pt1 | contig 17969 bp, 15 predicted proteins | sample HoacroProtozoa21_FD_119630 | JGI IMG/M metagenome (GOLD analysis project Ga0181612, IMG submission 119630) | Hoatzin crop microbial communities from Cojedes, Venezuel. Combined Assembly of Gp0051906, Gp0051904, Gp0051908 | reverse complement strand
TGCTGATAGATGATGGAGAGTGGCTTGGCCAGCTCCTCCACCAGCTCCCTGAGTACTCTGATATTTCCCATTTGCCTGATAACAAATGGAATCGGGAATTGACTGAATGACCTGGTAACTAGAAACCTGTTTTGGAAGGCTCACAGTGGCTTTTATAAAGGGAAGTCACCCTTTGCAGTCCATCTGAGTTCTTCAAAGGACTCATGAGAAAGTGAACGAAGGAGATCCACTTCATGGGATCTGCTGCATGAATCCCCACGCCCACCCCAAAACAAAAAACCCCACCTCAACCAACCAATTAAAAAAACCCCAAAACAGTAAAAGCTCTTGGTAAATTACTGTTGATTAAAGAAGATCATGAAGTTTACAAAGCAGAACGTAGGATAAATGATCTGTTGTGGCCATGTGGGGCAGTTACAATTTGAAGCCTTTAAAATCTTCGAAGGCCTGCACTGTTCTGTGTATTCATAGAGGGTCTGAAAATCAGTATTTGTAAAGAAATGGTCATTTGCTGCCCATACTAAGTTATTTTAGGTAGTTAAATGAGGACTACGGAAGACAAAAACTCTTATGAGTAACTGAGTGATAACATAGCAGCTGAAATTAAAATTAAATACAGTAAACTAATGTGAATAATGGAAATAACTGTATATATAATAAATAACATATATAATATATAAAATTGTAGATGTAGAGAAGTATATATAAAAATACAGATTGTGGGCTTTGCACTCGTCAAGCTGAGAGTGGAATCTTAGCATTATGGTACGTAGTACTATGAAATGGTTAGTTCCACACTCAGAAATGATCAGAAAGAACATTGTTAAAAATTGCTTGGAAAGCAAGTAGAAGAAAGTCCTGTGCTAAACGTGAAATTTGCCTCAAATGGCCTCCCAAATTATATGGAAATTCTTTCTTGATCTTTCCTATTCATTATGCTTTGATGATTTTCACTTGAATTTGGTATCTGTGAGGAGCTGTGAAGTTCAGTAGTGCAATTATAGAGAAATATCCAAACAAGTGACTAGTTCTGGAATGTGAAATGATGCGGAGATGGTACGTATGACCTAGATCTAGGCATTGAACAGTAACGTGTTATTTATTAGCTGTTGCCATCCATGCCATGAGGTAGGAGTTCTGTTGGGAAAACAGCTGTCGTATTATTCTGTGCTTTTTTTCTAGCATGAAATGACATGATTAATATTTCACAGGCAGCTCTTCCTGCTTGGTTTTTGAACTGTAACTGTCCTCTAAATGTTCTTTCTTGTGTATACCTGGCCAGCATAGTCCATTGTGTAGCTTTTGTTTTGTCTGTATTTTTTCTTGTACGTGTGATCAGGAGATTGCTAACTTCCTGCATTTGCACTTACCTGACCTGGTGTAGGAAGTGAAAATGGACTGTACTTCACCTTAAAGAGCACTGGAAGGCCAAGTTCAGTGGGGCTTGGATAGCACTGCTGAAGCTTAACTCGTCAGAGGTTTCATCTCCTGACAGTACTTGGTAACACGCACATGGCAAACACCTCCCTTGTACTGCGTAATGTAATGTGTCTTGTTTGTTTAAATACAGCTGCAGCTCTGGCTGGATAACCCAAAGGTTCAGTTGACGTTCGAGGCAACTATCCAACAATTAGAAGCACCTTATAATAGTAAGTCAAGCCTTTTATTGCCAAAACTGTTCTGTACGTATCATTGCTATGCTTTTTCAGTTTTGGGTGGGGAAAAGCTGCCTAGAACTGAGAGGGCTTCAGGTGGGTCCTTCTGTTAGTGAAACTCCAGGAGCGTTCGTGTGCAGAATGGGATATTGCAGCATGCTTGTGTTTCAGGTTTGTTAGAGGTCATTTGTCTGGTAAATTTAGCAGAATTCAAAAAAGCTGGTAAAAAGATGGGTTGTTAACAGAAGTTTCCTGCAAAGAATTCACTTGTGGCTTTTTAGGTTTGCTACAACTTCATCATGGTTTGCAGCTGTGAGACTTTCTAAATCTGAAGGTTTCTGTGAGGCATGAAAAAGTTGCATAAGGCTTGAATAGTCTGGCCATGATGAAAGAAGGCAGTGAAAGAGTGAGGAGTTACTGCTTGCAAATTTAGGCCATGTAGGCCATCAAAAAAGATCCCAATGAACTGGAAAAGGGGTAGAGGGGAGCCATAAAGAAAAAGTAAATAAAGAGGGAGATAATGCTGAAATGAATGCAGATACACTGTCAGGTATTGCAAAACAGTGAATTCTTCTGTTTGTAAAAAACGAAAATGAGAATTCAGTGCTCCAGTAACAGATTGGCTTAATACCAGCAAATCACATTTCAGTTCTGCATAAAGATCACCGGATTTCTGCAGTCGGTTTCAGAAACGGTGTTCTTCCACACTAGATAAATAGAAGCATTTAATGTCCTGTACAGCTGTTCAGGCAGTGTTTGAAACTGCGGTATAGCCTGGAAAAGAGCTTGTCATTTCCGGACAACTTTATCCTCAGCTTTCTGCAGGAAGGTGGATTCATCAGTAATGGCAGCTGGGGTGCAGAAAGAGAAGTGTTCAGTGTGACTTTGCTGGGTTGCTGCTGCTGCTACCTTTGCTTGTGCATATGTTTTCAGTACATACGTGCTCCTGAATATACAGAATAATTTTAAACATTACAATTTTTTAAGGTGATACGGTGCTCGTTCACAGAGTACACAGCTATCTGGAGCGGCATGGTCTAATCAACTTTGGTATCTACAAGAGGGTGAAGCCCCTTCCAAGTAAGTAACTTGAAAATTGTTTCTAGTTGGAGTTTTGTTTTATTGTTCTGTGATTTCTTAGGACAAAGGAGTGCTTTTTTTAGGATTGTGGAGCTGAGAAAATGAAAAAAGGCTGGAAAGCTATCTGGCTGTAGATGCTCATGGTTTTTATTTTGGTGTGGAGAAGTCATGTATTTAATTAAATCACTTTGAGCTGGAAAACGTTGGCAAATCTGTGGATAATTTGGTGGCTATCACTGTTTAATGAGTTATCTTTTGTTGTTTGTTTGAATAAAAAAAGGCAGAAACACAATACTGTACTTACATCTATTATAGGCTTATATGATGCTTGAATTTTACAAGGGCTAAACTTGTCGTCCTTTCTAGGTTTTATTCTTCTGGGGCAGAAAGAAATAAAACTATGCTATATGATACTTTGTCCCGCAGTAAGAAGAATTGGTTTCTTCTTCAAACAATTGTCCTTCAGAAGTATTTTTCTTCCCCTTTTCTTCCTTGTCACAGGTGCACTACTGGTGTGTTTTTCTTGTACCTGTCTCATTAAGAAAAACTGCGAAGTGTTTTACTGTATTATGTACATAATTCCTTCCATTTTCTTTTTGTGACCATTAGTTTTTTTAAAGAGTTTGTTCTGTCAGAACTGTGGATTAGAAGGAAGCTGCTTTTTGTTCTTAGTGTCTCTTACATGCAACCTTAGCACGACCCCGTACAACGTGGCAATGCGCGTACAGAGCCTGTAGCTTATTTTTCCCTTCCTTCAGCCAAGAAGACGGGAAAGGTGATCATCATCGGTTCTGGAGTCTCTGGGTTGGCAGCAGCTCGCCAGTTGCAGAGTTTTGGAATGGATGTCACAGTTCTGGAAGCCAGGGTATGAATTTGGGTGCTGTTTTACCTCCATATGGAAACTTGCCCAGCAACCCCATTCGGTGCTGGGCTACGGCTGAGTATCCAGCAGCGCGCCGGGGACGGGTGAGCCTGTGCGTGCTTGCAGGCAGCCGGGAGGTGTTGCTGAGCACTGAGCTGTCTGCCCAGAAGACGAGTGGGTCTGTTCCCACCGGGACTTGGTTGGGGCCAGGGCTGGGCTGTATGGTCAGGTGCTAGTGTCACCAGGATGCTGACAGGCTGGAATCTTCTTCCTTTCGTGATTAGGAATTGATTTTTCACTGGAAAGCAGGATGCAAGTCTGTATTTTGAGAACTTGCTCCTTAATTAGGATCACTGTTTGGAATTGCAGTACACCTTCAGGCAGGGTATTTTTCTTGCACCTTTTAAGTCTGTGTTAAAGGGTCTGTTAAGCACACGGTAGTAAACAAGGAAAGAATGGAAGTTTTGTAGAGCTACATTTTGTGGTGCGTGCACTAGCTGATTGTTCTTCCAGTAATAAGGTATTCTTTTATATCCAGCCTGAAGCGAAATCTCCTGGTTTTGAAGCTGACCTTTTTTTCATATAATCTAATCAATTGACAACAGCTTGATACTCATTTAAAATAAAGAAGTCCATTGACCAATTAAATTGGAATTTATCTTACATTTTACTTCTTGACTTCATTTTGTTTGTGCATTTACTTCTGACTGTTTTCTAGCACAGGTTAAAGTAATCTGCTTAAGTTTTTTATTAGAGTGATATTTTGAGGCTCTCAATTTTGCTAGCTACTGTTCCTGTTGCTGGGGCGAGAGCTGCTGGCTCTGTGCGTCGCAGGTTCCACGCCCCTAGAGCAAAGGACAGCGCAACTGTCTTAAGTGTTCAGGAGCCTCTTGCTCACCTGAATGTGTTCTGGGGTTGTTGGTTGGTTGGTTTGGTTTTTTGGGGGATTTTTGAAGCTGGAAGAAGATGATCCATGCTGTATCCTGGGTTTTGTTCTATGCATCTTTATAATAACCAGTATGGAGATCTGGCAAGAGGGTATTTTAAAATAATGCATGCTACTTTTCAGTCATTTTTCTCTACACTGCTGCATCTCTTCCTGAGTAGTCTGGTTTGTTTTTTATTTTTATTTTTTACGACTGACTGGAGTTTTCTTGCATTAAGATTTCAGTGATTCAGGTGGTAGTTTCTTTGTGTCCGCTCATTTTCTGTAACATTTAGACTGTTAGTTTGCACGCTTTTGAATTGCTGATTTTATTACTAAAAATCAAACTTTACATTTTTATATGAATTGGTAGCTGTTTGGGATCTTTGCCCAATTGTAATTGATACCATCCTTGTAGCTGGACTGAAAATAGGGAAAGGTGGCTTTTTTTTTCCTTATTAAGTTTAAAGTGGTAGGAAAACAAATGTCAGCCTTAAGTCAGTAATATGTCGAGAATCGAAACCTTTTTTTCTTGCTTCTAAAATGGGTTGTTGCTTCCTGGTTATCTTCTTTGAAGAATAGATAGGGTTAGATAAACCATCAGCCAATTATTCCTAAAATTTAGTTTTCTGAAGCAGAGCTGAATCATTCCCTATACAGCTGTTGGATTTTGTGGGAGGAGGTGGGAGGAGGAAATGTAGTACATAACTTAATCTGTTTGTGGACAATGAAGGGTTGATTTTAGAATCACAGTAGAACCTGCAGATTTAGTTAAATCTGTCCAGATCAGGTTAGGCATCTTTTTTCTTTTTATTTCTTTTTTTTTTTTTTTTTAATGCAACTTGAACATTTTATTCCTTAACTTACGCAAATTAATTTAGATGAAGTGTTCATTTGCAGAGGTTCTTGGAAAAGTGTACATTCTATTTATTGAACTTTTGGATAAGAGAATATTTGTACCACGTTCTGTAGAAGTTGTATTGCCAAATGTTACCAGAGGTTTAATGTATTTTGCTTTTAAAAGGACCGAGTAGGAGGAAGAGTTGCTACCTTTCGCAAAGGGAACTACGTTGCTGATCTAGGAGCAATGGTGGTGACGGGACTTGGTGAGTTTTTCAGAACAAAAAGGAGTGGGGAGGAAAATTGTTTGAGATGTTACAGATGTGAAGACTGATGCTGTTTCCTTTCATGGCCAAAATAGTTGGGTATTTTTAACTATTAAAAAGTGGATGTTCTAGTTCAGCCTCTTTGGCAGTTAGCTTTTTTCGTCAGTGAATCTTCAGAATAGATGGCAGCCTGCGCTAAAAGCTGGGATTTTTGTTTGTGCCACAGCTCTCGTTGGGTACTGAAGTCACATGGGTGCTTGTCCTGTCCTCAGACCACTGCAGATCCATTCTTTTACAATTTGCTTGTGCTTAGTGGAATTCTTTTCTCTTTCCTTGGCATGCTGCCCTATTGTGTGTCTGCTCCTTGGCCCCGTTCCTCTGAGGTGGTATCTGCACGGGGTTCGCTGCGCAGATCTTTCTAAAGCTGCTTTTGCCAGCTGCCAGTGGCCTCTGAGCTCAGGTCTGTGGACTGGATTTCAAAACAACTCGCTTAGTTGTTTCCTTGCGTCTTCCAAAGTATAAGCTGAAACTGAGCATGGAGCAGTAGGCATGTAGTGTGGGGGTCAGTTGAGTAGCTAAGAGCAAAGTAAATGAGAGCAAATAAATAGCAAAGTTAAAAGATGGGAGAGACCCCAAAGGGATGGAATGTTTTTTTCATTTACGGGTGGGAGGGGAAAGGGAGGAGGGGGAATGAAGAGCAGAGCAATTCTAAAGAGAAAGCTCTGCTGGAAGCCAGGATTTAAACCCCAACAGTCCTTTCACTAAGCGATTTCAAAAATAGTTGTAAAAATACTGTCAAACAAGCCATATTTCTTCCTATTTAATGCTGGTTTATGGGATGGCATCAGTTATTGATACTGGTTACTCTGCTAAGAAGGTGGGGCAGGTGTTTAGCGTGGAATACCCTTCAGTAATGCAGTGAAATGATAAAATATTATAAAACCTGTAATAAAACCTAACTGAGTTTTACTGACTGCCAAAACTTGGTGTCTGTCATATGGTTAGTCTCGATTATTAAAAACTGCATACAAAAACTGTCTCCAGACAAAGAGTATTGAAGTTGCACAGTTGTGGTTAAACAGATTTAAGGTTGCCTAGTAAAAGACTGTAATGTTTTCTTATTTGATTCATCATGGGTGAGATGGTGGCTGAACTTCCCCTCTATTTTGAACTAAGGCACTGGGTTGGATTTGGTTGCAGAATCAGAGAACACTGGGAAGCTTGATAGGAAAAACTTTTCCCGAAGTTAATGTTGTGGAGGAAATCCATGCTGCCTCTCCTCTGTGCCATTTCCCATTTGTGTCCGTTTCCTTTCCTTTCGACTGCTGTGCTTACAGAGAGGCTTTGATGTTTGGTGATTCTGGATGCTTAAAGTCAATGGTTTCTGCCTTCACCATGTTTCTACATGGAACCTCCTAGATTGTTTTCTAATCTATTTTGTTACACATCTTGCAGGTACAGTTGGTGTACGTGGTTCATCTTCATGGATTATAATCACGGTGTCAACTTTTTAGGGGCTGAGTTCTTCAGGTTGCATTGCTGGGTCACCACACTTGCAAAAGCTCCTGAAGTTACCGTGCAGCTGTGGGAGCTTTCCGCTCTGCTCGCAAACCTTCTGAAGATGTGTTTATAGCTGTAAACTCTTGATCATATGAAGGTTGCTGCCGCCTTAGGCCTCTGCTTTTATAATCAGCCCTTTTTTCATGTTGTTCTTTAAGTATTGGTGGGCAGGTTGGGTTTTTTTCATGACCTTGTTGCAAGCATTGCTGTGAAGAGTAGGCCTTTGGCAGTGTTGTACTACTTCACGGGAATGCGTTTTGCTCTGGAGGTGGTGTGTTTAGTCTCTGAAATTGCTTTAACTGGAATTTTTATTTCATTGCAGACAATCTTTGCAGGAGTACTGTTAACTGTACAAAATGTTTTCCAGGAGGAAATCCCATGGCTGTGGTCAGCAAACAAGTGAATATGGAATTGGCTAAGATCAAACAAAAATGCCCACTTTATGAAGCAAATGGACAAGCTGTAAGTCTGATACTGTTTTCATGAACTTTTTAAAAAAAAAAAAAAAAAATAGTATCTCAAGGGTCTTTGCTACCAGGCTATTGGTCTAGCAGGATATAGCTTCCAGAAAGAAGAAGAGTAATGGGAGTGTGTGTCCATTTTTAGGCAGTGCAGTAATATTCTGACATACCTGCACCTGTTCTTCTAAAAGCTGTTCTTTCCACGTGAGTGACTTCGAATTTCAGAGGTTTTGTGGAAGCTAAGCTCCTGTTTGTTCTTTCCGTATTCCTTACTGTTTTTCCTGAGACAGTTGTCTGTCTCATTCCTCTTTGAAACAATTGTCTGCTGTGCTGGCACTCTAGCTTTTGTTGCTGCTACAGCTACTCCTTTTCCCTGAAATAAGCTCATTCTGGGTGTTCTACTTATCTGTTGCTTTTTGAAGACTTGACTAACCAATGCCAGCTGGTTGGATGCATGCAGCAGTTCAGCAATAATATTCTAGAGCTGGGAATTACAAACTTACTTAGCTTGCTTTCTTTCCGTTGTAATGTCAAGGAGTTGTTAGAGACAGAAATGAGAGATCCTAGTTTAGTGATGAATCTCATGCATGCATTGGCTGGAAGTGTCCCTACCTCGAATCTTAAAACGTGGTACTAAGAGTAATTTCTGAAAGACGACAGGTGGGGATCCTGGGCTTCTTGCTAGAGGCCTGAAAAAGTGATCTTTGGCACAGACTTGTTATAACCTGGCACCTGCAGCTTTTCTTACTGCACATGACTGAATAAGGTGCTATAATAAACTCAGGGAAGGCCACCAAGCCAGTAGAGCTGGTAGACAGTTCTAGCATTCAGTCTGCTCTCATGTCATGAAGCCAGTCCTGCCTGTGACCTGCTTGCCTCTGCAGTGCTGGGTTTCCCCTCTCCCAGCTGTTTTCAGTGTCTGCCCAAGTAATGCTTCAGAATCTTGCAGCAGGACAGATGTGTCCCTGTGCAATTTGAAGAGACTCCCTCTGTTAACACCACCCGATAAGACACACAGTTCAGCTACTTTGAACTTTAGACCATGCTTTTATTCTCCCAGGAATCTCTGAGAAGCCTGCAGCTTTCCTTTCTGCAGCCCACTCCTTTCTGTTCACAGCGTGCTAGATCACCTGTGTCCAGCTGAGCCCCTCAGGCCTGGGCAGCTCCAGCACCCTCTGCTCTAGGAGTCTCCCTTGCTCCAAAAGTTGTCAGCTTGCTTGTTGCAGACAAAGCTTGATATGTATAACTGGGTATTTTCCAGACTGAATTTTATCACTTCCTTGTGTTGAATGTTGTCTTGATGACTCTGTAATGAGCCATATGTTGCCCATGTTGTCTTTCTCTTGTTTTTTCTTAATATACTCCATGATGCTGCTTCCACCAAGGCAGTTATTTTATTAGTCCTTTCTTTTCCTTTTTTAGTGTTGCCACGCTTTTTCCTTTGATTATTAGCAGTGCTAAAAATTAATTAAATTGCTGATTACCAATTTCTGCAATGTTTTCACATATTAGTACTTTGATTTTCACCCCACTGTATAAATCTTACCCTGAAATAGCTGCTAGGCTACTTCTGTTACATTTCTTTCTGCTTGTTGAGAGGACACTGTCAAGGTCCTACTTTTATAAACAGTGAAAAAAAGTTTAGTTTAAGCTGAAATCACATTCTACGGGATATACTTCTTCCAAAGGTGCGTTCACATTGGGTTACTAGTGAGCATTGGGCAAGTAACTTCTCAGCACCCTTTTTGGGAGCAAAAGTTCTGCTCACCCTGCCAATAGAGAGTCTGCTAATTTGATAGTGTCCCTTTGCATTTTCCTTTCATCTTATCCCTGAGCCCAAGTCCATTTGTTGCCCCCCTCTTCCTCAAAACCTGCTCAATTTGTGTCCACCAAATAGCCAAGAGCAAATAGTCAAGCATATTGAGAAGAGCAGATAGCCAAGAGCACAGCCTTTCCTGTCCCAAGTGAAAGAGCTGTAATGTTCACCTCTCCCTCTGGCATTTTGGCAAAGTTCATGGGCTTGACAGGAGGCAAGTTGTAGCTTTTAAATTAGCCAATTCCCCAGCCGTCCTAGGAAGTATCAGAGATCTCCCTGGAAAACAATATACACCAGATAACTGTTCAGACATCTTAAAGCAGAGACTGCATTTAGAAGTCTAGGAACAAGTAATAATCGGATGTCCTTCATGTCTGGTTACTATCTTGACAGCTTTCTGCATCTAAACAAGTATCTTTTCAGTGGTTAAACGTTCCTGCCAGTCTGTCTACATCTTTTTTTCCACTATCTGCATTTTACTGAAGGGCAAAGTACAAAAGACTTACACACTGAGTGTACATCCTCATCGTTAAGCCATGCACTGAAGGCATAAGTCTGCCTTGCAGCTCACAACTGTATGGTGACCCAGGATTGAGCGGTTTTATACCTTTAGTTACCACTCCTCTAAAGCGTGGTTGTTCTTGCCTGTCCCTTATTAATTAGATTGTGCAAAAATCTTCCTTGTTTCTGCTTGCTTCTGTTGATTTAGTGAGTTTGGTTTTAGTCTTTGCCATGGTGTTACCTCATTGAGAAAGACTTTCTCCAAAGAGGTGAAGACAGAATCACATTCTCTGCATACAGGATGGGCTCTTAACGTTTGCAAGTTTCAGATCCTTTCTTTGTGGTGAGTTGGTTTCCTCCAAAAAATGTACCAGTTTAGGCGTTCTGAATCGTCTTTGGGAACTTCTACTGCCTGCACAGCTGCCTGAGCATTGATGTCAGCTGTGAAAAGGTAGGCACTGTGAATATCAAATGTAATTTCTCTTCCCATTCTTCACCCTAACTTCACACTGCTGCGAAGGGTGCACGCTGTAATGCCACCATCAGCTTGTTTCCCCCCAGGATCCTCGCGTCCTTTCTTCAGAGCTGATACCCAGCTGTCAGTTACCAGCCTGTCCTGATGCACGGGGGCATTCCATCACCGTTCCAAGGCTTTGCCTTTGAGTTTCATGAGGCGTTTGTCAGCCCGTTCCCCCCACTTGTTGAGTTTACACTGAGGGGAGAGGAGGGTGGGGAGGCCTCAGAGCAGACCTTACCCTTCAAGTCCGAGGCAGAGGAAATGGGTGCTTTAGCCTTTTCCATATCCGTTACCGTTCGGTTCAGCAGCAGGTCTGCAGTCTGCGTTCTTCTTACTTTCTTGCTAGCGCTGTGTATGTAGAGAGCCCTTCTTCTTACCCTCTTACGTCCAGCATCTCAGTTTCAACTCTGGCTGACTTCTGGTTTTCCTAACGCCATCTCTGCATGCTTGGGCAGTGCTGCTTCGTTCATGACAGGTGACTTGTGGTGTGATAATGGATGCTTAAGCTGGAACTTGGAAGATGAAGCTTAAATAATAAAAGTGATTACCATCAGTGTCTTGAAACTGGGGCTCTAATTTTAATTTTTCAACCTTCAGGAGAGCTATTCTACACCTCTTAAGCCAGAAAAGATCTTAGAAATTTAATCATTCAGTGGAGTCTGCCCTGTGGCTCTGGAGGTCCTCTATTCAGTCTTAAGGCAGCACTGAGCAGTAGCAAGTCCTCTCTTTTCCACTACGAGTTCTACTGAGGACGTGCCCAAGTTCTGGCCCACTTAAGCCAGAACCTGCAGCAGAATCCTTGTTCATCCCCAGGGTCTTCTTTTCAGAGGCAGAGTCACGTACCTTTGGATTAACTGTAAGGAAGTAGCCTAGAAACCAAGTCATTTAGATCATGCCTTTTCCTTCCCAGCTCTTCCTTTTTAATGGCTAAAAAAACTAACAGGGCACAGTAGTACGTACCCACACTGTAAAAGTAGATTCTGGTGTTCAGGTGTGGTGCAAGAATGCCAAGGTTAAGTCAGTGTTGGGTGCGTCACTGGAATGTGACAAAAAAAGTTCATGGTGTTGAAGCATTCTAGTACATGTAGGAAAATAGTCTCATAGTTGTGAAATACATCTTCTACTTGGTATGAAACCCAAATCTTTCTGAATGTAATAGGTGCAAACTACTGTTACATAGCTACGGAGTTCTGTAATTGTTATCAAATGTGACTTACATAACTGTTATCAAATGTGACTGGCAACAACTACTAGAGAGGATGGCGTAGAGGAATCACAAGTATGGATCTGGCTAAAGAGGAAGTTTCAGCATGTAATTCTGAAGGGGAGCAGTATCAATCAGGGAAGGCAATACAGGTGTTGGGGATAGATTTTCAGTGTTTTCATGAATGAGCAGAAATATAAGTGTGCATCTACATCTTGTAATTATAGATTGGACAAGACTGGAGAGAAGTATAGGGAGAGTTTGAAATAGCCTTGTATATAGCTAAAAAATAATAATCTTTAGATATGTGTTCTAGCGATCATATAATTTCTGTCTTCTATAGTGCTGTTGTATAGAATGTTCCATTCTTTGAGCTGGCAGCGTCTCAGAACTTTTACTGTGTTTTAAAAGTGCATGATCTTGAGAACTGAACAGTGGATATAGTATTGAATATAGTAGTGTCAAAAATGAGATCATTCATTTTTGAGACATAATAACTTTGAGTAATAGAATTTCAGTAATAAGAAAGGAGAACCTAGCACTTGCTGCAGAGTAGGTGAGTCACAAATCTTTGGCAGCCATGGGGTGGGGGAGGTATCTTCATTCTGAAGATTCTCTCGGAAAGGTAGATCTATCAGAAATAGGGAAATTCATGTCATGATGCAGTAAGTCTGCAGGGAGACGCTACCTGCAGAACAGTGTGGAGTTCTAAGACATTTCACTGCAAGAATAGCGAAAGAATCAACATCTTAGTATAGCCAGTTGGAAAAGTTGGCTTGTTATGCTTGTGGTACATACCCAGAGATGAAGTATGACTATTCATTGTGAACCTCGGTGTTTCAGTCTGGGAAAATGCCAGACAAGAAAGACCTATAGAGCTAGAAGGTAACCATTGGCACAAGAACAAATGCTGAGAGTGGCCAGTTGCAAAGTGGAAGAGTACTCCTAGGTAGAGCAATGAGATGCTGATGGAACTTCCCAGTGACACAGGGTGCACTGCACATACAGAGGTAGGGATCAAGAACAGTTGCAAAAGAGCCATCTCATGGAGTCGTAGGGATAGGCTTAGCGCTGTTAACACCAGTTCTCAAGCTCTTTTTGGTCTGGTTAGCAATCATCCAAGAGCTTTCCCAGTCTTCTGAAGTATATACTTTTTTTTTCCCCTCCTCATGCTGATTTGCTCTTATGCTCATCCATGTTTTCTCTGCAGCCTTTGTTTAACCTAGAATGGGTCTAACAGATGTTAATACCATGTGACGCTTGCTCTTTTCAGCGTGCAACCATCATCACCAAACTGGTATTTCCACACTGGCAGCAGCACACACTATTTAAATGAGTCTCTTCAGTACAGTCAAATACCAGCATTCCTGAGGAGGGGCCGTGGAGAAGGAAATGCTGAGCTCCTCTCCCTGGTACCCAGGGACAGCAGACGTGGGAGTGGTTCCAAGCTGCACCAAGGGGTGTTTAGACTGGTCATTAGGAAGCATTTCTTTACCGAGACAGTGTTCAAACACCGGAACAGGCTTTCCGGAGAGGTGGTCGATGCCTCAAGCTTGTCAGTGTTTGAGGCATTTGGACAATGCCCTTAATAACATGATTTAACTTCTGATCAGCCCTGAAGTGGTCAGGCAGATGGACCAGGTGATCATTGTAGGTCCCTGCTAACTGAAGTAGTCTGTTCTATTCACGCTGAGCATTCCAAAAGATAAGTTACTGTCCGTCTACTTCTACTGAGCTATGCCGAGCCCTCTAGGGCCTTGTGATTGTGTAGACCCATCCTGCCGTCAGAGTGGTCTTTTGTCCTGTTGGCAAGCTTCTGAAGCTTTAATGAACACACCTTCCAGTAAGGAAATCTTTGTGTGCCCATAAATTGGTTTGCTAAAGTTTTTATGCCGGAGAAGTAGGTTGTCGTTGTGATTTGCCCACTCTTCTTGTAGCTCTTTGGCCAGACATCCTGGCAAAGTGACTTTGTGTCCTACAAGTCGCGGTGTCTGACCATTTAAGAGAGCTGAGGGTATTAAATTTCTTTTTATAAGGGCTGTTCTCAGCTAGCTACTTTTTTGTAGTACTCTTAAAGTGTCACTCTAGTTTGGGGCATGTGATACCTTTTTTTTTTTTGAGCACTGCTCTGTGAATTTATCTGCACCCTGCCTTTCTGATTCCTCTGATTTGGGGAGTGGTAGCATTTTGAGTTTATTATAAGGTGGTGTGAACTGAGACTGCACTAGAGAAGGTGATCTGTGTCATTGCTCTGGTTTCTTTTAAAATTTTCTTTGTACTACTCGAGTGTCTTGTCTCTGAGGCTTCAAGCTTTGGTGACCTATATTTACTCTTCTTTATTTATGAGTAGATTGTTAAGAAGAAAGTTTGTTCTTTTGACTCCTAGGTTCCAAAAGAGAAAGATGAAATGGTGGAGCAAGAGTTTAATCGTCTGCTGGAAGCCACCTCCTATCTCAGTCATCAGCTGGATTTTAATGTTCTCAATAATAAGCCTGTCTCCCTAGGTCAGGCTCTGGAGGTTGTCATACAGTAAGTGACTTCTCTCTTCATGGCAGACTTTCCTATTTTGTGGAGGATTTTCCAAAAGATACCTGAAACAATTGTGATGCTCCTCGGGTAAGCATTACCCACTTAATATAACTGTTTGGTCTCTGCCGAGTTCTTGTTTGTGTATGTGTTTCTTGTTTATTGAAGCAAAATATACCAAAGATGGTTAAAGCAGTAAACATCTTTTCTTGAAAGCTTTCTGAAAATCACTGCTATAGTAACTGATAGTGGATAATTGACTTAGTACGAAGTGGTGTACATACAGCCCACTTATGCTACTTGAAAGCTAAAGGCATTTGAAATACGCCTTTTAATCATAGTAGGTAACTTCAGACTCACATCTTAGCTAGTCAAGTATCTCTTATTTATAGAAACTTGTATTAATTTTCTAATTGCCATATGCGTATTTGCTACAATATCCCATGATGTGCTCTTATTGCATTACACTAATTAGATTACAATAATGAGTTGTCTCATTAATGCTAGGATTTTATGCTTAACTGACTCTCACTTCTCCTGTTTTCCAGATTGCAGGAGAAGCATGTAAAGGATGAGCAGATTGAACACTGGAAAAAAATTGTGAAAACACAGGAGGAATTGAAAGATCTTCTTAACAAGGTCAGATGATGACATTTAGAACAAGAGGATATCATTGTGTTCCTCAAAGTGGAAAAATGTACAAAAACTTGCATGCAAAAATATCAGAAAGTTGCCATTAATGCTGTTCTTAAATGTATCTGTTCCTTGAAGCCCTGCCTAGAAGCACTGCTATGACCAAGGAACCTTTTTGAGGAGGAGCACAGAAGTGATGAGTCAGAAGGCTGTAAAACATTAATATGGGAAAAGAAACGGAGAGGAGCAACATGATGCCCAGTGCTTTTTCATAGCTTCCTTTAGAGATGTTGCTAATGACTGAGGCTTTTGGGGGCTTATTTGAAAATGTTTACTTTCTTCACCACAAATCTGATTTGTAGTGTAGAAACGGTGGTTTAGGCCTACTTACAATGCCTTTGGTTGTGGTAGATGACATCTTTACTTCTCCGTGGAAGTTTCTCAGATTAAAAATGTCGGAGGACAGTTCTCATATCCTAAGTTATTTGCAGCATGTTTTGTAAGATATCGGTGATGTTGGGTATAAGCCATGTTGTTTGGGGGTTGGTGGTATTTACTGTGGTTTCTTGGAGGTAGAATTTCGTCTAAATAAATCTGCCAAAACCAGGAAATCTCTTTGGTACAATGGCGTAGTTTGAGATTAATATCTGTTTTGCACGGTAACTTGTATGAAAAATCTACCTTCCCTAATCTTTTTTTTTCCCCCCCCTCCTTTCCCCTTTTCCTACTCCACCTGAAAAAGATGGTGAATTTAAAAGAGAAGATTAAAGAACTTCATCAGCAGTATAAGGAAGCATCAGAAGTGAAGCCACCTCGGGATATTACTGCAGAGTTCCTTGTGAAAAGCAAACACAGAGATCTGACTGCACTTTGCAAGGTAAAGGAGGACACACATACAGCACTGAAGTCGGTGGTTTCTGAGGACTTCAGCAGCCAGATAAAATTAGCTGATAGAAGTGCTTCCACTCTTTCTCTGATCCAGCGCTCTCAAGAGAATGTGATTGATGGTAACTCTGGGTTGTAATACTGATCACAGGGCTGCACTGAGTACCTTTAGGTACCTGTCTTTCATGGCTCATGACGCAGAGGATTAACACATTGTAGACTCAGTGTTGGGTAAAAGGCTGTGCTGACTCGTGTCAGACAGCATTTCATGTTTTGAAGGCTAAATTTTAGGTCAGACTTGGTTTTAGTCATGCTGGGTCTCACAGTAGTCCAGAAGAAAAATCTGTGCTTGAAGAGAGATGTTCTTTCTCTAAGGTAAGAAAGGTGGTTTCCTGAGTAGAAGACTATCTTCTGTTCAAAGATGATGATTTACAAAGCTCTGTCTTGACAAGGAGAGTTAGTCCTGCTCTCTGTGTGTATCTTGGTGTAGAAATGTGCCTTGATAATGAAACCTTAAAAACTGTTCTTTCTATGATAGTGCAAGACACCTTGCTAACCCAGGTCAGATAGAACCAAGTATCATTTTTCAGATCCTGGTTCAACAGAAGATACGCCCTTCATTTGGAAGCTCAGTGTGTTTGTGCATACATAAGAAGTAGCTCTTCTATTTTGTAACCAATGAACATCTTTGTGGTCTTGTCAATACTGTTGGACACTCCAAATTGTTCTGCCTTGAAGGAAAATGATTGTCACCTTGAGACCTAGTTCCACCAATGCTTTTTAAAAAAAAAGAAAAAAACCCACCACCTCTGAAAGAAGCTTGAAGTACATCATGTCTTTGCCTTTTACATGAGTGCTTCTGCTTTGGAAATCTGTATGTTCGATATTAAGTATAATCTTTTAAGAGAGAAAGAAGAATAGAAATAACATTTTGTGCAATATGAAAAAGCTCTCAGTACCATAGGAACCCTACAAATACCAGGAGTGTGATGGACCTTCATGTTCTTCAGATCCAAGTGCTTAAATTCCGGAAATCTTAGCATACTAATCTTTTCTGCGGTGTGGCACAGACTTCTGCATATTCGAACAGCAGAAGGGCAAAATATGCTGGATTAAATATTGAAAAAATAACTGGATTTAGATTCCACTAAAACTGTAAATCTTCCACTGATTTCTCTTGAGATTATGTTTAGTCTGGTGCTATGTGATGTCTTTAACTCCTCTTACATGTAAACTGATTTTAATCCTGGCTTTTAATCTTACTAGGAGTATGATGAATTGGCAGAAACACAAGGAAAACTGGAAGAGAAGTTACAAGAACTTGAAGCCAATCCACCAAGGTAAAGATAGAAACTATAAAAATAAATACTCAGGAAAGCAGGTTTTTTACTACTTTTCACCAAGTTTCAGAAATGCTGTGGTATGCTTTCTTTTAATTATGGTAACTCAAGGGATTAGGAAGATACACAAAGTTTGAGCTTCCTCAGTTTTAGAACTCATCTTCCTCGTTTTTAGAGGTAACTCAGCCAAGACCCACCTTATTTGTCTGGGGTGCCTTAAGCAGAACTCCTTACTGTAATTCCTGCCTGATCTCAGGAAGCCTTTGGGATCTGAAATCCCCATCAACAGTGATAGCATACCAGTCCTGCTTATTTTGGCAGAATATTATTTTGTGCTGTGTGTGATTATACTGGGGTTTAGTCATCTTATTTAATCATGCTACTTAAGCCATTACTTATGTAAATTTTTTTTAATTTCTAAAGTTAGGTTTCTGGCTTCATTTAGAATATTTTACATGAACTGTACTTTGAAAATGTGAATTTTCCATTTTTTTTATACTGAGTTTTCATGAAGGAGATCAAAATGCTTGAAACAATCTGCTTGTGTTTTTATTAATTTTTTTGTTTCTCCATTAAGAAGGGACTCAAACAGAAAAGATTGTTAATAAATTTTCAAAAACAGTGCATTTCCAACATCTACTCTAGCAAACTAAGTGTCTTTCTGTTGTATTTTTTTTCCCCTAGTGATGTTTATCTGTCATCAAGAGACAGGCAAATACTCGACTGGCATTTTGCAAACCTAGAATTCGCTAATGCTACGCCCCTATCTACGCTTTCACTGAAGCACTGGGACCAGGTAGCCAATTAATGTTTTCATTCAGCAGCACACTAAAAACTTACGCTATATTGATTTCATTCTAGTGGAAGCTTCCCGATGTTAACACTTTCTAAACACTTA
>Ga0181612_166925_pt1 | contig 17972 bp, 9 predicted proteins | sample HoacroProtozoa21_FD_119630 | JGI IMG/M metagenome (GOLD analysis project Ga0181612, IMG submission 119630) | Hoatzin crop microbial communities from Cojedes, Venezuel. Combined Assembly of Gp0051906, Gp0051904, Gp0051908 | reverse complement strand
TTTTTTTTTTTTTGGTCTGTCTTTAGATGCCACTTAATCTCTTTATGGCGCTTAAAAGCAGGGCCTGGACATTTCGGCGGGCTGCCTGTGCAGTTTCGGGCCACAGAGCTTTCCAATGGGTACAGGACTGTGGGTAAAAAAAAGAAGTGAAAATGGAGTCTCTGACAACAGATTGATATAAAAAGAATCTGACATAATCATATTAGGACAATTCATAGTGCAGCTTATTCTATTGCTATTTCTTCCAGTAACAGCTGCATGTGTCTCTGAAATAGATCCATGCAAGGACAAGAAAAGATTCTTAAAAAAAAGATATAAAGAAAAAGGATAATCTTCCTTATTATATTTGTGAATAATGAATGTGTGTGTTTGCCATTTTTAATGATGAGCATAAGAAAGAGTGAGTGTGATATAAATCTGGAATTGTCCTCTTCCTTTACTACTTGCATGTCTATTATGTCTCAACTTACACCAGGAGACTGGTACATTTCCATACACAAAATTAGTAACAGACAAAATTGCTCACATACGTGCATCTTCGGCATAATCACTTACATATCCCAGTCGCAGACATTCCTCATGACTAGAGGGTCTCCACAGCTTGTATTTCTTTCTTCTGCTGCCACACAAAGTAACACAAGCTTAATTTTGAGCATGTGAAGTGAATGCCTTCTGATCATTCAGAATGCAGAGTGGAGTTGCTGCCAGGATGCTTCGTTTGCATAGTGGGGAATTTCAGCTGATGGCTGTCCCAAGACTTGGCTGTATTAGCAGCCACGTAGAAGAGGGAAAGGCATGGCAAGCACAGATGAAAGATTTTTGTAAAAGTACCTGTGATCTGGTATTTTAATATAATTTCTGTTGATACCTCAAAGAGTAATTGCGGTGGTACTTTGTGTATTTTATTTGTTATAGGAGAGTAGAATTTAATAGAAGCAGATATGTATGGTTTGTATAGATGAGATGAGTAGTATCACAGTCAAATTCAAATCTGTCTTGATGGATGCAAATTCTGGGCTAGAATTAGCTGGTAGTTTATTCTCTCTTACATGGTCATGTATGAATATGTTCTTTTATAATGTTAGTCAACCTTTAATATTGATGCGCTCCAGAAAATTTAGGTAATTCCTGAAAGCTCCAGTGCTGATAGATAAATATCACTACATTCTTCTCCCTCTTCTTTTGGGCAACATATCGCACTTCCAGTTGTCTGCATTTGGAAATTTTTCATGGATTCTCCTTACAGAGTTCTGTTCTGATGGCCCCATGGTTTGTCTAATGTAGCTGAATAAAATAATGTTTGAACATGAAGATTTTTTAGTTTTGCCTGTTTTTCTTTCATATGCTTACCTAGGCCTTTAACTGGCATTTATTTTTACAAGTATTTATAGCACACCCATAATGGTAGATATAACTGTCCTGAGTTCTACAGCGAATGAAATGCATGTCTCTCTAATTTGCTTTGGTTTTTTTTAATGCATTGTGAGTTTTCTTTATTTTCTAGAAATGAACTTGTACATGTATTTTTTCAGAACCATTTCGTTCAAGGCATTCCGTGAAGAGACCTGAAAATGCATAGGCATCATGATATCATCATCATCCTAGAAACAAAAGTTAGATAAGTGCAAAGAAAACTGAAGTAACTGATGGGCGAAAAGTCAGTCCCCGTTATGCGTGTGAGGTTTAATACTTCCCCAGTATCTCAGCATCCTCCTTTGCGTGATGTCACTATGCACATACATGTCTCACACTGTATTTCTTTTCCTACCCCCATTTAAGAAGAAAACATAGCATAAAGATCTTTCTTAAGCTTACCTAGGCTTTTAAGTCACATACGTGTCTCACCTAGCCTCAGCCTAGGTGAGCTTAAGGAAGATCTTTATGCTATGTTTTCTTCTTAAATGGGGGTAGGAAAAGAAATACAGTAAGACATTTTCCTGCATCCCATAATAAAGTTTCACAGCTGTGCTTTTATTATTCGCAGGCTGAGCATCCCCTAAGGACAAGATCCAAATCCCATTTGAGATTAGTGGAAGACTTTGGATCCAGCTCAAAATCACAGAATAACATGTAATCTTTATCTTAAAATGTGGTAGCTGTTACCTCATCCTTCAAGATAACTTCTCTGCATTGGCATGAGAGAAGGCAAATGGCAGACATGTATAGCAGCAGCAGAGTCCAGCGGACCACACGCTACCCAGTGTCCTCTCCAGGAAAGTGATGAAGCATGGTTACAGGAATTATATGTGGCTTCAGGTGGTGAAAGATATGAGGCTTTGCATTAGCCCCTGATTCAGACCTTATATTTGAAAAAAAGAACATATGTTACTGTACTGGTTTGTAGGGGAGGGTTTACAGCAAATTCCAAAATCAGATGCCTAAATTATGCATTTTTTCTGGTTTTAAAGCAAAAGTATTTCTATGCTGTCACTTTGATTATTTTTTTCACAACTGCTTTTGAAACACCACTTAGAGGCGAAAAAAAGAAAAGGGGGAAAAAAAGGCCAAACCATCTGATGTACTTTGCCGCCTTTGTTGAAGTTCCACTGAGTCATTCTGAGATAAATGGAATTTTCTTCTTCAATCCAAAGCTTAATTATGGTAATTAGCCTGTGCAATTTGTAAAGTTTGGCAGTCAATTCAGCTCCTAATATGCATAAGCCTCTTTCTGTTACAAATTGAGTAGGTTTAATCAGTTTTAGAAAGACAGTGTCTCACTATGTCTGCATGGCACACTCTTAGATTTTCAGATTGGTTGTTATTCCAAACTCTGCTACATCATTAGCAGTTTTGATATTTTTAATATTCATGAAGCTTTCATTTTAGCATTAATCCCCAGCATCTGTGATTATGATGGGTACTTTTGGGATCTGTCTATTGTGTGTCTGCTGAGAATGAAAAGCCCAGCAGTTCCTGGCAGTAAATTAACCCTCACAATGCCAGTTGGTGCTGAATTCCTTTTGAAATGTTGCCTTCTGCTATGTTCCTTTCTATTCAGATTTCACACTAACGTCTGATTCCCTCAGCAGACACAAGCTTCATTTCATCCTGACAGCCATCTGTGACACTAAGAATTTTTCCTTTTTTCATTCAAAGAATGTATCTTTCACTCCGTGCTTTCCCCTCCCCAGATTCAGTATGGTAATCAAATGGGAGAAAAATAGAGTTTAGAATGCAGATTTGTATCTTAAGTGAGAAGAGGAAGGCATTAAAGAATTCCATTTTTCCAGGATTTTAGGAAAGGAGAAGGATATTTTTCTTCTTTTATAGTATTCATAGTAGGATTTTCTTTAGTGGGAGATTTTTTTCTTTAATTTCTAAACATGGTCATACAAAGGTCTTCAGCTGTGCAAAGGAAGTCTAGTGAATGGAGAACAGACCTCTGGTACCTTTTCCCTCTCTGCTGCTAACTTGTGGCATATAGCAAGTTAAGCCTCTGTCTGTTTTCCTCATTTTCTTATTTAGAACTGTGAGCATTTTGGGGGCAGAAATGCTTTAGCATTATTTACAGTGCAGTATCATATCGCCGATTTTAGGCATGTAATTTTAGCTGCTTATCTCTAGTTGACAAGTGGGTAATGAATGAGGACAGACTCTTCTAGCTGGCAGTTGTAGTTCAGGTGCTTTAAATCACTGTGGAGGAGCTTCCCCTCAGGGAGGGATCCCCAGGGGTGTAGATGGCATCCAAATTAGGATGGCAAGATTAGATAGTGTAAAATATACACCCTCTTCCTTTTCCTGCTGTGCGAAGCAGGAAGATGTCAGCATCAGCAGGGCATAGAAGTCCAATACAAAAAATATCACTATGTAATGTTTTTACACGCTGCCATGATTATAGTAAGAAGTCTTCACAGCTCATCATACTTTGCACCAGATGTGGGGCTCAGTTCGTATCCTGAAGAAGCTCTGAGCAGTTAGAGCAGCTTGGGATTCCTCTGTAGGCTCTGTTGAAGCCCCTCTAACATGGATTGCCTGAAGATTGAAGTCTCTCTTGGCAAGCGTCCCCTGCTCCTAATTGCCTCACCAGGCTCCTCTCCTGGGTTCTGCTACCTGATCACAAGTGCAGGGTTGTCAGGGTTTGCTACTTCATCCATTGTTCCGAGCTCTCTTTGTCTCTGGCTGCTTAAAGGCTCTGCCTGCCTATTTGGATTGAAATGAAATTTCTGTCTTAAAAAATGTATACAAGTAGGTGACTTTTAGCGCGTTATAAATAAAGGTGGAGGATTCTTTCATCGTTATTCATCAAGCTTTTTCTCCGATACTGCTTTGCTGTTTACTGAAGCCATATGGGTTTAATTATATGGTTTAGGAGAAATATAATTGTGGGTAAGTTGCAACCCTCAAAGATAATTGGCCTGTCAAAAGGAGCTGTGGATTGCCCTAGCTACTAAAGGAACTGTACTAACTGCAACGGGACTTGCCAGCACATACTTCCAGCAATATGGGGAGCACGGAAACAGCCATGTCAGCAGTACATGAGGGGAGAAAGCTAGGCGTGTAGCGTAGAATTAACATCACAGATCAGAAATGAGCTGCAGAGACAGAGGAACAAGTCTGTGGTGTGTTGGTGACGACAAGTTTTTCTGATATCTGCATGGGGTAGTCCTGAAAGCTGTTTGTAATGCCTGGATCATTAATGGGGGCCGAGGCTGGGCACACACCCGTATGTTTAGTGCCAGATTCCGTGGCACTGCTCGAAAGCTAGTGCAGGCATCCTGATAGCTTAAAAAAGTACACTGTCACTGACTTATCCATACAAACTCTTTCCATATTTCTAGCAATTTTGACAGAAGGAGCATGCTGGCATTTGGGTGGAAGTGTGTGCATCAGCAGGTGTGCAGTAGATGGTACGTCCATAGTCCTGTCACAGATTTTAGATCACCTCCTTCTCCCTTGTTGCATCATGGAAGTGTGGAGGGCAGACCTTCCCTTGGCACTGCTTGTTATTATATTCCTCCCAGCTGCACAGCCGTTTCAGAACAAAGGTCTGAACACAGATCTTCCAAGGTTTTTAAGCTTGACGGATTTACATAGGTTTCTTAGTTGTTGTGCTGTTTGCAATATCCTGGGAATAATCTACAGGTAGATGCGAGTACAAGAAAGCCCAAAACCTTGTCTCTCTTCTTCAGCTTACTAGCTGCATTGTGTTATGTGTACACAGGTTCTCTTGTGCTTTCTGGGAAATACTGGATATTCTGCTCATGTTTACGGACGTGCATAGGCTCACTGGTGTCTGGGAATACAGGGAAAATGTACAAAATCTTTGCTGACTGTCTGGACACCTCTTTGAGAAAGAAAAAGAGAATACACTGGGAAAGCTGTAGAGATATTTCTTAAGCCCTATTTAGCCAACACCACGCCATACCAGAAGGCATTCTAGATGTTAGCATTCTCTTTCCTGATGGTGAGAGCTGAAGTGGCCTTCTTCTAGCAGCACCTACCTGTCTTCCAGCTTGGGCACTCCCTTCTGCCGTGCCAGTGACCGCTCTGCGCTTCGCTGCTGTGGGCTGCATGGGGCATGGCTTGTAGTCGGTCTCTTAAAAATATGAATACTCCGCCAGTCTTGGCCCCATCACAAATAAAGTGGCACCTTTTTACTCCTTTGGTAGGATACCAGATGATTTTTACGGTCCCTTCCTACCCCGACTCAGATTGTGAAGTTATCTGATCTTCAGCACAGAAATCATGAGTAACTTCAAGTACTACGGATGGAATTTAGCAGAGGTTCAGTTTTTATTACGAAAGGAACAAGAGCTTTGCAGTCTAATAAATGAAAGAAAGGTGACAGGGCTGGAATTTGATTTAAGGAAGCAGGACTCTAAAACATAATTCCTTCTGTGTAATTTAATAGCCATTGAGGAAGTACTGGAATCTACAGTATGTGGTCTGTTAATCTAATTAATCTACCCTAAAGGTTAAGTCACACAGCCGACAAGTATAAGTGGATTTTGATCAAGTTTTACTGGGCCTATAAAATGTCGAATATATGAGGATGTCCACGTTTACTTGTGTTTGCATTGGAAATAGCTCAATTTTGCAAAGATGTGTACTGATATAAACGCATACACAGAGGGGCATTTTTATTTAACTTTCCAAACACAACATGCTGTGGGTTTGAGAATTGTTTCTCACGATGCTGAATGTCATTGAAAAGGTACAGCAAAAAAGGAAGGAGAAAACTGCTGTTCTTTGCCAGTAAAGTCAGGGTTAAAATGAGCATTGAATTCTAAAGTCTGTTACTTTTAAGGATGTAAAAGAGGCCCCCATTTAGTTGTGTGTCACTCTTGGTGCTCCACAGATTGGTGTCCTTGGTTTGCACGCGCCCTCTTGCCCTGAAAAGCACTGAAAGCAAAGACGAATCTTTCTGTGCTTAGTTTCCCTTCAGCTGCAACCAGATTCCTGTGACAAGGACTGTTTGTGAGAAAGACTGGGCAAAATTAACATTTTTCCTAGGGTTTTAGATAAAATTAGCTCACCATGTCTTGCAGTAATCTAAATCCTGATCTGATCAAAGAGAAAACTAGTCAGGATTGTGTCAATACCAGCTACCCAGGTGAACTTGAATCAATGCAAATCCGTAGAGGACTTTGGTTGACAGACACTTTCTCATTTGTTTATTTTCCATGCGTGTTCTCTGCTCTGTCAAAACCCAAATTCTACTTCTTTCTCCATAGTTTTCAGTAGGTCTTCTGCCTTCCTTCAAACAGCATCAATATACCACATAAATATAATACGTGTATCAATGCACTTCTCATTAAAGGTTCTTGTTCGTTTGACGGTATGTCTGCTACTGTTACTGTTATGATGGTGACAACCCTCAAAGAAACTTACATGTGGAAGAGAAGTTCAGAAGAAGGAGCAAACTGATACATGCTTTTGGGGATCTCCAAGAGTTTTTGTTGCCTTCTCCTTCCCGTAAAGGTTTTAGTTATCTGTATTTAATTCAAAAAGGCTTTTTTCAAATTGAATTGAAGCTCCCGGCGTCAGCCCACCTTGTCGCAGGCATGCCAGGGCAGCTCTCTTGAGTGCAGCAGGGAACAGCGGTGGGGAAGGTGGAGGAGCTGCTGGTGAGGACAACACTCAGATTTGGTACAGGGCTCAGTTGTGAGCGTGGGTATGTCGGCAGACACAGAACCTCTCATATGTATTGCTGTAGCTGTGTTCATTTCAAAATGCAAATTAATTGCTTACCATAGGAGAAAATTATGTAACGAGGCTCTAGAGAACATAAATATTTAAACATGTTTTTAAATACATTCAAATATGTGTGTATGGAGAGGGGAGGGGTTAGTGGACGTAATATATTCAAATAAACATGTTCGATACTCTATTGTATAATATATCAACTCTGCAAATTCATACTAATTAGTATTTTGAGCTCTCATGGTGTTACAAAGTCATTGGCACCAGATGAATAAAATGTTTAGAAAACTTTTTTATGATCTTATTGGTGCATTCACCCATATCAATGACCGAAATTTATCTTGCTTTAGCAAATCAACAGATTTCTTTCTTCTGCTAAATGTTTTTGGCAACACAGATGGAGAACGCAGCAGTCAGGGCCCTGCTCAAAGGCGCCAGATAGCTGAATGGGTTACTTCCTACATTAAAACCAGCTTGTTGACTTGGCAAAGAGCCCTGGTCAAGTAATACAACCAATGCTGCTGCCATTTGTTAATTCTGCATAATTAAACACCAATTATACATAGTATTGTTTTCTAGCAGGCTCCTCAGCTGGCTTTTCTTTATTATGATTCTGTGCCAGTTTCCTTCCTTATTACTAAAAAGGACTTTTTATTTGTTATTGTAATTAGAAGGCTTTAAAAATATCAAATTTTTCTAAAGAGAGAATAGCAAATGATCATGGAAGTTGGCATACCATTTTACAGGAAAGTCATTGCGTATAATAGGTATTTTGATTTTTTGGTATAATTTGAGGTATCTGCACTGTACTGTTATAGGACTCCTCAGCACGAGTCTGTCAGTGAATATGCAATAGTAAATGAACATATCTACAAACCACTTTCCAAGACCGTCTTAAAAAGACACCAGGAAACTCAAATGTAGAACCAATATTCATTTCATAGTACTTTTATCCTCATTCAGCAGGGCGTATAACTGCTGCTAACCACTTGCTTAAGTCCTATTGAAATGAACGTAGCTTAAACTTGCTTGAACGAAGTATACGCTTAACTGCTGTTTGAGGGATAAACCTAAATATCTGTTAATGTTCTGCTGAAGTTGGAATGTTTTATGTATCCTATCATACTGCTAAGGATTTGGAGACTGTGGAACAAAGGAGGGTGTTGACTATCTTGGTGCTTGAAACTCTGGTGGTGTTCTCAGTGATGCAGCTCTATTAGTAATGATCATGGAGAAATTTCAAGAAAAGCTTTGCCTGTGCTGCTGTCTTAAATGGATACTGTGGAATGAGAGGAGTGGAAAGTTGGAGGCTGGTTTTTATGCTTGTTTAGGGTTTATAACTTTCAGTCAGTACTGGTGAAGGTATTTGTTATGTAGGCTCAATATTTATTTTTCAGCTACTGAAGTTTGCAAACACAGTCTGAAAAATTTTTTTTTCCTTTTCTTTGTGATTGATTAAGTAGTAATAGCACCAAAGGGTACATATCGCAAAAATAGATTAGGGAACTCTCTAGAGACTTGAAGTGTGTATTATACAACCCACAAACTTCATTGGAGGAGAAAAAAAGAGAAACTTTCAGGCTAGTAGTAGTCAGTAGAATTTAAAAGCTCAGGAGGCATGTTAACTGTGTCTGTGGCTCTTAATCCATGGACTATTCAGCAGTCATACATGCAAACTGAATCCGTATGTAACATCCTCGTGTACTTGATCGAGAAATGTTTCTGTGAGTCAGCAGCTGGAGCTCATTCCTCAACCAAACTTCTTTCTTCCCACTTCCATCTTTGTGACTCTACTTTTGTTATGTATTGTTCCCTTCCTTTGAGCCCATGTAATTATTGTCCCCCCCAAATAAAAATGCTTCATTTTAAGCTTCTTGGTTCTTCAATTGCTAGACTACAAGTCAACCAAACTATAAAGAGGAGAAGATATAGCTGCCTGCTTAACCTTCAAAGGCATGAGGTCAATGGGACTTCCCACAGCACAAAATAGAAAGCACAAAAGTCTTTGCAAGATGAGGTCTTTGGTTTATGTTACAGTTGTGTCAGTGGAGCCATTTTAAGTTGTAATTGTCAGTAATATCTTAACTCTTTTTAAGGCAAGGTTAGCTGTGTTGAATCAGGTTGTGTTCTGTGTGAAACACATATTTCAGAATCCATTAACTCAGTAAAACAATACTGCTTTATCTTACTACCTTTAAGGAACACGTTATTTTGGCATCTTCTTTGGACCTTCTATTGTTATAGCCCTTATTCTTCCTGTCTTAGGCATACACTTTCATTTTAAGTATAATTTAAATAGAAAAAAATGAACAATTTATGAATTGTTTTCGAACAATTAAGTGTGCCTTCATTTAACAACTACCTCAAACACAAAATAATTTAACTAGTGATACATTTTCACCATAGAAAGCTTCCTTTTAGCCTTTTATCCTGAAAGAAATCTTTTAGACGATACTGATGAGGAATGCAACAGAGAATCTTGGAGAGAAGAACGGGTGGGAATTACAGTGAAAAAGAGAGAGAGAAACATTTTTATTCCTGACTGGCAATTCTTCTAAACAGCTCCAAGCTCTGAGATGTTATTTATTATTGATATTACAGTAATGCCCCAAACATGGCAGGTGTTGAACTGTTTACCCGACATGTAGTCAAACCTGTCCCAGGTTTTGAAATGTTAGTTTGTAGTCTAGAGAGCTGGGATTAGACCCAAAATCAACAAAAGCTGCTGAAACACATAGATAATTTCTCTAGTAGTTTGTCATTGATTTCCATAGCTTTGTTTAAAGAACACTCCCTAGTCATGACAATGAGATTTTGCCCAAAGCAAAGTACCTGCATAAATCCTATTTTAGATTAGGATGAGTGGGGAATACATGCATAGAAGTGAGTCACGGCAGCGTAATGGATGCAGCTTAATTTATTCCACTAAATGCCAATTTTTGTTTATATGCACTCGTTTTTATTTATAATATATTTATATATATGCATTCTGAGTGTATTGTGATATCCCATTGGTTCATTGTAGAATGATGTGATAAGTTGCTTTTATAATGCACCTGGGAATGGTCCCCTACAGCCGTGCTATTGAGGCAAATCTCCTGGAGTCACCGCTAATAGCCTTTCCAGGATCAAAGGTTGAAGGTCACCTGCCTAACAAACCATGAAGGTCAGAAACAGGAGCATCAAACCACGAGAAAGGATGGATCCTCAGCTTCGCTTGGGGAGAGCATTAGCCTCAAGCCATGGCAAGTCCCACAACACTAGGCCTTCATAATGTGCCGTTTTTATGCCTGGAAAAGCCATTTCAGATGATAGCTGGAGTTTTTTAAGCTAATTATTTTTCTCTGCTTCTGAACTCAAAAATAATTTAACTACCCTCCTCCCAGTTTTGGGAGCAAAAGAACTGGCAAAAATGTCAATATATTATAAATAGCTTGGGGGAAAAAAAACATGGGAAATAATTTTGTCATACAACAATGACACATGGAAACTCCATATGGCATTAGATGCCAAGATTTTTTTTTTTTTGTCCTGGACTACTTTGTCTTGAGAATAACCTGGACATGCTGCAACTAGCCCAGCTTCATGAAGCAGAAATATTTAGGTCACATCATTATTTACTCTTTCCAAATTAGACTGATATGTTTAAAATATCACTATTTCCTTAAACTACAAAAGAGCAAGCTGTTGTGGCTTCTTCACCTAGACGTGATCTCAGAAATCAGTTTGGTGACAAGGAGTGCTTCTACGTAATAACGAATAAAAACCCACTCATTTTGCAGTTCATTTCATAATACAAATTAGCAGAACCTCAGTCAACAGTCTTAGAAGCTGCTAATTAGGTGTCTGCAAACGTGGGGTTTGCATTCAGAGAGTCACTGGGATGAAGGGAGGTATTTCCAGCTTGTACCATTTCAGGATTACACTGGGTGGTATTGCAAAATGTCATGTTTAAATGCTGCTAGGGGCTTCTGTAGTACCACAGGAGTACTAGAAACAATTTTCCCAGTTGTTTATAGTAATGACAAAAACTAATCTATTAAGATGGTGGTGTTCATATTTGGTAGGTGTAGTTAGATTTTGTAGCTTACAAATCTCATGCTATGAAAGTTGAGTTTGTAAGACTAAGTTGTCGCTTGACAATTTAAGACGCAGAAAAAACCCTTTTAATACTTAACATATTATGATTTCTCTTTATGTCAAAGATCATAGTTGTTGCTGCCTCTAAAATGTGAATGGTGTTATGTGAGATAAATCATTATTTTACAGAATACTGAATACCTATACATGCTCAGAAAAGTGCTGGCTACCAGATGTAGTGGCAAACTTGGGCTTAATAAAACTATTTCTTTTACAGGGTGCACCAGCTGACACTTCTGAAGCTGTAATTACAATGCAAACACAACGTTCTCTTCAAAGTGTAGGATTAGTAAGACCAGAATTGTTCTTATGCAATTCTTACACTTTCAGTGGTTAAGAAGGTTACGTGGTTAAGAAATGTCTTAGATAAATCTATGCCTCATAACTTGTCAAACCCTTTGAGATTATTACTGAAACATAATTGATGGTGTAATTTATAGTAATGATAAAGACATTAAGACACATTTCAATGTGACATGGACATGCATATTTTATAATTCAGGAATCTTTTATTCCCATTTTATGAACTGGATAAAGAGGGACTTGGGAATAGATCCACAGAGGTGTCTGGCATCTGAGTAACTGTCTGGATTTGAGTACTATTGATCTGATTTTGGTAACCCAGCAAGAAAGTGACAGATTAAGATACTTGATTTCAAAAGTTAGCAGCTGAGATGGTTTCCAGGCTAGCAGTCTTTCTTTCAAAACGTCTATCACTCTTTAAGATTTCCTTTTCTTTAAGCTGTCTTGATTCCAGGAGCCAAAGCATTCTCTAAAATAACTTTTCCTTTATTTTCTTCCAAGCAATCAGTCACAAACTGTTTCCTCTAAATAACATGAACCTTTTGTCAGCATGACCTTATTTTTTGCAGCACATACAGAACTTTGCCTCAGCAATCAATTTTCACATGCATACTTACAAATGGTAACAGTGCTTACATTTTTGCTTTGTTGGGAGAGGGAATGGGAAGAAGAAAGAGAGAAAATAGAAGGCAGTGATCAAAGTCTGTATTTTGTATGTGATTTCATATTAGCCATGCAAATATAAACCCAGATTTTCAAAGAATATAACATTTAAATATATTTTTCAAAATTAGACATTAAATATGAGTCTTATTCAGAATATTACAGATTAACTATTAGATCATTTACACACATTTAGTGGAAGTGAAAAAAGTACATCATGTTTACTAATCCTTTCCTAAGAATTGGAAATGCTCCTTTGTAGGTAGTCAGTGAACTATTTATTGGTCTAGTAATGTTCACGAAGGCAGGAGATGTTCCCATTTGAGCTTTAGAACATTTTTGGCTTGCTTGGTCCTTTGGGCTAGCTAGGCTAAAACTTTGAAAATAGTCAACCTGTACTATCAGATAGCAGACTGCAAGGTCCAAAACACAGAGATCATTGAGGGGACATCACTGGAGTCCGTTTCTCCCTGTACTAGCTCCAGCAGCATAGACTTTTAGACAGGGAGCTGGAAGCCTTCGTGGTGGAAGTCTGAAGAGAGTAACTTTCTTCAGCGGACTTTACTCTAACCACAATGACATCTCAGGTCTCCACCTTCAAAATGGAGATGATAACAGTACCTCCTCCAGCTTGTAGGCTTTTGGGCAAAATGTATTAGTTCACATTCGCAAAACATTCAGCAGTGGTGTCTGCGAGTTTGTTGGTTTTGAGCAAGACTGATTCCTAATCAGCATTCGGTGTCTATGTACCTCAAATGCTTTGGACTTCAATTACTATGGGGCAAAGTCACTTAGCAAAAGGAAATTATCATTAGAGTGATGTTTGGAATATGTAATAACAATAAGGAGAAATTAAACATTGCATAGTTTCTTGTTGACTGAACATCATCTGTTCTCTGTTCTGGGAGAATTCTTTGATATGGTCTTGGAAGTAGGGACTAAGACGTGCCTGGGGAAGCCGTAGTAAGATCAGCTATGCAGCTTCACTTCTACAATTTCTGACGTTTCAAATTTGTGTCTTTGTGACCATAAGACCATACAGGAGTCTTTTTAGTTACAAGGATTTTTGGTTGGGACGAGGGGGGAATCATCTTGTAATTGCCTGTTATCTGATGCTATTGACTAAAACAACTGGTCACTGCAGAAGGAACATGTATCTGGCTGCGGTCATTTCATTGGGGTTCAGGCACCAGTTTGTACTGTTTTCAATACACGTTCATTATCACTTCATTTCTACTCTCTGTAGATGTCTGCAAAGCATAAAGACAGAGGAATCAGACTTTCCAGGGATGGCTTTCATCCCCCTAAAGCAATTCCTGGGAATATTAGAGGGATGAAAGTGAAGCTGCAATGTTTTTATCCCTGCAGACATTCTGCTTTCCTCCCCTGTCTGCCTCCCCCCACCACGCTATGGTTCCCTCTCCTCCCCATCCGTAGCAGGAGCTCGGCTGGGCCCCTCAGACATCCCCCGGAGCTCCGCCGGGATCCAGCCCCAGCTGCAGTGGGCCAGGGCTCGTCTCCAGCCCAGGTTTTCCCTGCAGTGGAGCTCTGCGTGAGGCACCAGCTGGATTTTACTGAGCGTCCTTGCAATGGGAGATCTGGTTCTGTTTTCCTCAGATTGCTATTTTCAATTTTTCTAGTAATTAAAATGCAAAAGAAATCAATTGTTTCCTTAAAAGGACACACAGAGTGCACCAAAGCGTGCTTTCCCTCCTTCTCTCTTTCTCTTTTTCTTTTCTTCAAAGAGCTTAAATGAAATCATAAGATAAACGTCCCTACTACCTTACAGCGTCCCTTAGCACAGTGAACTTTCAGCAGCTAACGGGAGCCTGTGCAAACCCAGTTTTCACAAAGATCCATCTTCAACTTATTTTTTAAATAAAGAAAATACCCAGAAGATCCTTGCAAAGATTAAACTTTCTAAATTGCAAATAATAAAATGATAACTGATTGAATTGTCCTAGGAATCAAGGAATGATCATTAATTGAGCTGCTTAGTTGGAAGAGAAAAACCAGTTATAGAAGAAAGATAGAACAGTAGTTACAATTTGTGAAAGGGAGGTCGAAGAGAAAATTGACACTGCTCCCAGTGTTTTTAAAAGACATACCGTGTTGGTAGGGTAGTATTAGATCTGCTGTGCTGTGTTTTACTCACATAGTAGTTCGGACTGTTCTATGCCTTTCTGCACAGAGTGAAGCCAATTGCACAAAGTGCAGAGCATCCTTTCTCCCTGTGGAAGAAAGATTATTTGTATTTCTCTCATTGAAAAACTTTTCTTGGAAACAGATAAATTTTCAAGTGGCAGTCCTGTGCTCTGCTCTTTACATTTCAGTGAGAACAAAAAACCAAACTCTGTAAGATGCCTGTGAATTCAGTTGTGCCTACAAATTGAATATTTATCCCTCTTCTCATCTTCGGATACAAGTAGGCTAGAGAAACAGGGGTCTCAGGTGCCTATTCTCTGAATGATCAAAGGTTCCCAAGCAATCCAGTACTCCTGAATGTAGCGAAAAGTGGCACTTAATACGTATCAGATCCTCAGCTGATACAATTCTGTTGAAATCCATTTTAGTTACTAGCAATACACTACTTCCAGGGATCACGTAGTGCATATTATGTGCTATTTACTACTGCAATTATATGAATATGTCCTATAATTTCAGTACAGCAAATCTATTGTATAATAATCATTCTTAACTGCAATTTGAAATATTTATAATTGATTTTTTTTTCTACAATTAATATCTTATGGTTACTTCACCTTGGTTGGATGATGTATATAACCGTGAACACAAAAGAGAATCAATATAGTCATTAACTGACTAGCCCACAGGATATGATAAATGAGGGGTCAGCTTAAATTCATCTAAATTTTCTTTGATACTATATCATCAGAAAAATCTTCAAGTGCCTATAGCATTTTTCATCAAGTGATTTTTTTCCTTCTTACGAATGGCCTATATTTTTTATTGTAAGAATATTTAGAAGTGTTCAAATTGTGGAATTGGAGTCAGTCATTCAGATTTATGAACTATGTAGTTTGTATTAACGTTACAAATTCAGATTGTGAAGTATATATTGATAAATTCAGCTGAGTGGGATGGGTAAGGGCTTGGAAGTGTTCTACTTTAGTCTAATTTTCTGCAGAACAGGGTTTCTGTTTTCACATAGTCTGCATCTGTCGGGTATCCTCCTCTAGTATCTTCTGAATTGATTTGCCAACCTTAAACAAAATCTTAAATAGAGATGGAAGGAGTCTTGAAGCTGTGTCTGAACCAGTGGATGTGAGATGTTTTGCCTGCGTATTGGGACGAGATTTTGCCGTACGTCAACTTCTGTCCTTTGGTTGCCTTAAGAAAGGTACCCATAGGCTGCAAGGAAACCAGGGGAGGTTTTGTTTAGGACTCTGATTGGGATGACTGGGGGGGCAGGACCCTGAGGCACACTCAGCCTGAATCTAGTCAAACATAATTATGTTCAGGTTTCAAGCTCATGAGAAAAGCTTAGAATAGGGGCTTAACTAGGGAGCCTTCCTAAGCATGAGTGCCAATCAGTGTAGAACTAGTTAACGTTCAGTCAGTGCTTATGGGAGATTTTAATTATTTATTTATTTCAATTTTTTACCAAGTTTACCTTTCATCACTGAACATAACTTTCTTCATGTTGTATGTGTCAGCGCATTATTTTCTGAGACTAAATGCATTTGCAAAAATGTAGCTATTTGCTAGAGCCATTTAGAAAAATACAAACAATAGGGAAAACATCATAGATTATTTTTAATTATAAATATACTCTATATATAATAATAACATATATATATACTAGTGACAAATGTTTTTGTTTTCATTGCTCAGTTCTTTGTAGCTAAGTTCTAAAATGTTTAACCATTTTGGAAGCTTTTGCTGAAGTGCACTTGAAACAGTCTTCATCTCAGATGTAAGCTCTTTTTCACTGACTTGCTTAATGCCTCAGTTGTATTCAGTTTTGAGCACTAACACACACAGCTTATTTATCTCGAGTGTTATACTTTTAAGATCATATCACATCTCCTCAGTCACTCCCCAGTTGTAGAGCACCACCACCACAATTTGCAGTAGAGTTAGAGAAACTGTAAAACTGAAGTAGTGCAAATGATTTGGTAAACTCAGTACTGTTTCTCTTGTTTTAAAGTTTAAATTTCCTCACTTTATTTAGAGGCATTTTTTTCTATTTGAAATATTAAATTCGTGTAATAAAACAATACCATTCTGCTTTGTGTTGTTTTACTTTCTAACCAGTGTTCAGTGTCAGATCCGTCTCTAGCTGGATGTGTTATTTGATCCAACGTGTCAGTCTCTTTTTTCCATATCTAGCACCTTCTGAAATTACAGTGTTTTTCCAGGAATTTTCTGTAGTCTGGCCTGCTAAAAAGAAAGATGATTAATTGCCTTTAATATGCTAAATATGCTTTTCTTTCTCTAGGTTCTTGTGCTTTTGTTTTGTTCTCTTGTCTTCTTTTTTGTTCTCTTAGTTCCTCTTTTTTCCTATTCCTATATTCCTAGCAAAGTCAATAAAATAAATTTGAAGTCTGTAATAAAAGCAAATGTTTTTCCATTTTGGTCTGTTGTATGGTAGGCGTTTAGTACACTAGCTGAAGTAATCTTGGACATACCTAGAAATATTTATGTGATAATAGAACGAAGTTTCAAACTAGCAAACTTTTAGACACAGCATGGAGTCTTTCAGTAGTGGTAATGATGTACCACGGAACAGATCTCGTTCTGCAGCTCCACGTTTATGAGTGACTTGATCTTCTGATACACTCTGTTATGTGGTATACTTATTTTTTGCTTGGTGTATTTAGTTTTAAAGGCTCATTGCAGCAAGCTACAGTTGTCAGCTGGAGAAATAGCTTGATTATAAGTTTCCCCATTGGCTAGGTAGTAAAAGCATTGCTGAAGGACGTGTGTTAGTCTACTGACACATCTGCTGTGCTCCAGCAGCCTGTTGCCCATGTGCGGCACTCAGCAAGGGCTGGGGGCTGATGACCCCGCTGCCACCAGGCTGGGGCACTCCTGGGCTGAGATCTCAGCCGCAAATGGCCAGAGGAGAGCCCTGAGGGCACCAGGGCGTGCGGGATTTTGGAGGGGGCTGCTGGCGGCCACCTCGGCGCTCAGGCCACGTGTTCTTATCGGCAGCCCACGGGAGCACGCAGTGCTCAGATTGAAGCCAGGCATCGTCTTCCCTGTTGGAGTTTCTGTGCTGGGTAGCAGTCGTCTGAGCCCATAGGAAAAAGGCATCTACTTCTGACTTTTATCCTGTTTGACATATTAAAATTTGCTGAGGAGCTTTGCTAGAGGCACTTGAGGGCCCCAACAATATGGAACCAATCACGCTAGAAATATGTGATATGTATAATGTTGCTTCAGAAGTATTTTTTATTTCCTGCCCAAGCAGCTGCACCAACACATTTAATGAACTTAGGACAAACAAACAATCGGGGTTTGCGAAAAGTTGTTCTTTTTTCAAGCTGTCACTCTGACAGTGTTGTACTTTAGTTCTGAGGTATTAAAGCTGTGACCTAGGCAGCAGTGATATAGTTGGGAAACTTTCTGCAAGTAAATCTGACACAATGAGTTCTTAGTCATCTGTGCTTCTGTTTTCAGTTCATTGCTGTGATGATAAATGAGGCCCTTACTACAAGAAGCCTAATTTCCTGATCTCTAGCACTATGGGTTTTCTG
>Ga0181612_174850_pt1 | contig 17973 bp, 6 predicted proteins | sample HoacroProtozoa21_FD_119630 | JGI IMG/M metagenome (GOLD analysis project Ga0181612, IMG submission 119630) | Hoatzin crop microbial communities from Cojedes, Venezuel. Combined Assembly of Gp0051906, Gp0051904, Gp0051908 | reverse complement strand
TTCTTAAAAAAATAAAAAAATGCAGGTAACTGTCCTCAGTCAGTGCCAAGCTGGTATCTGTGCATGCTGAACCAGGCACTGTACCCCTGACTTGCGTGTTACTGGGTGGGATGAATTGCTCAACATAATGCAGATAGCAATGCTGAGGTGCAGAGCTGCTGCCTGGCATAGCGAAGGCTGTGGCAGCGTCTGGTGCAAAGCCTAGGGGTGCTGCCAAGAAGGTTCCCGCTGCAAGGCGTGGCCCAGAAATTGGCTGAAGTTGCAAGTTACATGTAAACACACCGTTAAGGCACACCCTGAGGTTTTACGATGTCCTGCTCTGGTCTGGGTCTTCGTTTTATTTTTCTTTTCAGCACTAGTGTAGTTACTATTATCAAACAGCGCCAGCTGAGCAACGCCGAAACAGAGAATCACAATAAAAACTTGCTTTTGCTCATGTATTACATGCAAGTCGCACTGAGTGTTTGCCTGCCTCTTGAAGTGCTGCTTCACCAGCAGCCCTACCAATAAACGCTGCTGAGTATAGAAAGGTCGAAAGATTTGAAGGTGGTATAAAGCCCTCCCAGTCCATTAGGAGACTGTTGTAAGGAAAAGGAGACAGCGTGACAGCTTTTCTGTTTACAGGTACATAACAGTTAAGAATTGCTTCAGCCCCAGGGTGCAGCCCTGTTTCCCTCTCCCGTCCACTGTTCAGTTGGCAGCTAGCTTTGGGACTTGGCTTCTTCCATTTTCATGGGCTCCAGCTTCCTTCTCACGCGCTTCTGGCTGAGCAAGCGTGCAGGAGCTGAGACACCAAGACTCAGCTTCTGATTTTGTCCATTATTTGTTTTTTGATTTTGGGCAGGTTTGGGGGTAGGGGTTTTTTTGTTGTTAATGCTTATTCCTCCCATCTGTAAGTTGATATGACAGCTTCTTTAAGAGGAAAGGCGCTGCACAGTTTTCCAGAAAACAGCATCATCTGAATGGCAGCAAATTATTAAATCCATCAGATAGAGGCAGTGAGTTGCAACTAAATATTTGTCCAGTGCTTTAAGTTCATCCAACGAAAAGCACTATAGGGAAAATGTCGTGAAGTCCACAAAATGATCACCAGAACATGAGATTTGGAATAGTCCTGACTTTGTGCAGATACCTTTTTTTCCTGCATAGCAACTGCTGCTCTAATTTTTGGATTACTGATTTCCTAATGCTCACTCTGCTCCGTGTTGCATAGCAGTCAGATGACCAGCTGTCGAAAGAGGTGGACTGGTGCATGAAACAGCTGGAACTTGGCCTGAAGACACAGAAGTCCACTCCAAAGCAGGGTAAGCATTCACGTACATGAGAGGTTTCCCCTGTGGGAAGGGTTGGCAGGCATGTAGAGGCAGAGCCAGTGGGGAATTTTGAACTGTGCGTTGTTTCTCCTTTGTGCTGCTTCAGTCGAGGAGGCTCTCCGTGCGATCAAGACACTGCGCAATGACAAGGCTCCACTGGTGAAGAAGCGTCAGCTCATGAGAGCCATGTTTGGAGATTACAGGAAGAAGATGGAGGAGGAGCTGTGCAAAGAATTGAAGCTCATGGAAATAGGTAGGAGAACGTTGCATGCTGGAGGAAGACAAGAAGAAAGGGCTTCACTCCTGCGCTTCGTATTGGTTTGCAGAGTTGGAGCTCACTGTATGAGATGACTGAACATCTCTCATTGCTCTTTTCTCCCCTCTCTAAGCTGTGAAATCTGCCAGGGTCGTGGAAGTGAAGGGAAGCATCCGCAACAAGAATGGCCAGTTCATCCGGAAGCGCTCAGGAGCTTGCAGGAAAAGCCAGGGTTCAGCAGGATCCCCTTCAGAGTCACCCAGGACAGGCCTATTCAAATGCACAACTTCCCAAGAAGAGTTTCGCTTTAATTTCTTTTAGGAAAGTCTTTTAAACTAAAACTGTGGCTGAAAACTCCTAAATCTCGTATAAACTTAAAATGGTGGAAAGATGTTGTGCAGTAGAAAATGTTACGCAAGAATCTCTCTGTATTTCCTAAAGAAAGGATTCTCTTTCAGCGTGCCTTATCTAGAGGTTTAAAAACAGGTCTGCCTACTGCGCGGGTGACCCCAAGACTCAGTCTACATAGTACTCCTTGGTCCTCATACTGTAGAAAGGCACCTTTGCAGTAGGCCAGCACAGAGTCTGGAAGGATCTGTTTTTCTTCCTGTGGAACTGACATTAACTTAAGAATCTGTCTTTTATACTGGGACATTTTCCCATTCTGCTATTGCTTTTAGACAGAGCAGACCTTTTATAGCAGGTGGGGCAGCGATGCATACGGAAGGGAATGGTTTGTAATGAGGATCCAGCTTCTGAGAAGATCGAGCAGTGTAAGCACAACAGGTAGCTGAATGCTGCCACTCTGTATGAGTCTGTGTGAATGCAGCTTTTGGTATCCAGAAGGCACTGGGCAGTCTGCGTCATCACTGCCACCTACAGAGTACGAGCTCAGGATCTTGGAGGAAAATGGGTGAGAATCACCCTTGCACATTCATCTCTTTAAATGACAGGTATAGAGTTAGAAGAGAACAGCAAATGTTGATTTAATCTAGCATAGGGATGTAAGGACAGTTGTTTCCAGACCGGGAAGGATTTGTGTTGCTGAAGCCAGGTTCTCCTGCTGGAAGGGATGCACAATTGGTTCTTGAAGAAGGGGAAGAAAAAAAAAAAAAAAAAAAGTAGTTTACTTCAGAAGTTGCCAGGTTACAACCACCAGTGACTCAGAGGATAAATCAGCTGCGTGCCAAACCTTGGGTGGTGGTGAAATGGACTGTGAGAGCCCAAAGACTCTCTTGCATTTGATTGGTAATAAATTTTTGCTTTCTGGACAGTTTGAATGTGCGTCTCCAGTGTTTCGATACTGCTTCAGCCACTGAACCCATCTCCTATGTTCATGCATAAAATCTTCCCCATTCAGCCTAAAAAAGCTGAAGGAACAGAAGTCATTTAAAAGGGAACACGGTATCAGGTGTCCCTAGGGTGCAGTGCTTTCCTTCCTTTTTATAGTCCAGTAAGTCATCCTGTATGAGAAGCAAGAAATGGGAGTGTAGGCAGATTCCAGGGTGTACTGAGAGCAGCTGAGAGATGGTGGAAAACATTTGCTGGGAAAGACTTCAAAAAACCTGATGTTGTCTGCAAAAAATGTATTTTACTGCTAAGCTCTGATGCAGTTAGTTGCATCTGCAAGGATATTTTTTTTGTGTTAAATGTTTTAAAGAATGCCTGTCTAGGCATAAGGAGAAACTGGACTTGGGTAGCATACCTGATGAGGAGAAATACGCAGAAAAGACTTTAAGTCTTCTGGAAATCAGGAGGTTAAAACTGGAAATCAGAAGGTTAGCAGGTTGTTATTTTACTTGCTGAGGAGCACTGCTGTTACTTTGACTGTATGGAGCAACACTATACAGTAGTTTTTTGATTTCCAGGATTTTATATTAAAATGTATAAAAACTATATTATTGTCAAGCTTGTAGTGTTTTCATGCCATTTACTGAGATTAAAGAGCATCTTGTACATAACCCTGGAGCTACAGCTGTTTTCCTTCCTAGCTGGTTATGCAGCGTATGTCTGGGAAGTAGTTATTTTTTTCCCTGTTTAGTTTCAGGTAAAGCTAGAATTGCTAAAAAGTTATAAAATCCTGTGCTGTGGAAGGCTGCAGCAGTATTCTGGGAAGCATTTTTATGTAATTGCCTCACGCTTATATTATTCGTTATGCATTCACCATTAGAATAAAGCTATCAGCGAGGTGGACATTTGGTGTAACCTAATCCAGCCAGTTTATCTCCAAAGAGGGCAGAGAAAAATGCTTTCTAATATGGGAATGGCTCTTATGGTTTTTCAGAGGTCTTCACATAATGCTGACTTGCAAAGCCAACCTGTATTCCTTTTGCAGTGCTTCATTATTGGAGGACTCGGAAGGCAAAAGTTCGTTGATGCGATACTTCATAGCCTTAAATGTCACGCTTGACCTGTGGACTTGAGTGCAAGACCAGGAGTCAGCTGGGTCAGTTCCACGAGTCAGCTGATCTTGGACAAGGCATTTTCTCTTTCTGTGTCAGCTTGATCTTTTCATAGTCAAAGTGATGCCTTCTGCATTTTTGACAAATGTACCCAAGTTATTTCATTAATGATTGTGTCTTGAAGAGGCAACTCTGTAGTAGTATTTTGCATCTGAAATTACAGCAGTCTTTACTTCACTCTTCAGCGTCATAATGTTTGAAGCACCTCTGCTGCATTATCATTTGTTCAAAAGGAAACAAGCAATTTTGTTAGAAGTTAGGAAATGCTGTTGCTGCTCCATCAGTCTGTTCCCCTGTATAGGAACCACAGTGCAGTCTTCATGATGTTTTTTTAAAAAAACAGATGTTTTCACCTTTAAGCATGTCTTTGTTTAGGATTTCAGTGCTGTTTAAGGTTTCAGTGACATCTCTTGTTACAGCAGTGTCAGGTTTGGGAAAGGGCTTTGCTCTACTAGCTACTATAATCCATGTGGCCGGAGGTATGGTCCATGCCCTAAGACATTAATGATGCACAGCAGTGGGGGAGAAAGGAGATGTTCTTGTCTGCTTGGAGTTCTCTGTTCCAGTGTTCTTGCATTAAGGAAATGTAGCTCAGTTTTGGTAGACACTTGAGCTTAGTTCTGACTTGCCTGTCTATTTCTGCATCCTCTACTCAGCTTCATGCCGTGCTTTTGAGATCCATGCAGAAGGAGTGACTGCATTTGTGGTACCGTATCTCTTTGGTGACTGCCCACCTAAATCCAGTGCAGCAGTGCCAGGCCCAGGCCTGTAGGCAGCAAGCTGCTTACAAGATCTTCCAGCACAGCGGTGACCTCAGGAATGAGTTAAAGACATGGCAGAAAAGAAGTGTGAAGTACAACAGTGCCTCTAGAGCAAAACTTGCTTGATAGCATTGGTCTTGAAAAAGTGAAAGCCTGAGGAGCAACTTCGAAAGTGAGTAATGGGATAAAGGAATGCAGCAAAGCAGAGGAAAGCTCTCACTTTTGGGCATAAAGATTTTTGGAGTTGTTTGTGTGGCAGGATGAGCCCAAGAGTGTTTTGACACACGAGCAGAAGAAATCTGGGTGTGATCTCTGCTACTTTTAGGCTTGGCACCCTCATCTGTAAAAAGATCCCCCTAGCAAAGGTTAGGAAACGCAATCCCCTTCCAGACAGATCCTGCCTCCGTGGGGGAGAGAGCAGCCGATGGCCAGCCTCCCCCCTTGCAGACTGGCCCTGTCCTGGTGGCTGCTTGTCCCTGCTTAAGTTTTGGCTGTTAACCTGGATGCTGGGCACTAACTGGTAAGTTCTTCCAGTCCCTTCCCTTGGGTTTGGTCAGTGAAAATGCATTTATTGGTTCCTGGGCTGCCCATCTTCTGTTTTGAGTAGTTGGGAGGCAGAGCCACCGAGGAGCAGCCCACAAAGGATCTCCAAGATATCCCCGCAAAGTTCAGATGAAATTATCTCCTGAGTGCCAGCAGCCACTTCTGTGAGGACTCCCTCTCCCAAGACCAGCAAACGCAGAAGGAAGCCAACAAATTGATCCTACTGAATCTGTAACTCATGTGACTAATATTCCCTTCTGCCATCTAAAATTTTTGAAGAGTTCTGAGAGTAGACTGTGGAATCAGCATCTAGTGACTCCTAAAAGATAAAACATTCTATTGTCTTCCTTTGGGGAGGAAAGCCCCGATTCTAACTTGTCTTTTCTTTGATTAGGAAGAAGAAAAGCATAGCACTTCAAGCAAGACAACAGTTTGAACACTGTAACAGAAGGAAAGCTATTTGAAGAGTAGTTGCATTGAACCTGCGGTTCATGAACAAAAAAAGAGGAGAAATATTGCTATTTTAAGATCATATGGAGCTGTGACACATGATCTCGTATCTTTCTGCCGAAGTTAATTTACTCTAAGGACAAAGTTGTTTTATTTTAAAATTTTTTGCTGGTCACTGTGCTGCTTTCATATTTAGACCTGCAGGAAGGTTTGTAAGCCACACTGCTTTAGAAAATTAAACTTTGACATCACCTACCACAGTGCTTTGATTACTGGCAGCGGTCCTTCCCGTGGGTGCTGACAGCTGGGAAGCACTGACCACCTACTGTATTTTGCCCATCTGTCTTCTCTTCTAGTACATTAACGGGCACTACTAGCTCCTTGGTATCTCACCACCGAGATGGAAGAAGTCTGGGTTGTGTATCTCTGCCTGATATTGCTTATCATTGTGCTGCTTCTAATGAGGCATAACCCGCATGTGGAAGAGGCCAAGAAGGAGAGGGAAAGCAAAAGCCCCCCACCATCATCTTCCTTTTTCCCCAGTAATGTTGGCAAACAACTGGAGCACACCCAGGAAGAGCTGGAGAACTACCTGGAGAGGCTAACCCACGTCTTGTTTGACACAGAAGCCAGGAAAAGGGATGGCCACCATGACCAGAAGTCCCGCCATCACAGAAGCGCTGATGTGGTGCCTGAAACTCAGGAGCATTCAGGAAAGGAGGCAGCACGCTCTCAGCATCTGTCAAGCTACACAAGGGTTCAGGTATGAGGCTTATAGAAACTTGCAGACTCAACCAGACTTAGAGCTCCTGGCTGAGGTAGTGAATCCTGTTGAAACACATAGTCCGTGGACTTGGATGGGGAAGAGGTGTGGGGAAGTCCCGCTGTTTTGGAGTATACATTCCTATTTTTGCACTCTGTATTTCAACATTAAGCAGTCATTCAGAGACAGCTCTATGTGACATGAGTTGTATGCATGTTATATGTGTAAGATGTCAGTGTTGGCATTAGCATCTATGCATGTGTTTATATGTAAATTATTCCTTCCTATATTAATAGAAATAGGTATTATTTCTTACTTGAACAAATTGCTGTGCAGCTTTTCAGCTGTTATGAATCTCTCCCTTTCCCCACGTACAGCAGTGTTTTGCCAGTTAGCCCAGCTACGGATCTGGTGCAGTAGGGTACAGGAGCTCTGCAGACACCTATCCTAGCCAGCGGTGAATACACGGTATCGAGCCATGGGAAATACATAATTTTACTACTGTGCACAGTGATCATGCATAGTGTACTCTGTAACCATGAAAGTCGCTATTGGCATCCTGCAAAATTCTCTTTGCCTTGGCCAGGGCCCTTTTTTAGGGGATAGAACAAGATGCATGCCTTTATATTTTTATCGTTATCCTCATTGCAATACATCAGATTTTGTCCTTCAGATGACAGAGTTTCATGGCAGCTATGTGAAGCTGTGTTACTTTATGCTAGCAGCTGTTTATGTTCTTCATTCTTGAGACACATATCTTGCAGTGCCAATGCCCCGCTCTGTTGCTAAGCACGTTCTAGGTCCAGGTGGGAGCTCCAGTATGAAGCCCTCACCTTAGAGCAGAGAGCCAGACCTTGATGTCAATAATTGCACCCAGATGAAGAATCAAGAGACAGATTTATTTTCTTAGCAATGAAGGCACTACTGTAAACGGCACTTTCAGTGAGCCAGGACTTTATAACTTCTTAAGTCTTAAGGAGCTGCCTGAGCTACCTGGGGGAATTGGTACATCCAGTTGAAGGCAGAGGGGGCAAATATACAAAATGTGAGACTGCTGTGCAGAGTATGTGGGCACAAAGAGTAAGTCAAGTAGTTATTTACATACTGGCTTATTTAATTTACTGAAGAAGGTGCTATTTTATCAGGTCCATTACAGATCAAAATAGCAATGATTTTTCATTATGGAAATGGATCATATTGCAAAAGAACAGCATTAGCTCATTTTTCTACTATGGTTAAAGATGGCTATGTTTGGAGAATACAAATTGGGGAGAAAAGGTTCTGTGGTCACTATTTTCATACCATTTAATATAATGCTAGTTAGCTTCAGTGAGCATTCACTTGCTTAGAAAAAGGGAGTACAATTTTCACAGGCTTGATGCAGCAGATGATCCTTCTTTGGACAGTTGAAAACTTTGATATAAGCTGCTTTGATATATGGAATGAACAGTAATCATGCAGAAGCAAAGTAGCAGAAAGAATATTTTGTTGTTCCTCATTTTGGGTTTTGGGAGCAGTGAGAAAGAAGTCACCACCTAAACCAACCTAAAAAGCACTTGTCAACAAGTTATCCAGCCACTGAAGTGAAATGGGAAACTTCTCCTTCACTTGGAATAGTATTAGCGCCAAAACTGCCGGGGTTTTTGTTTATTGCTCAGGCAAAGGCTAAGTGCTGGGGTAGTTTCAGGAGATGTATTTGAGCGTGGCTACCCGGGTGCATGGCGTGACAGAGATGCAATCAGCTCAGAACGTGATTTAGGTCCCATCCACAAGCAGGAGAATGTATGGGTATGTACAAAGGCTGTCAGGTCTCTCCCAGGTCAAGGAAGGACATCGATAATTTTGTTCAGGGAGGGGATAGCATTCTCTTCCTTCTTCTGAGAATTTTGTGTCTCTTTCAGAGTGAATGTAGGTTGTTGGAAGGTGCCAAGTTAGGATCTCTAGAAAATGAAATCCTCAGCATTGTCTAGCAGAGGTAGGATGGCTTGCAGCAAAAGCTTGTTCAGTAAGTGTTCCAGTCTTCTCAACCAGCAACGTCCAGGATTCCTGCTTGCTTTTCTTGCCCAGTTCTGAGAAAGCCTGCAGCTCTGCTGGCACTACTGTGCAGAAAGGAGTGATCAAAAACCTGTTATGGATGGAGAAAGAGAAGACGCCACCAAGCTGGAGCGCCGGGCAAGGACATTCAGGAGCAGTATCTGTGGAAATTCAGAGTAATGTAACTAGTATTGGCAAGAGGCAATACTAGGTGCAGATTTCTCTGGGGACATTGGATTTATTAAATGGACTTTGGCCGTAGTTGGTCAGCTGTCAATGCAGACACCTTCAGTTGTCCCGTTATGTACTGGATGAAACTATTTTGTCTTGCAAACAGATGTTCAGAAGGAGCTAGGGTGTTTTTTGTCATTCATTGCACTCATCTAAGCCATTGCCTAATAGGGTAGAATCCATATTTTCTTACAAATTTATATTTGTTGCTACACATTAAATTATTAAATGATCTAAAACTCATTTCTAGATTTCCCTGCATTTCCCACTGCCTCCCTGTTCTCATGGAAACTGAACAGTCCACTTGTTACAGCCAAAATAGGAGCAAATGAATGGATTCAGAAGTGCAGGAGTGTAAGACGTGTAAAGGCAGTAGATGTGACAGAGCAGTAAGCAGATTATTTGGGAAAAGTGTACTCAGGGTTTCCTGCTTAATGAAACTTAATCAGAGCAGAGTTATTTTCAGGTTGTTTTCAGAAAGAACAAAAAATGAATGGTGGCAGATGGCAGAGAGGCGTGGGCCTCCTACACGCTGGAAAAATAGATTGCCAGCCAGTTTGTGGTGCGTACCATGGGTGGTAGAGCACCTGCGCCTGTTAGGACAAGGCAGAAGCTGGAAGTCTCTAACATAGCCATGGATTTAGAAAACCTACAATGCCAGTTTCAAGCCACGTAGTGAGAGAAAAGCTAGTGCAATGCCCCAGCTGATGGTGAGTGAGAGTTGTTTCCAAAGGTTCTTGGCTGAGCCCTGGTGCATGCCCTGTGACAGCAAGAATTCAAGTTCAGAAGGAGCATGTCAGAGATGCCTGTCTGTCGTCAGTGGTTGTGTGTGATGCCTGCTGAGTAAATTCATGGTAACTTACCCGACTCTGATGGACCTGTATTTGTGTATGCTGTGTTTGACATGGATCAGGAGGTTCGGCAACACCAGTGCTTCTGCTGGAAGTGCTTCCCATAGTCAGTAATCTCCAGTGCTATTCTTAACCTGAATATCTTTGAGTCATACACATGGAGATTCTTGTGATGACGTGTCAGTGCTAATACAGCCGTATTATTCACACAAGGTTGACTTCTGTGTTGTAGTGCTCGGCCTCTTCGCTTCTCCAGATCTGGCAAGACTGGCAAGCTTTCTGCAGTGCATTCCTGGTGGATTTTGGGTGGTTTTAATTATGCTGCGAGAGGCTCTACTCCTTCAGTCCATCATCGGATTCAGTCTGCTACTTCAGCCCCTCCCAGGCCCTGAAAACTCCGTAGATGGCTAACGCAGTCATATGATTAAATGTCTTTGTGGATTCTGTGCTGCACTGACACCTTAAATGACATTACCAAAGGTAATATTGTTAGGGTGGGTTTCTGTAATCATCTCAAGACCTGCCATTTTTCTGCTTTTTAGGTCTGTGTTGCAGCTGTCATTTTTCAAGCATAGATGAAGCATAGGTTTGTAGGCAGAGAGGATATCTGTCATTATACCTGTGGATCTTATGTGCCTGAAAGCTTCTCTGCTTTCCCCCACCACCCCCACCTCCCCGCCACTATGTCATTTGTTCTCAGGAAAGATAATCTGTCTGCCACATTTGTGTTTTGGGTTGCCCCTGATCTCTGTAGTCCCTTGTAGAACCACAGAGTGGGTGAGATTGAAAGGGTTGTCTGGACATCAGCTAGTCCAGCCCCTCTGCTCAAAACACAGTCAGCTAGAGCAGATTGCCCAGGACTACATCCAGTCAGATTTTTAGTATCTCTAGATACTTGGATGTCCTCTAACACAGCAAAATTTGAGCATTTGTGCAGGAAAACCAAACCACTGTCTCTGCTACTATCCAGGTCCTCCACTTCCGTATTGCTTCTAGACGTTTCCCAGTCTCTTAAGTCTCTAGCACACACTGTAACCCCAGAGAAGTAATTTAGGCAGGTATCAGGATGTGTATCTGAAAATTGAAGTTTCGCATTTGTGCTTCAGCCCTGATGTTAATCAGGTATATTCCAAACAGCACATGAAATACGGTGAACTTCTAATTTTCTCTTTTAATGTGAGGAAACAGTTCTGCCTCACTTTTCCTTGCTGGTGAGGAAGCCTAGGACATTCCAGCAAGATGATCAGAGGTTGTATAGGTTTCAAACCTATCATGAGTAACAAGCATTTATTTACAGGTACAGAATTTCCTTCTCCTTGAATCACTTTCACTACTTCAGCAGCTGATGACAGTTAAGTAGCAGCTGTATTTGTAGTCTAGAAGATTAGGATTGAAAGACAAAAGGTTAGCTTCTAGTTGGCTGAACAGTGAATTGTGGTATAGTCTTCATGTGATCCACAAGCCCTGTAAAAATCCAACATGTCCCAGCAGTTTGTAATGTGAGCCAGCGTTCAGCAGTGTAGGGGCCTGTGTGGATCCACCTCATACATTGGGAGAGAAGGATTGGTACAGACTGAAGAGGAGCAAGAGGAGAAGAACATGTGTTGAATCATTTGTGCTTTGTTAGACAGCATGTAGGAGTTTTTTGTGGACTTGCTGTCCAGGAATTGATAGAAGAATATTCAGAGAATAAGTGAGTCAGTGTTGTCATCCTGTACACATTCCCATTTTTAGGCTTGTTGAATTAATTTCCCATTTCAGTAGCGGATGTAAGATTCAGTTTAAAGGAGATAAAAGAAAAGGTATAAGGTATAAAAGAAAAGGTATAAGGTGAATGTCAAAGGATGGATATTTATAGTTCTCTGTGGACCTTTGCTCTCAGAAGAGTGTTCAGGCTCGAAGTTTCCAAGAGCTTTGCCCTTGGATTTTCTTTACTCTAGGATATTGTGCAAATAAATTTCAGGCTTCGGGTTATTCACAAACTGACTGTATTGCATATGTTACCCATTTGGTATCACCATTGTGCTTTTGTGAGGAGGCATTTTTAATCATGTAGCACTTGCTCATAGAGCTGGGTGAAAGAGGGCATATCAACTCAAGAAGATACTTAGTTCTTTGAGGAAAAGGGTAGAAAGAGTTGGTGTTCTTCTGGGGAAAACTAACGAAGAAGAGTTCATTGGAAGAGTCTTGCCAGCTTCTAGTGTTTCCTTTACTGGCTGTTTGGATTAGGCAGTGTTGGTGAGAGCAACTGAGCTGGTGCTGAGCTTTAGTCTAAAGTTTGGCCACCGGCTTATTGCAGCCATTCTCACTACCAGTTTAGTCTTTCATAGCTATGGTTAGGAAGGTCATAGCTTGTGTCATATCTGCCATGTCAAGTCTGGGGATCATTTCGGTGCTTTTGTCTTTGACTCTGGTTGTTAAACACCACTTTGTTTGTAGTGGGCTTTATAGGCCTCAAGATAAGAGAAGCAGAAGAAAATGACCATAAACAAGCAACCAACCTCTTAATATAAGCAAAATCAGCATGGTTTCATCCTCACAGCTAGCCATGCCTACCAGTGCTGCCTCAGTAGTTCTCAAGTCAGCGTGTCAATTTGTCCTCCAAGCTCTGCTCTACAGTGGTGGTTTCCCAGCCTTTGACAAATGGGAATTTGTTTAACTGAGAGGAATTTTTGATCACTATGTTCTCTGTACTCTGCTCAAAGTGTTACTGGATCTGGAGCTGTATCCCTGCCAGCCTCTTAAGGTGAGCAGAAGTGACCTCAGGGGTATTCACGCTGTCTAACTGCAGACATTTAACTTAGCTGCCCTGGGAGACAGGTGTGATTTGGAGCATTGAAGGTAGGAGGAAAAATAAAATGCCTAAAATAACCTCAGTTAATGGTGTGATTAACCATACACCACCTCCCTTCCATTAGCTTGCCCCTAGCCTGCACCACTGTGATGAGCCCTGACATTGCCGCTGAAAAAGAGAAGAGTTGGGAGTGCAGACTTGCAGCTCGGCGATGACAATGTCTTGAAGAGTACCATGCCTGTGAGTGCTTTAAAGAGGCTGAGCTTTAACTTGTCTAACTCAAGACATATGTGGGAGGAGAATTCCTGTGCCCAAACTTAAGCACCGAAAAGTTAGATATCTAAACCCTGAGCTAATTAACTGTCTCAGTCTGTAGTCAAGGGAGAGAAGCGGCCATCCTCAGAGACTGACTCATTTTGTGCATCACCATCTCCTTTTAGATGGGTTGCCCAAGCTGGGCACTGAGTCCCATCCCTCTTTATGGCACAGCATAGTGTGGTTTAGAGAGATCTGAGCTGGTGGTGGAAACAGGTGGTGCAGATCTGTTGGAATGGTGCTCCGATCACACTAGTTAGCTCAGCATTTTCCTTAATTATTTTAAATCACTAGATTTTAGATTGCTCCTCAGTTTGCAGGCCACCATTTTAGAATTCTTGTTGCTCATTTCCTAGGCTGCACAGACTCTCGTGAAAAGGGCAAAAATGCCAAATATATCTGCATAATTGGTATGACCCACAGGCTAATAAAGAAGTAGGAGTCTTCCCATTAAGTTCAGGGTCTTGGGGACAGACTCATGTTCTGAAAAGAATTCATTCTGTTTGATCCCAGTTACATGAATTAACAAAGAGATTAACGAATGTATACGTTAGCCTTACAATAAAATGCCTATTACTTGGTCAGGGTAGTTCTTGTGATTGTTCTATGGCTTAAAGCCAGTAGAGTAGTTGATCTTCAATGTCTTACGTTGAGTTTTTTGCAGTAAACTGACAGTTGTACAAACAGAAACCTCCTGAAGGAAAGACTTACAAGATCTAATGTCCTTGACACTGATTCTAGAAGGAAATACTGGAGTTTTGTTGTTTCTTCTTTGTATGTGAACACATATTTACATTATCATAAGGTGATGAACTATTGCAGCTTGGTTAATTCCTCTTTATTAGTGAGCTTTCTACAATGGCATTCTGGAGTATGTTAGCTGAAATTACCCTGATGTGAGCTTCATTAAGCTGCATTAACACATTTGCTTCAGGCTGTTCAGGCAGGTCCTTAGTTCTGAAGGACTCTTTGTCAAAGCCAGTCATGCCTGAAAACACCTTTGAGCAGGTGCCTGAATATTTCAGGAAATTGTAAATAGACAGTAGGTAGTCTTCAAGTGGGTGCCTTAAATACCAGCTTCTCTGTAGTGATTGAACACTCTTACGCTGAATTTTCCAGTGGCTTCCACGATATCTTTTTTTATCCAGTCCAGTTGTTAGTAAACACGTGTTTTTGTCTCAGCTTGGTACCTGCCAGAGGCTTGGCACAAGCTGTGGAGTGAGCTATTGCTGTCCATGTCGTGCCTTTTTTGTAGATTTTGCTCTCTTATGCTGTTGTTCTTTGTGCTTTTAAACAAACACCAAATTCAATTTAGTTTTGGAAAGCATGAATCTAAATTTCAAACATGTCTTGAGGAAAGCCAGATGAAGAGAACATGGTACAGTGTGTAAAACCTGAAGGACAGAGAAGGTGAGATGGGAATGACTGTGCACTAGCTCTCTTTCCCTGCACAAATGTGGGTTAGCCAACAAAATTGCCAAGCATCAATTTTAAAGCAGAGCAGCACTCACAGAGCACATAGTTTAATTGTGAATTTCTGCCAAAGAATGACATGGAAACGAAATTTATTAATTGCTTTCTAAAGCATTAAATGCATTCATGGAAGCTGGGGCCTTGATAGGCTCTTCAATGCTTTTGTCCCTGAATCCCTGAAACCAAAAGGACAGCTAGTTGTCCTGCACGTCCTTAGTTAAAAAAAAAAAAATGTTACTTTGTGTATGTCACATTTTGGATGTGGACTGAAAAAGACTTTTCAGTGTCCTCTTAGAAACTGGGATAGTTGAAAAGCAGACTGTTGCATAGGCTGAATGGAGGCAGGACATGGCAGGTGTGCTGAATATTTAGCCTTTGGAGTCCTGCCTAAAAGGGAAGAGTTTCCTGAGTCCTAGCATACATATAAGGTGAACTTGCAGACAAACCAAGAGAGCCATTTGTTTCATCCTGCCTCACTTCTGACAAACCAGGTTTCAAGATCTTCTGGTGACCAGAAGGGAATCCAAATTGCTTGCTCGCTATCCAAATCTTAGTAATGAGCAATGATACCAGCATTCAGAGTGACATATTTACCACTGATCATATGTCTGTCTTCAGGTCTGAAACAGCTGAAAGGCTTTGTGAAAAATGCTGGTGCATTACAGAGGTGCTCTGAAAGAGCACACAGGCCTACAGCAAGATGTGGAGCCAAGGTGGGTTAAACCCTTAGAGGAGCCATTGTAAGCCTGAAGGTAATGTCCTAAATGTGATGATGGCTTCCTTTTTCCACGGGGCCAAAGGTACCCCTTTCTTGAGACTGATGAGGTGGGACTGGCCTTTCAGGATTTGGGCGCTGATGGTAAGGTAATGATATTTAATATTTAGCTGTTTTTAGATTCCTTGTCTTTGATGAGTAGAAGGACAGTGTTATGATCAGGGCTTAGCAGTTCTGGGTTCTTGTCCCCACTTCTCACTTCAGCTTGGGTAAGTCTTACTGTAGGCTTTATTTTCCAGAACACTTGGAGGCAACCCTTCAAGATCAGGTTCACAAAGAGAATAGGATGTTCTCTTTCCAGATAGACACTGAAGGACCATTTGGTCACTAGCAAGCCTATTCACACAGGTTGCTCATGGGCCGTCTACAAAGGCTTTGAATCCATGAAGGTAGGTTGAGGTGTACATTGAGCTCCTGGGAGATAGAATCTTACCCTGCCTACTGAAAATGAAGCCAATTTTCCTGTACATAAGACAGCCTAATGGAGATGGTAGTGTGGGGCTGTAAGAGGAGAAAGAATAAAGGCTCATCTATGCCTTTTAGCTCTTCGAATATCAGATGAGGAAGGTGAATGACCAGGACTTAGTGAAAGCTTGCATGCAAAAATGAAAGTTGCCAGTTAATACGCTGAGGTTGTGGAAGGAGTCTAAGGTGACTAGGACAAAAAGGAAATGGCACCAGTTCTTCCTAAGAAAATACAGAGTATGCCTATGGCACATGAAGTTTGAGAAAGTGGTGCAGACATCCAAGAGATGCCTTGGCAGAGACACCAAGGTAAAACATCAATGTAAAGGTAATAAGTGGAAGTCAAAAGACCTCTTGATTTGGCTTAGAACTGATGAGAAGCTATTCAAGATGCTGGCACCAGGGCTTCCAACAGGAACTGGAAGAAAATAATTGATGGCAGTGTGAGTATAGAGAGGGCTAGAGGACTGTGAAGAATAGAATTGGGTATTAAACTAGAAAAGCAGATGAATGTGAGACGTGAACAAGAGCATACCTGAGGAAGAATGAAAGGGGAAGTATTTCAGGACAGCAAGCCAGATAGGACCAGAGTCTATGGAGCAGAGTTTATGGACTGGTGGACTATCAATACTGGTTTCATCAGGGATGGAAGAGAGGAGTTGTAAGATGAATTTGAGGAGTCATGGGACAACAGGGATGGAAGAAGGATGTCAGGAGTAGCTAATTGAAATTTCCCAGGCTGAACAAAGAGGGTTGAAGGCCATCTCTGTAAAGGACAACTTGGACAGGAAGCTGTTGAGTCCGGATTGCAGGATGGAGAGAGCAGGGGAAGCCAGAGTGGTTACAGGGGAACAGTGATAAGAGAGGGGAATCACAAAAATGTGCTGAAAGATTCTGCAGGTTTTAATAAAACTCCCAAGCAGAGCTGCAGGCTCTGTTACGTGGATGCATTTAGCACACTACAAGTGTGGAAACCTGGGTATTAGCTTAAACGACTCTGAAGGTGTTCAACTCACTTTTGCTTTGCAGTTGGGTATGCCTTGGCTGAGCTGACTGGTAGACTGTTAAGATGCAGTAAGTTGATTTCTTGTAGTAAGTCTGAGGAAGGATGGGACAAAACCACCACTTGCACTTGGCTGTGTCCAGTGGCAGTGGTGCATCCACAAGTGCCAGTTCCTGGCGGATGCCGCTTTGGAATTGGGAAGTACAAGTTCTTGAGAGGTGGGGTAGCTATAGCTACATAACACCTAGTTTGTTATACCCTACCGAGTGCAAGGGACGTGTTAATCCTGTGTGTACTTGCCTAGCAGCGGGTACTGCTGTGGTTCTCCTGTAAGTTGTTTGCACCCAAAGGAGATGGCTGTTTTGAGTTCAACTCCACCAGCATGTCACACTCTCTGGTCCACTCATCCTGACTGCTCTTGTTCAACTTCTGGCCTCAAGCAGTGGGCTACCCCGCTGAATTGTGTTCCTAGAAAACCCACAGCTCTTGTTCGGAACAGCCTTGGAACACCTGCCTGTTGTTTGAAACCTGTCTTTGTGTGAGCATCGCTGTCGCATGCTGCTGCCACCTGCCCTCTCCGAATGGCGTTCATGGGGCACACGGCCTCCGAGCACGAGCCAAGGGTCTTGGACGCCTGCTCCCAAAGGGGGGTTGCTGCAGTATATGGACTGCCTGACCGGGACAGTATTGAGTTACAGTCAGGCCCCCACAGGAATGCAGGGCTGTGCCAGTATGACCTGTTCAGATATCCCAACCGAGAGCAGGAGCTGTTGGCGGTCTTTAAATCAGAGAGGTCAAGTTAATGTCACAGCGCACCTTTGCCAGAAGGAAGGCTTCTGAAAGTGTGGTCTGGGAGCTAATTGGATATGCTTTTCCCATCTGTTATGTTTTTTTCCATTCCTTTGGTTGTTCGCTCTCACTGATCAGCACTAACCTGCTGGAAGAACATCAGGTTTTGGATGCTTTAGGGCAGTAGTGAAGGCCAGATGAGCCAGCCTTTCCATTGGTTGGCTCAGGTGGTCTGTTAGGGTCTGTGGGTTGTTGAAAGCCCTTTGATGGGTGACAAAGTTCAAAGACACCTCTGGAGGGCAGGCAGTGCTTAGCAAAGAGCCCATATAGCAAGTCTGCAGTAAGTCCTGCCATCAGGGAGGTCTGCACATTGGACAGGAGTTTTTTCAGCTCAAAGGTCAGGTCTTGTTCAGCTGCTTGGGGTTGCCATTCGAGTAAAAAGCATGAATCCTTGCACCAGCTCTCATGCAAGGAAACCTAGTAAGCCACAGCTGTGTTTGGACACAAAAGAAGTAGATTAGCAGGAGCTCCTCTGAGTTCAGAGAAGTTCATTTCACAGGTATACGAGTGACCCTGAAGGGTGCCTGCTTGCAGGAAAGCCCTGTCTACGAGCTGGCCCAAAATGCAAACCAGATGTTAGCAGCGTTAGCACCCAGGCAGCTGGACTTGCAGCCCATCCAGTATAATCCATAGAC
>Ga0181612_140787_pt1 | contig 17973 bp, 18 predicted proteins | sample HoacroProtozoa21_FD_119630 | JGI IMG/M metagenome (GOLD analysis project Ga0181612, IMG submission 119630) | Hoatzin crop microbial communities from Cojedes, Venezuel. Combined Assembly of Gp0051906, Gp0051904, Gp0051908 | reverse complement strand
CCACCGGCGGTCCCCAGCTGCATCCCACGGGGACAGGGATGGGGGTCCAGCCCTGCCTGCAATGTCTGGTTGGGTCACACGGGGGTGGGGGTCCAGTTCCAGCCCCACCGGGGGTCCCCAGCTGCATCCACGGGGACAAGGATGGGGGTCCAACCCTCAAATTGTGGGTCACAGGGGTGGGAACACAGGTCCACACACCCTCGGTCCCCCCCAGAGCCCCCTGTGCAGCCCCAGGGAGAGTCGCAGGAGTTTTCCGCCTCCCAGGTTGGCATCCCAATGGCTGTCCCCTGAGCTGGGTGACGTCGGGTGCCGGCATGGTGGCAGCCCCTCACCACGTAGAGCCCTGCACAGGCAGGGTGGGCCGCTGGGGACCACCCTCCGCTGGGGACGATGCTGGATCCCACACAGGGACGCAACCCGTGACGCGGGTCCCATCGTCTGGCCCCAACAGTGGGGAAACCACAAGGGCAGGGCCAAGCGGTGAGACAAGCCGGGTGGCCCTGGTCACACTGAGGAGCCCCTCCAGCCTCCCACCTCCCTCCACCGCGGCTGCGAAAGCGCCCACAGCCGCAGTGTGCCGGGAGGCCGGTGCTGGCCCTGCCCCGCAGCCGGGTGCCCGGTTTACAGCTTAAGCTGCTGCCAGCTGGGATGTTCACCCCAAAACCACGAGCAGACACAGCGATTCAGATGGATGAGGAGCTGCATCTGTTGCTCTAGCAAAGTGAGCGGTGTCCGGTTATTCTGAGTGAGAAATCACCCATCAGCGGCGCAGCCCGCGGGAAGGTTTCGTTGTTTTGGGGGAAGCCGAGCCCTCGGGTGCCTTTCTCCGCACGAGCTGACACCGGGCTCTTTCCGGGGCCGCTCCACCCTCTGCATTTGCTCATAAACAGATGACGGGGCTTTTGTGAGTCTGCTCAACGCGTACAGATGGAAAGCTACAAATAATGCACTTGAGGGTTAAAGAGTGGAGCCTGGGTGGGCTTTGGCCAGATGTGCCCACCCCGAGACTCCCCAATGCTCCCAGGCAAGGGGTGGGTCTGCCTCAGGGGTCCCAAAGCCCCGTTGGGGAAGGGGAGGCGAGCAGGGGGAGGGAGTTGGAGGGCGAGCTGGCCCCTCACATCCCTCCGAGCATCGCAGCGGTGTGAGGGCCACGCACGGGGAGCAGCCATTCCATCCCCACAGCTCTCCATGCTTGTGAAGCGGAGCTGGCAAGCGGCTCTGAGCCCATACGGAGGGCATTTTGACGGAGCACTGGCACAGGCTGCCCAGGGAGGCTGTGGAGTCTCCTTCTCTGGAGATATTCAAGATCCGCCTGGACAAGGTCCTCTGCAGCCTGCTGTAGGTGACCCTGCTTCGGCAGGGGGGGTGGGCTAGATGACCCACAGAGGTCCCTTCCAACCCCGAACATTCTGTGATACCGGCTCTCCTGGGTGTCTGCACCCCATCTGAGCAGTGGTGTGGTCACAGCGACACTGGTTTGTACTGGGTAGGAGGTGGTGGGGCAATGCTGTGCTGCGATGGGCTGGATCTGTCCTGGAAATTCACTGTTCGGCTCGGCACCGGCTGCCCTCCTGCCCTCCGGCGCGGCACCACGGAGGGTCCCCACCGCTGGAGCAGGGCGAGGGGCAGGCACCGGGGACCTGCCCGGTAGGCGCAGGCAGGGAACGCGTCTCTCGGGCGTTTCTAAGGGGACTGGGAGAATAAATCTCTTTTCTGGCAGGATTCGAGCAACCCCTGCGCGAGGAAGCACGTAGCGCACAAGTGCCAGGAGCCAGCTCTCCTGCGGGAGCAAGTCGGTGTCCCCAGGCAAGCGGTGGCTGTGGCCTTGGCTTGGCTGTGTCCCAGCCCTGCTGCTCCCGGGGTGACAGCCGTGCAGTGGGGATGCTGCTCCACTTGCTGGGGGGCCCCTGAGGGGCTGCAGACCCCTCCAGTGTCCTCCCAGGGCAGGCAGGGCTCATGCTGGGGGGACTACAAGCTGTCAACGAGGGACCCCCAGGCTGCGCAGGTGCAGACCCTCACATACCCACTCTTTTAGGGCCAGCTGTCCCCCGCTACCTCGTTCCCTGGGGCTGTGTCCATTCGTACCCCGGCAGAAGGCAACTTCCTCCCACCAAAACTCACCAGAGGCCTGGAGCAGCATCGATGGGGGAGAGAAATCAGACTGGGAGGGAGGGCTCTGGAGACAGGGGTGGGTGTCGCTTACACACCAAGGGTGACAATGTTTCCATCAGCACCTATCGATATGATTCCCATAGGCTAAGGCCCCTGTCTGCCCAGTACCAGCAGAAGGCTGGTGTGACCCTGGCAGGTTATGGAAACACCTGGGCAGAAGGTAGCACAGCCACCACCTCCTGCTGAGGGAGCTGGGCTGGTTAATGCTCCAGAACTGGTAACAGCTAACGAAAAGCCCTAGGCACCATGTACTAACCCTTTGCAGGACTTCTGTAGGTGGACCCATGCACCTGGGTCCTTGCTCGGGGGCTTGAGGAAAGGGAGGCTGGTGGGCAGAGGGGACAGGAGCCCTATCCAGGCACCAGGGATGAAGAGGTGCTGGCAGAGCTGTTGGTGCATGGCACTGGAGATGGACAGTCAGCGAGATCTGGCTGAAGGACGGCGGCCATGGGAAGGTCTGGCTGGCCCAAGCCTTGGTGTAGGATGGGGAAACAGCGGCAGGAGGCAGCTGGTCTCACAGGGAAGCAATGCCACCGAGGTTAGGACAGAGGAACACTGCTGGAGGTGGAGATGATGGGGTCGTATAGGGTAATCCCAGCTAGGACACAGCTCAGGAGGTCTCTAGTCCAGCCCTGGTCACAGCAGGGTCAGCTCTGAGGTCAGACTTGACACAGGGCTTTACCCAGTCTGGTCTTGACAACCCCGCTGAGGATGGAAATAGAAGATGGACCATGACTGAAATCTCTAAAGCCCCCAGGCAGCAGACAACCCGAAAGAAGAGGGTTTCCCAGGGGGTTTCTCTGCACAAGCATCACCAAGCGCATGGGACAGGGCGCAGTCCACAGACCTGGCTGGCCACCAAGGAAACTGGTAAGCCACAAAGGCTGGTGAGAAATAAGCATGGGTGCAGGCAGCTTTAGCTGGTGCAGAGAGAGATACTCTCCCCCTGTAACACCCTTCCTGGAAGAAGACGTAACAACTACTAACACAGAGAACTGTTGGCATCACTCAGTACCATGAACGATGGCCGAGTAGCAGAGAAGGATGGGGACAAGGAGGAGGTATGTGGCCTTGGAGATGTCACCGCAGCCACGCTGCTGAAGCAGTTTTGCTGGGGGTTTTGCTGTTTTGCTCCTTGGCTGACAGTTAACTTTCTCACATAGCGACACGTGCTTTCTGTAAGAAGGTGTAATTCCCAAATGGCCACAGAAAAGCAACTTTGCCTGAAGACTTTGAGGCTCCTGCAGCAGCACCTGTGGAAACAAAGATGGATGAGGACCCAAGCCCCGCCTGATCCCACCCGTACCAGCTGGCCAGGGCTGCCCCTTGCAGATGGTGGCACTTAAACTTTGATTTTTGCTGTGGTATTTTTTTTTTCCTTTCCTCCCCATTACCATCGGCAGCCGAGCGTGACTCACCGGAGCTCGGCAGCTCATTTTGCAGACTGAGCTCCAGATGGTCTCCCCCGGCTCACCCTGCCCCGGGTAGCTGCTGCCTTGCTGTCGCTTGCAGCCTGGCTCCTCTCCCCCTGGCTGCTCGTTGCTCCAGGGGAAGAACCAATTCTCCTCTTACTCCTCCGTCTTTCTGGAGCATCTATGGAGGACGCTTCCAGCCATGTCCTCATCGCCAGACCCGGTCACCCTATGGCTTTGCCACGCTGCCCTGCAGACCTCCCTGCGTGAACGCATCTAATGCCAGTGGACTCACCCCGCAGCAATGCCCAGGGATCCAGCATGCAGGTGCATGAGCTGGAGCTGCAATTCCACAGAGAAAGACCACAAACTCCCGGCATCATCTCCTAGCGTGGTCGCCGCTGACCCCGCAGAGGCTCTGCGGGGTCAGCGGGGACCACGCTGGGGCAGAGGGTCCATCTGGAGATTTGTTCACTGGTCCTTTGAATGGGGACGCGAGGAACAAGCTGTTCCTCTCCATATTGATGCATCCCAGGCAGGGTCTCCATAGTGACTGCAGCGCTTGTGGTTCATCCAGGGCCGGATCCTGACCCATGGGGTGCTGCAGAGCTGGTCATCGGCACAGGGAGGGTGGCTGGGACAACATCCAGGTCCAAGTATTGCTGGGACGGATGTGGTGCTACAGCCTGGTGCTCCGTCCCTGGACAGCTGTGTCACCTGCTGTCCCTGCCCAAGGACAACCCCTCGCTGCTGCCCTGCACTTGGGGGAGATGCACGGGCATTTCCCATTGGCAGTTTTGCAGCCAGACCATATGAATCCTCATCATCCTCTTGGCTGTGATCCTGGCAGCGCATTAGCATATGATGGTGATTTTAGCATCTCAGTTTGGGTATGGCCAGGCCCCTGGAGCTCTGGAAGAGACACAGCTGCTTGAAACACCTTCCCAGTTCCTCACGCAATGGGTAAGACGACCACCAACCAGCTCTCCAACAGCTCCCATCCCGCTGGGGTGGGTTTTGGGATGCTGGCTGTGGTGCATGGCTGTCACTAAGGAGACACAGTTGACAAATTTACATGTTAAAGGCGGGGTTTGCTGTTAGAGATGGGAAGATTGCCCCTGAATGGTCGCATGCATTGCAGGTGTTGGTGCCTCCTGGGCAACCTGAGAGCTGCAGGAAGAGGCGAGCATCCTCCAGTGTCCTCCATCAGTGTAATCACGGGCTGGATGCCAAACCAGACAAATGCGCAGGGCTAAATCCCTTTCTCCAAGGACTGTTACCAGGCTCACCAGCAGAAACATGTCCTGAAAGCAGGCTTCATCTTATTTAGCCATTGTTGATGAGGAAATTCATACACGTGTATCATTGTAGACTTTGCTAATCAAGCTGCTTTGCTTCCCAGACAGAAGTAATTCGGGAACAGAAATGCTAATCAAGACATCCTGACTTGCAATTATTCAGTGAACTTCTCAGAAAAGCCTGCTGGACTGTTACCAGGTACAGAAATTCATCAGCATGTGAATGCCCACCAACCCACGTGAGGAGGGACATTACTCGTTGCAGCTGATCAATTCTGCACCGCTTGCTTCTGGACTTGGGAGGCTGCTGTAAGCTCAGGCTCACCAAAGGCTTTCATATATATATACAAAAAGCAAAGTATTTTTAATATCAGCAGATGTTGCTATTAAAGACAGCTGCAAAGATGTAGCCTGACGAGATGCAGGGGCAAACCCACGCGTGCATGGAGCTGCTGGCCCTGGGATTTTGTCTTTTCAGAAGCTGTTGCCTGCATCCGGGCAAAAGCTGTTTCTTGCTTGAACCTCTCTGATGCAGGAGAGCAGTGGCCCCGAGCTGTGCCCAGCCACAGAGCGCTTCCTTCTTCTGCAGGGCAGTGGTTTGGGGTGGGTCGCACCTCTGATAGAGAGCAACAGCTTAATTACCTCCTGGGAGACATCAAGTCACTCCAGCCAACAAGGACATCACCACCGACTTCACAGGACTGGACCAGCATGCCCCATCTCCAGGACATTTGCTGCTTTGGGGCTTATTCCTGCAAGGACCATGAGAAATGTAACTTTGAATACTATGTTATATGCTTGAGCATTTGCCTGATGGCTACGGTCTTTGTACAATATGATTAGAAAGATATTAGTAATACGTCACCCTGTCCACAGCCAGAAATCAGCCAAATGCCGCTGTCACCCCATCCGTTTATGACCAGTTAGCGGGTTTTGTAGGGAATCAGCTGCCTGGATATTTATTCCTGATAAATGCTGGTTTCAAGAGATACTGGAGGTCAAAGGACGCCGGAGGGATAGGGAGAGGTGCTCTTTTGAGTAGAGAAGGAAGAAGCTTTCAAGTCACATCCTAAGAGACACCTTGGAGGGTGCCCCAACCCAGCACCTTGCAGGGGTCTACAGGACCCGGAGCTCTGAGCTGGGCGTTTTGCACAGCATTTCCACCCCACTTCCACCCTGTTTCCATCCCCTCGGGCAGCAACAGCCCAGGGATCCCACTCCATCCGCACTATTTCTCAGCAAAGGTCACTTCTAAGCCAGTGCTTCAGCGCCGCGTTGCCACATGCTTGTGATAAATGACTGTTCCCAGCTCATAAAGGCACTATTGAATTTGGCACTTACTCAGAGAAACCCTCAGCAGATGCCGTCCTTCTGGAGAGCCCCCGGGCGCGCAGGTTGCCGGGTCTGTATTCAAAGCTGACCAAGTCTCTTTAGTTTCCGTTGTGTTTCTCGCTTTCTGCAAGCAGGAAGGCTCAGACGATAAGATCAAGAACTTCTCCGAAAATCATCTATATTCACGTCCTGCCCCGGAGCTGGACTCTTTGTACCTGTCCTCTGCTGAAGGGCACGGCTTGCCCTCCTCCATATGTAAAGCCTTGGCAGGCAGCACAGCATCCATATTCCACGTCAGGGTCGCTGTACTCCCGGCATCAGGAATTGAAGCAGCAGATAAGGGGCTGCATCTTTTATTTCCTTCCTGCCTATTAGCAGTCTGGTTGCAACTTCTTTTATTACCACCTATCTAAGTAGAATTGTGTCCGATCTTTCACTTGCCTGTCTTCTCTTTCTGGCCAGACCGACAGTGTAGCCACATCCGGGGGAAGCTATCTCCTTTTCACCTGCCAGCATGGAAATTAGGGCGGTCGACAGCTTCCTGCATGGGTGTGATGTACGAGGGGCTGGGGCTGGGCATGGAGCTGGGCTTCGCTCTGCGCTCAGCTGCATTTACAGCCCTGGGGGTAGAAATGCAGACGGCCTTCCAAAGGCGAAACACAGCCCTGAAGGTGACCTTGGAAAAATCCTGTTGGGGAAAAATAAAAATAAACCCCTTTGTTCCCGGCTTTGAGCAAGGCACAGCATTTTTGTCATCCTCGGGGTACAGGCACAGCATCCTGCTGCGTGCCCTGTGGACAGGGTACAGCTGCTTGCCAGCAGCAGAGGGGACACGAGCAGGTTTCCAGGCTGACAGTGCCAGGAGTTAGAGACAAAGTGGTGGCTGCTGCAGGAAGGGTTTGCTGAGGCTGTGTCCCACCAGCTAAACCCCGCTCTGCCACCGGCGGGGCAGCTGCCAGTGGGGTTGGAGCAGGACTGTCCCCACTGCCAGCACGTCCCGCTTGGCTTTTTTGCTCGCCAGGCGTGAGCCAAGGCATCCCTGCGCCCCAGCGCTTGTCCTCCCCATCAGCTGCAAGCGATGGCTGGTGGGGCTCAGCCTGCCTGGAGGAGAGCCGCCAGGGTGGTGATGCTCCTGTAAGGATGTCCTGCACAAATGCGGCTTCTCTCATTGACAGCTGGACCTGACTCCTGAAAACCTCTCCTTCCATCACATCTGGATTTGCCGGATCTCTGTGAAACGGCAGGCTCCCCATTGCCGCGCTCCCAGGGAAGGCAAACCCAGAAGTTTTCTCCTGATGAACCAGTTTTAAATCAAACGCAAATTCTTCAGCCAGCACACGAAAACATGTCTTGGAGCAGCTGAGACGATGTGGATGAAGTGGAAACAGCGGCAGCTGACCTCCCTCTGATCTCATCTCTCCCACATCATCTCCTCCGACTGGCAGCTTGGATTGGTTTCAGATCTCTCCATAGACTTGTGTTCACATCATCACCTGGCTTTTTCATGATTTCTTTTTCCAGATCCTGTTTATAAAGGCCAGGTGTGGCTGTTAAGAAGCCAGCTGGTAATACCTGCGCTGCGGTGGTGCTCGCTGCAGGAATACCGGCCTCTACAAGGACATCGGTAATTAACGGATGATACCAGTAAGCACTGGCAGCGCTCTTGGAGAAGCGTGTGGTTCAAAGCACTCTACAAATACTGTTTCTGTGTGGTTTTCTCCCGAATATCTTAGCAGTCCTATTTTTCATACTCACAAATGATGCTGTTTCATCTTTTCACCCAGTTGGGGTGAAAATTGGCAACTTCTGACATTTCCCAACAGGGAGAAGTACCCATTCAGGACAGCCGCCAGCTCTGGTGAGCCACCTTTCCCCATCAGTTGTCGGAGCCAGGCACAGGCACACCTGGGAACACACAGACACGGCCCCACCCCACCTCCCAGATGTCCCTCAGGATCCCCACGCCTACGGACGAGCCAGCACCCGTGACACGTTATGCAGACCAGTGGCCACCATGGTGCCTGTGACAGACAAGGGCTTGTGGACATGGAGGAGGACAAAGCTGTGCTCCTTGCAGCAGAGGCTGTGCCAGGGACTGTCCCCTGCAGCCACCACTGGTCCTGGGCATAGCAATGACCTGTGTCTCCAATCTCCATCCCTACTGACCCCACTCCAGGTGAAACTACTGCTAAATGTCATTAAGCTTAATTGTCATTAAGCTGGGTAGGGTCTGGGCTAACCCCAGGTGTCATCTTGTAAGGGCGTCTTTATCAGAACCTCCCACTGGCTGCTCACGTGCTCTGTGGGGGTAAGGCAATGCTGTGCCAGATCAGGCCAGGAGGTAGGTGTTCTCCAAATTGTTCCAGGGAAGCTGGGTGACCTGGAAGATCTCTTTTGCTACTTGCTAAAATGCATGTTTGTTGTTGCTCTGAGGAACAGCAGCTTGGTCCTGCTTGCAAAGGCACATGGGCTGCTGCTGCTGCCTGGGTCCCCCCAGCCTGGGGACATCTCTGAAGCAAGCAGAGGTGCAAAGGTGGGTGGGCTGCTGTGGCAGTGTAACCCGTGCATGCCCCAAAAGCGGCGGTGGCCCTCCACTGTTTTGAGGACAGACATGTTTTCTATAGCTTTGACTTTGCAAAACAGGGAGAAATAACTAGAGGCTCAAGAAGCTGCCTTGTCTTGCAGTGTGTTCTGGGTCCTCCCTAGCTGTCCCAGGTGTTGGGTCTTTGCCACCTTAGGGTGCAGTGGGATGGAAGAAAATGTATTTTTTACGTAGGACTGTCATTTGCCTGACTCTGTTATGCTCAGCTAAGTGTTTGAGTGTGTTGGACCTGCAGAGTGAGAGGTGTGCTCTGTATTTCCTTCTTGCCGGTGGATCTGAAAAGGCTTTAAAAACATAACACAAAACTGCCAACCCCAGTTGTGGTACGTAACACAGCTTACGGCTGGGTAAACAGAGGCACTGAGCCTGCTGATGCTGTGTTGTGTCCTGGGGCAGGCCACTCGAGGTGGCACTGTTGGACCCTGGAAGCCCAGCTACCGGAGATGTCAGGGGGCATCTGCTCCAGCATACCCTCTGTGGGAATCGCCCAAACCCCACAGGCGTGGGAGGCTGCAGCTTGCCGGGCATGGTGCTGTATTGCAGCACGCCTGGCTGTTCAACCTGCTGGGAAAGCTCTCTCCTACTTGCTTTGGGGAAAATGAAGTAGGAAAACGACCCTGTGGCTTCTCCCCCTTCTTAGCAGTTCCTTGTGTGCATTACTGCATCAATCTCCTAATTAGCTGGCAGGCTGGGCTGCACCCTGGGCTTAGTGGAGCGGCTGCTGTTTGCTGCTCCTCTCTTCACTTGCTGTTTGCAGGGAGTCGGCTCCTCTGCTCAAATGCAGCTCTCCTTTGAGGCTCAGACATGAAGAGTCTGGGCAGCTTGGCACATGCTGCTGTTCTGGGCTCTTTCTGGCATTGGATTTCTGTGCACGTACAAAATCTTCATTAAAATGTGGGGTTTTGGGTTATGCGTATCTAAAGGTATCGATAGATGCTGTGAGCTGGGCTGAAAACAGCCCCTCGGATTTTTATGTGTTAGCCAGGGCTGCCTGTGCGTGGCTGCCTCTGACGACAGAAGGGCCAGTTCATCTGTACAAAAAGCTGAGGTTCCCCAGTTAGTGCTCCTTCCCCACTCACTCCCATTTCTGCTGTCACAGGGAAGCTCTCCGCAGTATGGACTCCATGCCTTCTGCCTCTGCAATTTCTATCTTTAAGGAGCCTTGCTTCCCCATAGAAGAGCAGAGAAGACTTCTAGCTCTCAGATACTGGCTGGGCTCCTTCCTGTTGGGCATGGTCTGCATGACTCACTTGGAGGGCGCCGCATGCAGCAGAGTACCCACGTGTAGTGATGGGGTATCAGCAAACCCGTTTACTGTGGAGGTGCAGGCAGACATGACCCCCAACCCCTGCTCTGCAGCTTTCCCACCCTGGAGGCCATCCTCCCATGGTTTTATAAGCTTTAGACTAGGTTTTGAGGGGTATTCACTTCTCTTTTAGTTAATGAAACCTGAAGTGGGTCCTGGGTTCACTGGCAATGTGATGTATTTTCTGGCGCTTCAGTAAAGAGAGATTTCTGGATGTACGTATCACCTCTGCTCATAGAGGCACAGACATCATCCTCATGAGGTTTTTCTTCTGCTGTGACCAGAGATCTTCCAACAGCTTAATGGCTGATGAAGCCACCCAGCCTGTAGAGAAAACAATCTATCACTTGCTCGGGGAGCCAGAAATCCTGGTTTCCTAACTGAGGGGGGATAATAATTCCTCAAATCCCATGATACCTGCAGTGCAATAGCTTTTGCTTCAATAGCAGAGAGGTTATGAGGTCTCCTTACACCCACCATATGCTCCAGACGGAGGCAGGTGACACTGCCGCAGCACAGGCAGTTGCTGAGAGTGATGCTGAGTTCATCTAAGAAGGATAGCTTTCTCTAGGCTCAATTTCACAGCTGAGTGTATTTTTGCAATAGAAAAAGGTAGTTACAAGAAAGGGGTTATTTCCAGATGAAGCATGTCCCTGCTGCTGCTCGTCTTCTCCTTGTGATGGTCTTTGGCTTGGCCTGGCCTCCTGCTTCTTGCACCTCTCCTCTTGCACCCCACCCCCTGCCTGAAGCCCCTCCATCGTTTCCACCCCAAACATTTCCTTGTCACTAACCTATTTTTAGATGTATTGAACAAAAACCAGCTGCCCTCATCTTTTAACAGAGCAATGCTTCATTCTGCTGCTGAGATCACAGGTTTCTGCCAGCAGAGGGATGTAAAATTGCCAGACTGGCTCAGCCCCGAGGTCTATTTATCCAAGACCCCGACTCCCTCTGCAAGCTGGGACTCGTGGAGAGGCTGTTTCAGTGGATGACGGTTTAACACCAAAGCAGAGCTGGGAGCGGAAGACAAACCCAGCTCACAGCACTTCAGGACTTTCACTGCAGTTTGATAAGTCCAGAAGGTTTTTAATCAAGCTGTTTCTTCTCCTGGCAGCACAAATGCTTGTGTGGTGAAGTAGATGCTTGCTGTTTAAATGCTAATGTTATTTCTGTGTTTCCCTTTGAGCTTTTTCTGCCTGTTTTTCAGAGGACAGGGCTCCATCCCACCGTGGCCGTCAGCAGGGCTCCTGCTGCCCTGGGCTCTCCATCATGGGGCTTCCCTGGCCACGGTGGTCCCAGAGCCCACTCGAGGCTGCTTGGTGGGGACTCAGGGCACAGATCTCAATGATCCCGCCAGCTGCTGCTGGAAAGCAACAGGGGAGGGTGGAAAGCAATTCTTGGGGCAAAAACTGGGCAAAGGTGGCACCTCCACAGGTAAGGAGTGTTTGGGATAACCCTGGAAGAGCTCTAATTTCCACTAATGTGTGTTCCTAGTTTAGATGGCAGTGCCCAAATGATGACTGCAATTAATTAAACAATGGAGCTGTGCCAAGCCGAGAGCCTGGAGAACAGGACCTTGCCTCAGAGGGCTTGCTTCACCCTTGTGCTGTGCAGGGCTTGTACTCCTCAGCTGTGAAAGCAGCTTTTTGCTTGGTGGTTCTCACGAAAAAGGGCAAATTGGGTAACTAGGCTTGGAAGGACACTGTCACCACTTAGACTCTTTCTCCTTGTCACCTTGGTTCGTTGTTCTCCACACCCTTCCCTCCAAGCAGGCCAGGAGCCAAAATGTTGGTGTTGCAGAAAAATACACCGAAACTTTTAATGAGAAAGCAATGATTTTCAGATCCCTTTCCCTTGTAGTGAAGATTATCTGGACTTTCAGCTCCCCGGGACACAGGGAGTGCTGTGTTCTCTATAAATCGAGCTCTGCTGTGCCATCTTAAACTGCACACCCAGAAATTAGGCGGATTCTGGGAAATCAGCACTTATCTGGCCCACTTCAAGCCAGCACTGGCATTCTGTTTTGAGGGGAGCTAATGGAGAGTGGAAATATAATCTTGTTTTTCACTGTATATAAATGAGAACCCAGTCTCTCCTCTCCTGACCTGTCAGACAAAGTCTGAGACAGATCTGGAAATCTACTTGCTTGGGGATGTTTTTTCATCCTAAGTAGTGTCTCTTGCTTATCTGCTGAGTGATCAAACGGCAGCCGTTGATTTATTACCCCTTCTGCTTGATACATGGGCTGCTGCTTATCCTGGGTACCGCACTCTGCTCTCGGAGCTCTTCTCTAATGCCAGCACATTAACAGGGAAACTGCTCTGCAATGTAATTATGGGGAATGTGATGTTCCTGGATATTTTCCTTCCCCAGACACAAGGGCTCCAGATTTTCTCTGGGTTCCTCAGCACAAATTGCACTTCACCTTCCACCAGTGATCCCCAGCCATTTCCCCACCTCCCAGTAGCGGTTATCTTCCCTTCCTTGCTTCTGGAGTGGTGAGGTTGCTGTTAAATAAAGTGGGAAGCAAGAAGTCTGCTCACAAAACTCTTCCATGCACTAAGGAGTTTGCAAGTTGAGCCAGCCCTCAGCAGCAGACAGAAAAGTTGGGCCGTGTGGATGGGGACAGCAAATGTTGCAGCCCAGGGTTGAAAACTGCCTTTAGGTGAAAATTAATCTGTCCCAGCTGGGTAACAGCGGAAGGCTCTGATCAGAAGGGCAAAAATTGATGCCCAGCTTGCAAGTAAAAGCAGAAAGTGGATGCAAAAAACTGAACATGAAGTATCTGCATGACACTTTCATATACCAGCCAAATGAAAACCTCGCCATATCCTACCCTGCCTTTTTTTTTTTCTTTACCAGTCCCTCTCTAAGCAAATTACTCTGGCAGATTCTCTTCCCAGTCTCTCAAGCTATAAGGGGTCTATTTGTAAAGCTGATATCCTCCTGCAGCATTTATTTAATGGGTACCTTGGGAAACAACCTAGCAGAAGCAGATTTTATTTTCTCTGCCATCAAGATGACCACATTCTCTTTTTTTTTCCCCTCGCAGTGTGTGAAAGGTGACTTAGAGTATAGTGAAGTGTACAGCGACTTCACAGGAGGCTCTCCTGGGATGCAAAAGAAGCTTGAGGCCTTTTTACCCCCTCTTCCCAACAGGGAGGGCACAGATGCATGTTTTATTATTTTGTGCTTGAGGAATCCGAAAAATGCCTGATCATCTCAATTTTTTTATTCCTGATTTTAAAAACGTTAGAGAAATCGGAGTAAAAATTACTTGCTTTCTCACTTGATTGTATTTCCAACAGCACATCCTGTCCTAGCCCTACAAGACCTACAGTTCTGCCATCCCTGAGGTCAAGGACAAAATCTGCAGTGCAAGAACAACCAGGTAAGACAACATCAGAAGAGCAGGAAAATCCTGAAGCTCTTTTTCTTTGCTTTGCAGGTCATTTTCTACAAGGGCACAGGGAAATGAGGGAACTTGGGTGCTGCTGGAGGGAGGTTTGGCCTCGCCAGGAGCTCCCATCTGCTGACCAGACCTCGCTCCAGCAAAGGGGCCCCCAGGGCAGCGCTGCTGGGGGGCTGCACTCAGACTTGTTTTAGCTAGAAAAAGCTCTTTTTCAGTTTGACATCTGGATTTCTAGACCGATACCAGGGTGCAATTTGAAGAAAACAGGGGTACAGGCAGGAACCTGCATGCAGCCGGACCCAGGAGAGCTGGGCAGCCTTGTGCCTGTGACACTGGGTCAGGGACAAAGCCCAGTCTCAGAAAAGCCTGGTTATTGGCCCTGTTGTGTGGTCCTATTGGAAACCGGGTGATTCTGCATCTTTGAGGGCAAAAGCAAAGGTAGATGCTCTCCTAACACACGGGGAAACCAGGTGGGAATAATTGCAGTTCATAGCAGAGTCATTGCTGGAGGCACACAGCAGAAGTAGGGGCACAGACAAGTGTCCGAGCAGGTGACACAGATGCGGTTTTCCTCCTGCTCCTGTGGCTCAGCCTGTCCCGGGGAATGTGTTTGTGGCCACAGGGGTGATGCACCTACCTGCCCTTGCCCTCCCAAACTCCCCGCCAGCATGGCTCGCCCGGCAGCAGTGTGTGGTTTCTTTCTGAATTTTAAGGCATCAAAAAATCTCCTTTCTAATTATCTGGTGGAGGCACCACAGCTGCTCCTTGGGGCTGTCTATCAGCTGGAACAAGTCCTGTCCTCACAACCGGCCCGTGGCACTCACCCACCTGCCACATCCCTGAGCACAGATCCTTGGCAAGCATGGTCCAGGTCAGCCTGACCCCACAGAACTGTTTGCCCCATGGGAACAGCACGAAACAACAACTCATCGTGAAGCATAGTTCTTTGTTACTGGAGGAAAAAAATGTTTTAGGACAATCTGTCAGGTACTGTGATGTGAGAATTTGACTTAAAAACCTGTGACAGCAAATTTAATGCTGAGTTCTGCCAATAAAACAACCTGGGGAAAGAAGAGTAGAACACTAAAAAACAAAAAAATACATAATTGCCCACAAAAAGAGAAGCCTTCATCTGCAGGAAGATGGCAACAAGAGTTCAGATAGCTGAAAGGAATGACAAGGGGAAAGATTAATGAAGCTGATTATTTATACGTTGAGAACCTGACAGATACTGGGGGAATTTGTCCAGAAGGAATGGGGTCACGCACAGGCTGAGATGGGGAGCAACTGCTGAAGGGTGCAGCCAGCTCTGCTGAGATGAGATGGGGAGAAATGAAAAACTCCTGGCTGACGGCCAGGAGGCTCTGACCACAAGATCGATAACGCTGGTTTAGATGTAAAGAGTGTTTGGTGAACAGGGCAAGGAAAGGGGTCTCAACCTGCTAATCATTAAGATTTATTTTGCTGGTCCTAAAATAGCAATAATGGGGTGAAGCAGCAAAAATCATACATGGAGGTTGTATGGTTTAGCTCCATAAATGGAGGGTGGATCCTGTATGGGCAAATGTGACCAAATTGTTCTTTCTCTCCCAAAAGAGAGGCATTTGCCTTGCAAGCAAAGGAGACTGGTGGGGTGCTACAAGGTCTGGCCATCCTTGCAGTGAGATGGTTTCTCCATCCCTGTCCTTCTCGAATCACTTTGATCACTGAGCTCATCTCCTACCTTGGTCCAGACATGGAGGCTCTCACAGTGCACAGCCTCTCTGTGTGCTGGAAAAACTCGGGCACTGTTCTTGCTAAATTGGGAGCTGACACAGACATCAGGCTGTCTGATGGGATATTTGAATGAGGGACTATTTAAAAGCACATTGTGCTAACCACACATGCAGCAGCCAAAAGGGACCTGATGACACATAGCCTGGATCAGTGATATCCAGCTGCCCAGGTCAATGGTTTCTCTGTGAAATCTTTGATTAATGGATGCTCAAGAGCCGAAGGAGGACTCTACTTCAGTGGTGTGATTGGGGATGGGTGGAAGCCGGAGAGAGGGGCTAAAAAATGTTGGCAGAGTCCCGAAACCAGAATGGAGGCAGTGAATAGGGTGAGATGATGCTAAGGGCCTGGGGTGTGGGAGGGTTTGCTCGGCCCCACTTGCAGCATGCATAGCGCTTGTCAGCCCCAAAGTGATTTGAGGAACCCCAAAATTCCCAGTGCACATATGAAACAGGCAGGAGAGACTGTTTCTCCATAAGGTGTTAAATAATAGCTGTTGATTCTGTCATCCCCAACTGTGTTTTAGAGCAAAGCTGGACACTGCAAGGGCTGCTAATTCCTTATCACCAGTGCTTCAGGCTGCAAGGTGCGGTCACCACTTTCTGCTAGAAACCAGCCTGAGTGGCAACGGATGCCGCTGGATGCTTACGCACCGCTCAGACGGTGTTCCTGTCCCCTGGCTGGGTTCCTCCTGCACATCTCCCAGGCCCCCAGCAGCAGTTGTGGCTTCCGACAGTCATCAAGAAACAAAACTTCATCTAAACAAAATTAGAGGTTTAGATGGAGACCAGGCATTGCAGATGTGCAGTGAAGATATCACCATCTGTCCTCAGAAGCCTGCAATGTCATCTGATAGCTCACACACTGCCACACAAATCTATGCCAAAATTTTAGATTTTTCTTTCCTTTCCAACAGAATTTCCAGCTTTTGTAGTGATGCAGGAGAGGGAAAAAGCACCATGCAAAAGTGTGAACTGGGCTGTGGAACAGGGAGCCATTTCCTTGGAGGTCAGTTCATGGGTCTGGGGAATGAGTAGAGATGTGTAGCATTTTTTTCGTGTGGGTTTCTAGAGATGGGAACGCAGCAGGGAGAAAGGCTCAGCCCTCGTGGATGTGGTGTGAGCTCCTGCCACGGTTACATGGCTGCAGTTTGCTCCCCTGTGAGCCCCTATTTAGTTCAAAGTTACATCCACTCCATCTCCAGCGGCACATTTGTGCTGCCTAATATTAATATATAAATATTAATGATAGTTCTATAAATTGAAGAGCGGAGGTAAACAGTACACTGACAATTTCTTTCATTTATCTTACAGCTTTGGCTTTCCCACGCATACTTCATCTCACCTGCCTTCTGCCTGATAGTCAACGTACAACAGCAGTGGAGCAGGGGAACTTTTCCTTCCTGCTCTGGTCCCCCTGCCCAAGTTATCAGACAGCTGGAACACCCTTGAACTAGTGAATTCTTTAAGGCTTGTTGTCTCACGGCATTTTGGCATAAGAAACCCAGCCTCTAATCATGTCTCCTATTTTCTAAAGTGACTACTTCATTTCAATATTTATTCTTTGTAGGATTCATTGCTATTTCCTTGCTTTTGATTACTTTTTCAATCATGTGGATCGGGCACTGCTCAATATTGAGCCTGTGTGCGCACGTCTTACATATGCTTGGGCAGTTAGAACTGGAAAACTGCGGACTGCTCCACACAATGTCCTGAGACGTCCATAGATCAGCCTGACATCTAGATTATTTTCAGCTCATTCTACCCTGTGATATTGATGACACTGTCAGTAAGAGCTGTGGCCGCTCTGTCCGGTGTTTCTGCAGAGTCTCGTGGTCAGAGCTCCCCTTCCTTTAGGACACCTGAAACCACAAAGTGTGAGCGGAGAACCTGTCATGTTGTTGTTACTTGATGCATCAACATGAAAACTGCTGTTGGCTGCGTCCGTAGGAGCAAACTCAGGACACCAACAGCCTTTGAGTAGTTTGCTATGCAACTGCTGACAGGATCAGCCAGCGTCAGTTGCAGGTAGGAGCTGAGAGGTGGCAAGGAGCCGTGTCGGCTGGTCTGGGGACGCTGGTTTCTGCTGGTGTCACTGGGCAGGGACAAGGAACGTGCAGGGGTCTGGCTCTGTCGCCAGGCAGCCGTGTGCAGCCTGGGCTGTGCCAAAGACCTCCTGCGCATTACGGCTGAGAGCTCCACGAACTGCAGTCGCTGTCTGGGTGGCTGTGGCACCATAGATGCCCATCAGAAGTGTGTGTCCGTGGAGAGGAAGGTGTTCCCGCCTGCCTTCCTGCTGGTGCTCGGGCTCAGCCCTGCGACGGTCAAGCCCTGGGCAGAGCTGGGCGCCGGGCTCCTGTCCCGGAAGCGATTCGGGACCTCCTCTGCAGAGCGGCTGGCTGCGCTGATTCCAATGGGATGGAAAGCCGGGTATCCAGCCTACCCTGGGATGTGGCAGCGCTGGGTTTATGTCTGGTTTTCACATCCCTGGTGACTGTTCCGTCGTCCCACGGGAGAGCACGGCCTTTGCCTCAAACCACAGCAGCCACCGTTCAACGTGGCACAGGTACTGTCGAGTCTTCTCTGAAAATAACTGACGCTGGCTCTTAGCCCTCCCTCCCCGATTAACCGATTTAAGATGGGCTCAGCACAGCTCCGGCCCCGGCT
>Ga0181612_154832_pt1 | contig 17974 bp, 8 predicted proteins | sample HoacroProtozoa21_FD_119630 | JGI IMG/M metagenome (GOLD analysis project Ga0181612, IMG submission 119630) | Hoatzin crop microbial communities from Cojedes, Venezuel. Combined Assembly of Gp0051906, Gp0051904, Gp0051908 | reverse complement strand
TGGCAGGGGGGCTGGAACAAGATGATCTTTAAGGTCCCTTCCAACCCTTACCATTCTATGATTCTATGATCTTTCTATAGTGATCTAAACAGTGAAGGCTGTATTGCTGATGTTTGGGACAGAGGGAAGACCAAACATATGGGTATCTGCATTTTTCATCTGGTTAGTGAGGTGTTTGGGAACAAGGCAATTACTGCAGCACATAAGAAGAGAGAGAAATGCTGTAGCTAAAATGAAATTAGTAACAATTTCACAAAAGCCACATTTTACTGTTTCTTTTTTTTGTAATTTAACAGAAAAATACATGTAACAAAAGTCAAGACTTCTCTGAGATCTTCTGGAAACCAGTGGGAAAAATGCAGCATGATTTTAGCGGGCAGAGGTATCCCTGCACAGTTTAGAAGCAGATGCATTTAGTAATCCAGTAAGATACTAATTCCTGCCTTTTGTCGTTTCATTCAGACCCCATCTCTATCTTCTCCTCCGTCTATATGCAAGCAAGTTCAGTTAAGATGACTTGTGAATGATTCTGATGGCCAAGGACATAATGTAGCCCTTAATTCTGATATTTTTGGTGTAGTACATAGCTTGATGCTATGTTTATTTCCACTGTGAAAATTCTGAAGCTGCAGCATTCTGACCTCGTGCATTGTCTCTCCCAGGGACCTCATTTTGACTGCTGCCTTGATGTTTCAGACGATGTGAGATTTCTGTTTGAAGCAGATAGTTTTGAGGGTTTTGTTAAGAAAGCACACTTTTCATTAGGACCTAAAGGAGGAATAGAATTTCTTGACTTGCTCTGACTTCCACATCCAGTGATTGAACAGAAATGAATTTTTTGCGACACTGTTCATTCCTAAATGTTAAGTATAGGTGTTGAGAAACATTTTTCAGTTTTGTCCTGTGACAGCTGACTTCTGAGGACACCTGTCTGCAATGGAAAAGGCTTTATTGTACTGGATGACTGTGTGGCTTGTGATATCTCGTGTCCAGTTGGATCGATCATATAGTACAGACCTGTCAGCTCAATAGAACATTAGACTTTCTGTCCAGTCCTGTTTCAGTAGTATATCTCAGTGATGGCTTTCTGCATTATTACTTTGGAGAGCCAAAACTCAGTTATTCGTTGGTTACTTGGTAAGTCATTTTAGCCAAGCTACCATTAATAAAAGCTAAAGTCAATGGAGTGTATTCCCTGTTGAATGTCTGTTGAAGATAAAAGGTTAAAGCAAGGTATAGAGGACACTCATCTTGTGAGAGAATTAAGCAGGTTGTCTGCAGTCCCTCTGCCTTTCTTTCTCCGTATCTTTAGATTTTAAAGTGCATGAGCCAAGCAAAGTTCACAGATGGGCAGTGTAGGAGGTCAGACATGGGTTTTAGTTTTCTGCATGGCTTACTCTATTTGGAAATTTTTGTAAAGAGTTTTTGTTTATTTCTCTCCAACCATAGGAAACTGAGCTGACTAGACAGTTCATTAAATTACTCTGAAAGAGTGAAGTTTTGTGGTCAGTTCCCAGATGGCTGCGAGTGTCCCATGTGGCAAGCATTCAGGATGTTTCTTTTTTGTATTTTGTATGTTTGTATTTTTTGTTGTGACTTTTTCTGTAAGCTAGCACAGTAGCCACTCATCGATGATGTTTTTTTGTAATATCCAAATAAAGCACAGATGTGTTTTAATTCCATTTGTAAGGAAAGGGACTGAAAGGTTTAATCAACACACAGAAGATCACAAGGGAAATCAGTACCAAAACCTGAAGGGTAACCTAGAATTTAGTCTAAAGGCTCCAAACACGAGATCTCTTCACTTCAGTCTCTCTTCTGTAATTAAGGGAGGCGGGGGGGAAATCCCAGAAGGGACATCAAGTTCTTCTTGAAGGATTGTAAAAAGTAAACCACATTCTAAATACAACTAGTTAAACATGCATGAGAATTTGGGGGTTTTTGTGAAGTCATCATCCCTTTGCATATACCTAAATCTCTGCAACAAATTGTTGAGCAGGGAGCTTTCCTAAAATATTTGTGTGAAATTCCAGACTCTGTAAAGCCAGTAAAAATTTTCATCCTGTTCCTAACAGAGAGAAGGCAAAGCATCATTACATATAAAATAAATGATAAAGGTTTTTATCCTCTTCACCTGCTTAAGTCTGACTAATGTTGGCTTCAGGAGTGAGAGAATATGGCTGGTGGCTCCAGACAGTGGTGATACATTTATTTCAAGTCACAAGAGCCAAGAAACTGCAAGTCCAAAACCCCAGAGGGATATTCTTTCATCCTAACTACTTGTGCAGTGTCTCTCTTCAGCTACTAGTGACCTTGGGTCTCCCATTGGGACCTTTCTAGCTGACAGTAGGAAGCCACATAGTTTATATTAAAAATTATAACAAAAAAAAGGAGGGAGGGAAAGGAGAGAGAAGAAATTTGTTTCCTTTTTTAAAACTCAGGGACCTTAAAATTTCTGAAAAACATGTCACAGTTGAGAAGTTTTGGTAAGGAATGGAATTGTTTTGGAGGTTAAGAGACACTAGATGATACAGTACTGATACATTTCAATGGACAGTGAACTTTAGAATGAGAAAAGACAAAAACAAATTAGTGCTGATGACATTAACACTTCAGCTGAGCACAGTGCTTCATGAGTCATATAATTGCTTTGCCACATTTTAGCCCTGGCAATTTGAAAGGCTAAAGTTATGCTTTAACCAAGATTTTAAATCTAAGAGGAAACTGTAGTAAGGACATTCAATGACTCAAAAATACTGTAAGTACTGTTGACTGCATGCTGCTTTTTGAGGATTTTCTGGTTTATATAAAGCTAGCAAAAATTCTATCAAAAACTTTTCTCCTCATGAAAAAAAAAAAAAGGCAGATTGTTTCCTAGCAGAGCATAAAAGAGAGATTGCTGTGTTTTCTATTAGAGCCACCAAAACAGTTTGCACAGAGGACAGTAAATTTTGTCATGCTGTGCAGACATTTTGAACCAGATGACAAGTCCAACAGCTTGGATTCTCTGGAAGGTGAGATTTCAGTGGCTCCAAATGAAAATGAAAAAGCAAGATTGAGGGACGCCAAAATGAAAGCCACTTGGATCAGTGACAAACACAAATCAATCAACTTTATTATGCCCTGTTTCTTCTGTAGAGTTCTGGGACCACGAAGGCAGGGTGCATGACAGGTATATCCAAAAATGTCAACGAATCTACTGCCTTCAGCTCTTCTGTGTGTTACCACCCGGCACAAGCATTGCCAACAAAGGAATGGCGTGCCTGCATCATTGGTGGCATATTCTGGGAAAGCAAAGGCATTACCCTGGCACATCTTGCTGAATTTTGATCTGATTGTGCCGTATGGTGGCATTTTAATTCTGTATTTAAATGCAACACTTGCAGTCTCTGCCTCCACCATCCAGACTCCTTTGTGAATTTTATGGTTGATGAAGAGGAGATGGGAATCGGAAAGAAGGTGGGGGTGATTAGCAGTGGTCTCAGCTGGGCAGGGAATGAAGTGCCTTGCAGTTACATGGGATGAACAACTGGAATAGGGAGGCTGAGGTGGAGAGGTGTAAGGAAAGCAGCAAGTGGTAGATATTTTGCTAGAGAAACAGTTGGAGACTAGGAGAGTAGGGAAGGGTGGAGTAGTGGAAGGCTGGGCTAGTGGAACATCAAAAGAGACTGAAGAAGGGGAAATGGGAGGACACATTTGTACCAATAGCCAACAGTGCAGAGGGGTGCAGAATATAACCTGTCAGAAGAAGAAAAAGAAAGGACTGATAACACAGCTAAGCATCACCTGAAGGTTAACCCAGCCATGGATACTTCTGTATGGAATTTAGCAAAACTTTTTTTTTTTTTTTTGGGGGGGGGGGGGAGGGTAAGCATCATTATAGTGGATCTTCAAAGTTGGCTAACTATTTGAAGAGCCATACATGAATTTATTAATGAAGAAGTGAAGAGAGGTTTTTATAGCAAGAAGTGGTGAATGTTATGCTAGCATCTGATACAGAAGCAGCAACTGTTCTGTGTAAGACCTCCAGAAACGTGGACAGAAAAGGAATCACAGCTCAAGGAATCATGCGAAATACAGGTTCCTTACTAACTTCACTGATCTTTCCCAGTGAATACATTACTGAGCACTTAATGAGCTATTCATTAAATATATTCTGCTTCAGCCTGCAACACTTTTTTCATTACAGAGCCACATTAAAACAGAGTTGAATAGCTACTGCTTCAGTAAGAGGAAGAGACCCCAAAATCTTTTGTTTGTTTATAAGACAATACAATTTCCCTCCTCTTTGTACAGCTGCATCGGGAGTCAGAATTTTATTCAAACTAACATGAGTCACCCTTAAAATTAACAGGAACAAAAATTCCCAGGCAATCCTTACCATTTAAGGCAGTAGTAATCTCATGAAGATCATTAGGTTTCATAAGCTTTTGAATAACTTCAAAAATTCTTGTATATGTGACTGAAAATATTCTACAGCGCTTGACTATATGTTGGAAGAGGCTCTAGACTATAATTTGGATTTTTTTAGGTAGGTAGTAGAAGTTCAGTTATGTTCTGGATCTGGATCAGATTGTACCTGCCATTTGTGCTGAAGCAGGGAATAGTACTTTAGAGGGGCACATGTTTTTTTTACTGTGAGATTTTTTTATGCTGCAGCAGCAAAAATGTGTCCTTTGCACACCTTCCTAGTCTTTCATTTCAGCCATTAGTACAAAGGAAGCAATATCTCTGCTGACTTTCAGCCAGTGTGATGAATTTGATTTTATAATACTGGACTGTCATTGCATAGCTGCAACACAGTGTAACATTCCATAAAATCAGGCAGTCTACTATCTACTACAAATGAAAAAACTTCTCTTTTCTTCATTTGCTTTTTTTTAATTTTCACTAAGTGATAATATACATCATATTTTGTACTTATTTCAGGAATGCATGTTTATTCTCCCATAATGCTAAATAAATCGCTAAATTTAAACTGTCCCTAAAACATTTAGGGTTTTTTGCTTCTGCTTAGCAAATAGACTTAGCCCTGTCGTGGGCAAATAATCTTTTTGTTACATTATGAATCTGCAGGCCCTTCACAACAAAAGACCTCCTAAAGCAGCAGGGCCAATCCTTTAAGTTGAGAAACAGTATATCAATAAAGGTCAGTGTGACAATGTGATTTATTGAAATACCGTGCTGCTCCAGCAGTTAGTATTTTATATTACGTGATACACGGCAGGTATTTTTATTCGTATTTGGATTCCCCACTGAAACCTTGTTCAACCTGTTTTATTATTTATTGTTGCCTTTTAGAGATGAAAGAAACCAGTTTATTCAGCTTTCATAACCATTCCTAACAGGTACAAAGAGGTTAAGGACTAAAAGGAAAAATCAATTGGTTAATAAAATAGTTAATTGACTAAATGCTTCTTCCAAGAGGCCATGAATGCAGACTGTGCAGAACCAAAGGAGGTTGGTTTAATTATAGTGGGATCTCACTGCCTAAAAGCCTGCTCTGCAGATAAGGTTTTCAAACTTGAGTATGCTTGTTCCTATTTTTTAAGGTTTACACATACAGCAAATCCAGGTACCATAATTATATCTTTTCACAATTTTTAATATCCACTTTTTCCTTTTATGGACATGACAGATGGCAAAATTATAATGAAAGCATATCTAGGCATTGAGAGATCAGTCAACATGTTCATTATAGATCTAGAAACATTTTTAAGATAAATGTATAAAACACTGATGAACAAATACTTCCCAATTGTGTCTCATTCTGCTGGAGATTCTGGCATATTTTTTTTAGTGTTTTTATGGTGCTGTTACTTATGAAATCCAGGATTTTTAAAAGGCTCAGGGAGGTGGAGAGTGACTTTGTTTAACCACTTCTGAAATTCTAGCAGAAGAACATCCAAAATTTGGTTCAGGCTCAGTAATGCTAACCAATGAGTGCCTTTCAGAAAAATACTGAATGTCTTCAACTTGCGTTGATGTAGTATAGTCATCTCTTAAGCATCTGAGTGCCCCATATTTTCCTGGTGCGTTTAATGTAGATATAAGCATGTTTTAAACAGTGATGTCTAAGGGACACCATTAAAACCTTGAAACATACTTGACAGTAGGTAAATGTACTTTTTGCATAAATATTATGCTTCAGCTATCCACTATTGTAAAAAACCCAAAACAACAACAACAAAAAAACAAATATGGTTGCTTGCGAGTTTCCTTGTCACGTTACACCAGAGGCCAAGGCATGTAAAATAGGATCTCTGCAAGATCCTTTGCTTGGCCAACCCTGCCCAGTCCTCACCTCTGGAATCAGGAATCTGCTAGCTCACAAAATATTTCAGTGGTGAGTGACGAGGTTGCCTGAGTGAACGCTGAGATGAAAAGTGCATGATGAGGAGCATCAAGTTGTAGAGGATTTGGGGCTAATGAATAATGGTAGTAACTGAGGTGATACTCAAATAATGTGTACACAGGTAATAGAACAAGAGGATTACTGATCGATTAACAAGATACTTCAGTGGTGACAGAAGAGAGCAGTTTGAAATATATTTGTATCAGGATATGCACAAGCTATGTACATTTTTAATCCTTACATACTAAGCCTGGTTTTCCTTCCATGGTATTGTAGCCCACTCTATCATGCAGGTTTTTCTGCAGCCTTGCAAATTTCCAGGGCTGAGGATTGCTTTCTGTGTCTGAAAAACCTACTGGCAGAGTATTTGGGATACTTCAGCAGTTTAATACCTGGTGTTGTCAGCACTTCTGTTATCCTCACATAGCATGGTAAAAATGGGGAAGGAGCAGCTGAAGTATCTATTGGTCTCTTCCTTGTAACCAGCATCATGGCTAGGATTCTGAATGGAGGTTGTTCACAACGGCTGAGCATCATCAATTCTTATGGACATCAGTGGAAATGCAATACTCGGCCCTGGTAATACTGGCAATAAATGCTTCTATGCCTCTGTTTATTTGACATTTAATTTCCAAATATTGATATTATTTTCCCTTTATGAATAAAATGTCTCTTGAGGACTAATATCCTTTATGCCATCCCGAAGACAGTGGGTCTGCTATTAGCTGTGTCACAGTTATCCACCTCAGTTACACATAATGGCATTTCACAGCTCCCCACCTCTCCACTGCAGTTACCAAGATGTCTCTAGTTCATGGAGTCTGTCAAGAAGCTCCACATTTAACTGAAATACATAAAAAACCAGTTGTGATTTCAGGAATGTAAATTCTGCTGATGTCACTTAATGTTTCATCTGCCTGATTCCCAACAAGTACAATATGTTGATAAAGGACACAGTGTGAAAGGCAAGGCACTCTCATTGACCTTCACTGTTGCCTCATATTGACATTCAGGCAGGAGAGATATTCAAACAGTTAAGGTTAAAAGGAAGGAGGCTTTGATTAACAGCGAAGTAATGCATCGAAATTCCAAATTATGTAGGAGTCTATTCAGGCTACAATTTGTCTTGTTTGTTTTTAATTTTAGATTCAATGTCAATGCAATATTTTAACTCTCTGGTTACAGTTCTTTATCTGTATAATTCTCTGATGTGATTGTGATATAATCCTCAATTTTATGAAGAGCCAAGTTAAAAAACATCGATGTGTTACTCAGAATATTACCTTCACTGGAAATTTAAGCTAGTATAATGGCCTGGGAACTACTTTTCTGAGGAGAAGGTATTTGCCTGTGCTATAGGGGGCATCTTCGGTGTTGAAAAGTGAAGTAAACACTAGTGTTAAACCATCACCAAAGCTCCTGACTCGGAACACTTCATTTGTACAGCTGTAAAGGTGGATTTATGCTAAAACATCAGGCTCTACATTGCAATGGCTGAACACTGGGTGTAGATTTCCTTCTGCTATGGGAGTGGTAAACTGGCACAGGAGCGGAGAGGGCAGCTGGGGAAGTAACTTCTCAAACCACCATAACGGGATTTGTTAGAGCTTAAATGTGCAGCCATTCAGCACTGTGATGTCCACCATTGTAGCACCTAATGCTTTTATGGGTTGAGATTTCATAATAATGACAAGAAATCGATACTGATTTTCATTTTACTGCTCTAAAAAGCACAGCGAAAAATGGCTGTTAAAAGATTTTTTTAAAAAGAACTGTTCACATCGTTCGTTATAAAAATTGAAATCATAATAGGCTCTGCTGGACATGGTTCTTTGTTGCAGTTAAGCTACCCTGGCCCAAAAGCTGAGAACAGTGCTAGCTTGAGATGTTAAACACAAAAATCTTTCTCTTCTCTCAGTGGCTTCCTTGTACACAAAATACGCACACCGACATTCCAGCACATGTTACTGAGAGGGCTGCTTCTCCTACGTTCAGCTTTGATCCCAAACAAACAGCTTGAGATTTCATGTTGGATAATTGGGCTTTACCTGCATTTTAAACAAAAATCCTTGTCCTTTTATAAACTGCTTGAGATGGGAGACATGCAGAGCTTTTGCTGAAAGAAATGCATTAATCCTTTTAAGTTTGATAACAGGTTCTTTTATACTATATTATGTAGTTTCCTGCTGTGGGACCACATTTGTGTAGAATCTCCATTTGTTGGGAAAAAAAGACACAGACTCCTCCTAATGGCTTGAAGGAAAGACTGATAAGGGAAAATAACACACCTGCACTTAAAACTGAACAAAATTTAGGGGAGGTTTACTACGTTAATTGGAGTTAATGGACATGGTCTGTCCCTTTTCCTTGCACTCCCCCAGTGTGCTCCCAGGAACTGTAGGTGATCACCCTTTCTTTGAGGCTGGCATTGTAGCAAGTCCAAAATTGATCTCTCTGCAAGGATATGCAGGGCCATGCTATACTCTCTGTTTTCCTTGTTTTATTGCATCAGCTACAGATGTAAGTCCTGTGTCCAACAATGACAGTGGAAGGCATTTCAATAATCTACTGCCAAGGAAGTAAAAGAAATGCCTAGTTTTTTTTGTTTCAAACCCCAATTGACCTGGATTTATTTTGGCACCTCTGATATTTTGTTATTATGACCAGACTAGAGGTGGTCATTGCCGGGCAACATGACGTTCAATATTCTTGACTTATTGTATCCCACACATCAATAGTGACTAGTGTCAAGCCATTTGGAATACTGATATTCATTGAGCGGGTATTATTAGTATTTTATTTCTCTGTCTCTTTTTATTTAGAACATTTCACTTTTACCAACCCAGTGGAGTAAAAATACTTTGACCTTCCATTTGGACAAGGGGTTATGTGTAAAGCAGCTACAGTAAAACACAGTGCAGATTTTCTAGGAATAGTTCTTCCTGCAAACATTGTACTGTATGTTGAGCTTGTATCTGAGCCCAAACTCAATCCATTTAAGCCTAGTTCCAAATAACAATGTAAGCAAAACTTTTATGGACAAGTTCACATTTTATTACATTAATTTATCTAACATAAACAACAGTTTCATCATTGTAGCACAACCAGGAGATGAGATCTCATTTCCACTATTCATTTGCTTCTCTATTGTAGAACATTAGGGAGTGTATAAAAATACTCAGGAAAAGGTCAAACAGATGAAACATTGGGAAGCAATCCTGGCCACAAGGTCCACTCCATTAAACAGAAGCTAAACCTAAGCAGATGTCTGCTGTACCTTGTAGAGAGCTAGTGCAGGCTCTTTTCCATCCTCCTTTTGGTAAATGGGAATCTTGAAGAAAAGGTGCCTTTGTGTCTAGCTGCTTTCATGATGTTGATTCTGGGCTGACATAGTTTCGTGAAACCTCATAAACCAATCATTGTCCAATTTTGTTATTTTTTCTGCTGCTTATAGCTTATACAGGGCATCAAAAATCTGTTCTCAGCTGCATCCTGAGCCAGGGATTGTCTCTGATAGCTTGGGTTTAAAACACATAGTGTTTTCTATGTGTGTTCCTGTGCCGTCTGTATTGTAAAATCTCAGATTAGCACACACAGAGCTGGGCAGTGACATCACATAGTGCTACCACCTACAATTCAATATGGCCAAAGTGAGACCAGGTTTGACGAATCCCCTAGACTGAAACTTAATTCAGAGCTGAAGATAAAGTCAGTGTTTTATTATCTTATGAGTCTGTTATTTTTGACAGTAGCAAACCTGTAAGGATATAAATGCATCATGGCATTTAGGACATCCACTGGAAGCATGAGTGCCAAAAAACGTACTCTGAAGAAAATGAGCAAAAGTCAAGAGGACTGAAGTCTCCTGACCCAGAAAACTATGGCATATGTAAATTATATTTCCTATTGACTTTAATCGTCTTCTGTCTTTGATAGGACACCATGGCCACGAATGTTTTCTTTGTTAAGATATTAAATTTGTTATGCTGTAGATAACTATGATATAATTTGCACATTCTCTCTAGCCATTTAAATGGCTCCCTGGCATTATTTATACAAAAAGGAGATCTGTGACCTTATTAGAAAACAAACAGATGAATAACAAGACACTTTTCTTTATGCATTGGTTAGGGGGATGGCTGACAGAGTAATTAAACCAAAAAATTCTGAGGATTAAAAATAATTCGTGATGTCCATTTGGGGAATAGTCGGTTTCTCAGAATACCCCAGGAAACTCAACTGCCTACCAACTACCACAAGTGCTTTGGAATCTTTTCCTTCTGCTGAAGTCTATGAAAATGTTCCCAGGCAATGCAGAAACATTCACTTTTTTTTAAAATGTAGATGTGAATAAATTCATGTGAGCTACTTCCTGTTGGGAAATATGTAGAAGTAGTATGTAAAAAAAAAAAGTGAATGTTGAAGTGTTTGAGGAAGGCAGGAGAAGCATTAGTGACAGGCAGTATCATAGTCTATGATGACAATGTCCAAGAATTTACAGTTTTAAAGAATGCTGCGAGTGGATCTTGCAAAATTTGTGAGTCCTCATTTATCCTCAGATGATCTGTAATATATAACAGGTGTCATTCCATTTCTACGGTGAAATTGCATGAAACTATTTCAGAGGTGTCACCATACATTAAAAACAAATGAAGCAGGAATATTCATAGAGACTATTTTATAAACACTTGCAGCTCATCAGAACTCCATGGGATCCATCTAACACAGGCACGGCCTTTTGCCTTTATGAGAAATGTCCTATCTCCATAGATATTAATCATGTTGACTTACATTTTTGGAGTGTTAAACTGAGCCCTTCTTAACATCACAAATAAATTTAGTCCTTGAAGGTGATACTAACAGACTGCTGGCCTTAGCATTTAGATTGCAATGTTCTAGCTAGAGCTGTTTTGAACATTTTATCTTTAGATGTTTTCAGTTGGAAAAGTGATTTTGGCAAAATAAAATTAAAAAATACGCATAAAAAAGTCCATTTTGTCAAAGTGTGATCCATGAGGGAACCTGAATAAATTTCAAAAGCAATAAGATAGCTTGGTATTTAAAATGTTTTTTTATTATTAAAACCTTGAGGGATATACATTTTTGCACCATTCATTGAACTCTGGGTGAAATTTATTTAATAGACACACATTTTACTGGGCAACTTACACCATCAAAAAAGGATTTCAAGCCTCAGCCAAGTGGAAAATATGTCCCAAGGTATCTGTGTTGCCTAGTAAAACTAGGAGATTTAAACAGTCAAGATACAAGCTGACTGTGAAAGCATCTACCACTAATACAAAACTATGCAGTTCTAAAATGATGCTGACAACCCTCACAAACCTTTAAATAGCCATTTCCAAGCTGGCAGATCTAAACTGCGGGAAAACAAATTAATCACTCAAGGAATTCTTTGCAAATTAAAACAGTTCCTTGTTGTTGCTTTGTGTTCTGAAGGTTCACAAACAGTGGTACAGTCTCAGAAGCCATTTTCCTATTTCCTTTTGTATCAAGTAATTTTTCTGTAAAAGTGAATACTCTGGCATGAATGAAAAGAAGTTTTTGATAGATAATGCTAAGCGCAAAAGAGAAATGTACATTTTAAATCTAGTTTAAGAAATATATAATATATTTGTGTGTATCTTATTTACATGTTAAATAAGGGGAGAAGTTACTTGTTCTTATATCACTTTTGGCCCACTGTAACTGTCTGAAGTACACCTTTGCTGGGTTTGTATTTCTGTAAAAGCCTAGTTCAAGGTTAGTACACCATGTGAGGTATTAAGTGTGCTTACAAAAGGCCCAGTGTTTGTGCTGCATTTCCACGAAGGAAGACATACAGAGAGCCCCTTCAAAATTGAAAGAGGCGAGTCCTCTGAGTGAAAATACCACTGCAGATGCTTATTCAGCCTGGCATTTGTGGCAATTTAAAAAATAAGACTAAACTCTGATACTTGTCTGCAAGAAAAGAAATGCTTACAAACATTATAATTCATGATACGAATGAGATGTTTGTAGAACGGCATAACACAGCATGAAATTAGATTGCAGAGTGAGTGCAAAATACAAGCCTAAAAACCTGAGAGCTCTTCACATGTTCATCTGGCAGAGGCTGAGCCTTGGCACAAAGTGCATTATGGGAACTGCCCCTGCCTGAAAGTAGAAGCCGTCCCCATACAAAGTATCAGTGCTTCTGGGATCTCACTAGTGACATTTCCTTGGTGAAACCATTCATTGTATCACTAGTCATAGTGCTGGAGTGTTACTGCTACACCCACACAACTGTTAGACCTGCTGGTGTCTTCCTGCAGGCCAGGATTTCACTCGTGATATAAAGGGGTGAAAATACTACTCAAATACTACACAAATGTGTGAGTATTTGAGTATTTTTGTAATATTCCTGTGAAGAACAGGCATTGTTCAGCTTACCTACATACTTTGCTAGTCAGGTAAACGAGCAAATTTGTCTTCAGGGATAGAAAAACAGGAGCTGTGAGGTGCTGATGTCAGAGCCTTGCTGTGTAGACACAATTCACTGTAAATAAAGCTGGCAATATGGTCTGTCTTAGTGTTGTATGGCAGGACTTATTCAACCTGTAGCTGTATTACTATTCAGAGGTTCAAGACAATTCTTTTAGGTACTACCAGAGCCAACATCTACTTGTAGCTGTGGAAACAAAGAAGCTCCAGAAAAAAATCAAATCTATGGTACTCAATTAGCACTTGTGGCCATAGAGCCCTGCTTCCTGAAACCAAATGGCAAATGCCTAGGCAGTGGCTGTAATGAAAGGGTTCTCTTTCTGTGTCAATTCTGCTATGAAAGAACTATTTCCACTTCTTTTTTTCCGGAGCGGCTCCCTGATGCTAAGTTCATAGCATACTGGGTTAGCAGAAGACTTGTCCTCAACATTTCTTTTTAAAAGAAAAGGACTTTCTGTGAATAACTGGTTGGATCCCTGTTTATGCATCTTAATGCAGTAACCATTAAAATTACAAAGTTACAAAGATGTGTGTCTGCACAAATATTTTCTAGGGTTCCATTAAAGAATGCACACTGACTTCTGCTTAAATCCTGAAATTTCTCTATTCATTACAATACTTGCAAAATCTGAATCTTGTTAGAACTGGTAATTTTCAAATAACCCAAAGCTAAAGTCAGAGATAAAGGGCATATCCAAGATCTTAACTGAACAAGAGTGTTCTAGGCATTGTAGCATATGGAAAAACCTCGTATGTGCAGCTGGTAACTGGCTGGTCCAGTTGTATGAATAGCTGAAATAAAACTGATTGTGTGAAATGTTTGACTGGAATCAGCTGTGCTGGAACACACTCTGCCAGGGTTAAAACTACTGCAATAATAAGCAGGAAGTGAAGGCTGTTCGTATTGTATATTGATACGTATTATATCGGCTAATGTATCCTGAGAATATTTAAGGGTCTCTGAAACCAATACGTTTCAGGAGCCAGCTCTGCTACCTTCTAATGGTTAAAAGCAAATGATCTGGGCTGGAACATCTATGTGCAAAGAATTAGTGAATAAAGTAAAATATATATTAGCTTTCTAGAAGCTGTACTTTGTGGACCCTTACAAATAATGAGCATCCAGTTGTTTCTAACAGAGACACTTGCATATACTGTTTGACATTGTAATTCACTGACACCTGATCTTTAAAGTATCAGATAAAAAGCCAGGCGTATGGCATAATTTAGTAACTTTCTCTGAGCTAATGTTTCAGAACATCAGGTATTCCATTCTTGTACTAAGAAAAGGACAAAGTATTCTGGGGGCTCCAGTATTGTTAAACATAGTGTGTGACTGGGCATCTACCCAGTTTAAATGCATCAGCTGATAACTGTAATGTCGTGATGACTCTCCGTTTTAGTTATCTCTTTTGCATTCCTGGCTGCGCTCAGAAGACTTTTTGTCAGAAAGCTCACCTTGCCAGGAAGATGAAAAACAGAGAAGAGGAAGTAGGGGAGGCATTTTATGACATGGCCTTCAGCCCTTTATTTTTGAAAGGATTCTTCCCACAATTTATGTTGGTTTGAGTTAGAAGTATGTTTTAATTCTGCCCTTGAGATGCGGTGCAAGTATTGATGATAGCAAATATTAATCTCTAGCAAACATTTCACTGAAACGAGGGACTGACAGTTTATTAAAACTAATTTCCAAAGTCACATCCAAATCTTTTCGCATTCATTCAGCAAAATGTGTAGTAGTTTAAGATAAGTATCAATACAAAAACCCTTTTAGCATTATTGCTCTGCTCGCTAGGGGGACACTGTAATGAAACAAATGGATTTTTAAAGATGTGCATTACAAAGAGTACAGTAGTACTGGTGGAATAGCCTAAAAATAAATGTTTTATGGGTTGGCAAATCACAGTTCTGCCAAAGATTAACAGTTAAGGGACAGTTTATTAAATTAATAATGCCAACTAATTGCATCAGCTGCTTTCTCTTGAATAACTTCCTAATGTAGTACAACAAGATTTAGTAATGGGGCTCAAGGCAACATTCTTTGTTCATTTTGAGCTTAGTTTATCTGTACTGCAGATGTTGCTATAGGTATGTAGCTTGTTTATCTTTGAGCTAGGATCCCTGTAGCTGACCTAAGGAGCAACACAGAGCTCAGGACAGGAAGACTGTTCAAGTATGTACCTAAACCCTCACAATGCACACAGAATTCTCTTCTGCCACTGCTAAACTGTGATTGACCCCCAGACTCTAAGAGTTTATGACTAGCATTTCAGGTATGTATACATTAGGATACAGTACATTTCACTCTGTATTATGATGCAGGAATGACTGTCAAACATTAGAGAAACTGTATGCTTGGAAGGTTTTTTCAGTGGATATCATGTGCTGGAAAGAAATTTGTTTTACTGCTGCCAGTAGTTAAAAATCTGTCATTAGTTTGGAAGGGACAGAAATATTCTTCTGAGAGAATATAGTTCTCCAGATCATGTCAAAAGAACCATTTTAAACCTTTTTGATAAAGACACTGCAGAAAACCGTGTAGATGATAGTAGTAGTAATGATAAACTGGCATGAGAATTGTTTTTCTTGTGCGATGACATACTGCATTTTTTTAATATATGGGGATACATTTTGAAGTGATCCATTTGACCATCTTCATTAACAACCTAGCATGGCAATGTAAAAATGAAACACTGACGACGTGTAATGAAAGATAAAACAGTAGGTAACTTCTGATAAGCATATTATAGCTCATCTGTCCTGGGCAAACCCAAGTTTATGAACTTTTCTTCAGCAGCTGGGGTGTAAGTGCTCTGAGTAATAATAACAGAAGTTGAGTCCGATGGCTCCCTCCACAGAAGATACATAACTCAAAATTATCTGAACCAACGGACCTGCCTCACATTGCATTCATTTTCAAAACTATTTTTTCAAAAGCCACATTCTGAACATGAAGATTATGATCTTCAGCTACTAATGTCCATTTTAAAAGCTCCTCACTGAACAGCACAGAACCATCAATATAATTATTGTATATATATTTCTATTGACACTATACAGGCTTTTTTCAGCAAGTGAATTTAAGCTAAGTGTATATTGTTGAGGTTGTTGCCTCTTTTGGTTACTGAGAAGTGTGTAATGGTTCTTCTCAAATAAGAACAAAAGAACAATCTCCTTAGTCTCTTGTCCTTCTAAAGGGATACATATACCTACATACTTCTTTTTTTTTAAGTGGATGTTCTTGCTGGGGATATAATTAACATGTCACTGAACTCTCCTTGGTGTGTTCCTTGAACTTAGAATGCGACGCATGAGATAAACTTAGAATGTCACCTCAATGATTGTGAGGCTGTATTGTGTGACATTTTAAATTGAGAAGGCTGCATGGCTGATTTTTTTCTTTCCTTTGGAAGAAGAAACAAAAATCAATTTACAAGCAGCAAATATTTTCCTTCATAGTGAGGACACCTCTGGCCTTAATTTGGGCAGCTGGCCAGACAGCAGCTACTAGATGAGATTTATAGCTGCACTTTAATTTCCTTGAGTAGCATGCACACAGATTTTCCTGTATGAGCACAGATTCTGTTCCTGTGGGGAACTATGGTTTAGTTAATTGGGCATGGCATTTGGAAGCAGGAGAGCTGGTCTTAGTTCTGATTCTGAGACTAACTGTCACTTCGGGAAAAGCACTTTGTGTTTGAGTGTCTGGACTAGACACAGTAATATCAATGGGCTTTACCTATAAATGAGCAATTAAAAAGTATTAACATCACATAATTGTGGCCAGTAATTTCAATGTTGATGTATCATTCCCTGAATATAGCTAATTATTATCCCAGTGTCAGACTCTCCCTCTTCTCCTTTTTACTTTTCATTGGCTTTGTCATTTTCTAGCTGTATTTGGAGGTTCTGACTCAGCTTCTATTAAACTCAATATTCAGGTAGATCTGTACAGTAAACCTTGTAACACTTTGAAGACATTCTGATCCTGGCTGTCATTTGGACAGCTAACCAGATGCATTTTCTGCTAGGGCAGATCACAGTATAGGATTAGGGCCATACTTTGTACTTCACACGCAGTGCAGTAGAAAATGATGCCATCTCAAACAATGAAACAGTTGTGGTACCAAAGAGGGTCTGTAGGGGCTTTATTGTCTGCTTTACTGCAGAGATTAACATGTTCAAACACTGCTAGTCTTTTTGTGGTTAGATGCAAAAAAAAGCATCATTAGAATAGAAATAAATATTCAATGGGTTTTTTATTTAGCATAAAGAATTTAATTAGTTAACAATTTGATGCCAGAAGAAGGGCCAAAATGTAAACTGAAGATAGAAGAAAAATTCCATCCCCCCTGCGGCTTATGTTTTTAAGAAGATTTTGTTTGTTTAAATCCTATTTGATTTTCCTCTCTGTCTTATGAACAAGGTTTTGCTATAGGTCAAAGCCAGTGAATAGTGCTTACAGCTTGAGAAACAAGAAAATCAAAGACATTATCATTTATTAGACCCTTTTAGTGGCATTTCACATTTGGCTGTTTGCTCTACTTGCATTCACCATTGTTGTGAGCTTAGTCTGTGTTTTGGGAAGGACTCATTTGCTTCGTCATGGTTCCTTTGTGCAGTTTTAATACACTGGGTTTCTTTACAGTGAAAAAAAATTCTATTGACCACACTATGTACACTTTCTTCTAAAGAAACTGTGATTTTAACAGGTACTGTGTACGTTCACTTCATCCCTTGCTTTACAGTAAACCAAGAGCATCTCAAAATACCATCTTTGCAAAGCTGTTCCAAATCTGAAATGACAATATTTGGCTTAACTGACAATGTTTCACCACTTGTTGCATATCAGTCACCTTCTGGATACTGCTAGAAGAATCCAATAAAAAGCAGTTTTGCAAGATGGTTCTCAGCATCTCTGTTAGTGTTTGGCTAGAGACAATCAAAACTGGCTGATGTAATTCTTCTGCCTTGATGTTATCCAAAAAATGGTCTTTACGAATGAGGTCTGGTTAAAGATTTTCCTCAAAACTATTTGTAGCAAGTTTGCTTTTCTGATACCAGTTTATGTCTGAAAGCTGCCCACCTTCCATACAAGGTCATTTTTTTGCCATGGGCAAGCAAGACTAAATATTAGTT
>Ga0181612_141567_pt1 | contig 17975 bp, 10 predicted proteins | sample HoacroProtozoa21_FD_119630 | JGI IMG/M metagenome (GOLD analysis project Ga0181612, IMG submission 119630) | Hoatzin crop microbial communities from Cojedes, Venezuel. Combined Assembly of Gp0051906, Gp0051904, Gp0051908 | reverse complement strand
CCCGTATAGCCTGGATTTTGTTGCTAAATTGGAACAGCTTGTGCTTAAATCACATAGTTAACAAAATTAAACAGGGCAGATGATTGTTGTACACGTCCGGCTATTAGATAAATGCTATAATTAAAAAAGTTAAGATGTCGAGCTTTATCTGAAGTACAATAATGAGGAGTCTGAATGCAATAAGTTTTCTGAGCTCTGATCACCCAAGGAAGGACTGTTCATCTAAGTTTGGGAGCTGCGTCCATTGGGGTGATAGATTGGCTACCTGGAATATTTACCCAGATCCCAGTGATGATCTGCTAAATAAATCTCCACCTCAACAGGTGAGATATTGTCTGATTTCTTGATGTTGAATGTAGCTGAGAGCATTGACTTGAAGCTCATCAGTCTTCCCTGGTTTACATATACTAGGATAAACTGAAGTACTGTACCACTGAAGTCACCCCTGGTGTCACTGAAGATGTGCAAGAGTTCACAACATTGCTTAGGTAAGTAAATTATTCATTTTAACCTTGGTTAAGCTACTGAGCCTAAACTGCTAAGTTGACCCTGAAACATCTGCAGACTGTGGCCAGGCAGCAGGGTTACCACACAGAGATGTATGTCTTTGATGCAAGGAAGCATCTGGAAGAGTAATAGAAAAGTCTATCTTCATCTTGTCATCAAACCACTTCAAGGAGAATGCACAAGTCAAACATGCCATTAGCAATGGACTTGTAGAATTGCATTCCATGTAGCATACGAAAAGGTCCTGCCTGTGAATCTGTGGCAGAAGCAATTGTGTGACATGCAATTGCCTCTCAGGCTTTTCCTCACAGGGAAGCCATAGCTCAGGAATGCCCTTTTAAAAATATTTCAAAATCATGAATGTTTAAGGAAACTCTTCTTTGAAGCTCTTTTTTAATCTGAATTAAGTGTTCCTGAGAAGCTGATAATGGCAAAGTCTGGTCATTATGGTTTTCGAGTTTCTTAGTATTTTCATTTCAAAATTTAAAAAGAGATTTAAAATGACTTAATATCATAAAAAACTACAAAATATAGATATATGACATTGTGTAAGCATCCTATCAGTACCTGAGCCTCTTAGAATTCAAATTTAATATTTTTTTAGTGGAAGAAGTTTCTCGTTACAATATCCACAAGCACTGCATGACTTGTCAATAGAGAAATTATTTGCTTTCCTTTTATTTTCCATTTCCCATATTATTTCCTTTATAAGTAAACTTTTTTCTGCAACTGAATACAACTTATACATTAAGGATTTTCAGTGTGGTAGCCTACTAATTCAAACATGAAGTTGTTTAAGATCTGGAAAGGATTCAAACAGTACTGATTTGCAAAAATAAAGTTTTATATATTTTGAGGTTTTAGCGCCTGAGCTATGATACTACAGAGACCTTAAATATGGCAGGGTTTCTGAAGACAAAGAGGCCAAGTGAAAGACATTGTTTCCACTTTAAAAATTGATTCTGTGTCATCAGGTGGGAAAAAAAAGGATTCAGTGTCACCTTTTCTGTTTCAAGAATAATGAATGGGCATGGAGTTGTCCGTTTCAAGCACAAACCCTAACTAGAAATCTGTAGCCTTGGGATCAGTGTTTCTGCAGACTTTTTCCATCTAAGAGCTCTGTTTTTGAGGTAAGGTTTTTGCAAGAAATCTGCAGTCTTGCACAGATAAGAATCGCTCTGCTGATCGCCACTCATGAGCCTATACTTGTAAAGACAGTAGGCAGGACAATATACTTGACTCTGCATATATTTATTGGAAAATCTGTTCTGACAGCAGCTGAGAAGGTAGGGTTTCTAGGAGAATTACGTATCCTTAAGGCTGCGGGTAGTGAGAAAACCAAGCCTTGTTATTTGTTCCCATTCATGGGAGGTTTTATTCTCTGTGTTCATGCCTTCCCAAGAAGCTTTTCCTTTTACTCTTGTACAGTGAGAGATGATATATTGACTTGACCCTGTCCCTAAGAAAGTTGTTATCTGTGCCATTGCTGTGAACTATCTGAACCGTGATTTTAGTACAGTGCAGTCAAGGAGAACGTAACTTCATTATATTCAGACATCTTGCCAAGCAAACATCCAAGGTATGACTTATTTTTTTTGTGAAAAGGTAGCCCTTTTTTGAGACTATTAGGTAACTGTCTAATGAGAAACAAAACCTTTGTTTTCATATGCAGTTTTAGCATACAAAGCAATTTGTATATAATTTCATTGCACTGAACGCTAGGTTGCCAATTTTAAATTCCATTTACAGATTTCATTTTCCAATCCCCACCTTTTTCTTTTAATCTTGTTCAGTTTTTTTAAAGCTGCTATTGCAAATCAGGCTTTTAAAAACATAAATTATCAGACACAATTGCTTTCAACCACATTATCAGCAGATGGCTAGAGTGCAATCAAACTAAGTGCTTCTTCCTGTTGTCTTTTATGCACATGCACACACACACGCACCCTGCAGATGAAATCACACTCGAATGCACTTGGCTAAATCAGCTGATGAAACCTTTTTTCTGCTTTTCCCATGTGGCAAGCAGAGGGAAGATCCCATCCCTGCCTGGCGGTAGCAACACTTCCCCGATGCCACTTTCTCTCCTTTGCACGTTCAGGCCATCAGTCCCGCTCAAGGGACTGAAGACAACTTTAGAGGGGTCATGTTTCCCTCCCATGGTAGCTGCCATGCTTTTCCCCTTTCATTCTCTGTATTCGGTGGTCCTTTCACTATAGAAAAAGAAGTCAGGCACCTCAGCGCCCCGGGCCATGCCACTGCTTAAGAGCAGACACAAATCAAAGGACCGGAAATCTCTCTGAGCACATTACCCCTGTCTCGCCTGCAGGACACTTCCAGGCAATGCTGAGAGGTGGTAAATGCTGTTCAGCCAGAAAGCTCATTTTCTGTGGAGTATCATTGCTGCAATAGGCTGCTGTACTGCAGGAATCTGGAAAGAGAGAGAAAGAGACAAAGTAGTTCCTATATTGTCTGTGAGAAATCAGCATCTGACACAATACTTCAATTCTGACAGAATTCCTCGATTTTAAAAATGGAAATATTTCTAGAAGAGGCTGGTTTTATTCACTGAGATGGGAGCAGTAAAGTTTTTATGGATATTAGCTCATTCTGTTTCAATGGACACTGATGATTACAATTAGGTTTATATCAGACAATTTTTTTCTAACCATTTGTAATGATTTCTGTAGAGTATTTTTCTTGATGGTGGTGCTGATGTGATCCTGAGAAGTCTGTAGTCAGAGGGACTGGGAGATGACGGCTACAGCCATAGAGTTACTTAAGCATGCTCTATTAGATGTTGCAATGCTTAACCCCCAACATGACTCTGTCCCTTTTTCTTTCAAGCCACAGTAGATACATAGATTTCTCACACAACACATCCTTCTTGTTGATTCCTGGTCATATTTAACTAAATTTGGGGTAACTTTTTCTTACCACTGTGCCTATGTTACCCATCTGATCTCTCCACTCTCTGTAAAGATCTCGCACATCTACATGTCCACAAAAGCCCATGATTCTTGGTGAGGGTGACCTGGATTCTTTCCTTTGAAGTTGCAGCCGTCCTCTCCTGCAGAAATTTAGCCATCTTTGATCTTCTGTCCTGATCCAGAATGTAGAGATGTTGTGTCACCTCTTCTAATACCGCTTTTTTGCTTTTTAAGCAATTCTCTTTGTCTTGTCTCCTTTGCTTCAACTGTATTTCTTCTAAAATGTATAGACACAATGATGTTTACTGCCTGGTCTACCTTCTCTGCTTGCCATCTTAACCCTATCCAGTCTAAATCTTCTGATCTCTCCTAGTTCTCATTTGTCTTCAGGTGTTCGCTTCCTTCTGCCTTTCTCCATGAATATAACTCCCCTTAGCTTTTCCCATTTTTTGAGACTGTTTGATCCCCGATTCCAGTTGCTTCTCCAATGCTGCTTAATCTTCATTATGATTTCTTGTCTAAGATAATGTGTATCTTCTAAATTTTTGGGTGCATGGAGGTGTCAGGAACTGAGAGGAGTGAGGTGGTATTTAGAATTGATGCTTACAATCTGGCTGTACTTCTTTTGTGCTAATGTTTCTTGTATGGAAATGGCAGTTCAAGGTACTTCTGAGGTGTTTCTCAATCAGAATGAACGTGTTTCCCCTTTTTTGCTGGGGAAAATTTTGCTTACTGATGCAGTAAGCAAAACAGTACAAAAATTCAATGCTTTTAAATACAAATTCATAAAGCTTCAATTTTTCCCAATTTTTTAAAGAAATTTCCTAATTTTTCCTGTCTTATTTCATTTGCTGACGTAGCAGCTTTTTTTTTCTTTCTTTCTCTCTCACCCTCGGATACCTAAACTGGTATTATTCTAACAGATGACTAATTTCATTTTACAGGGTCAATAGAAATATTTTTCTGATTTCAATCCACAAATAGGCTTACACTACCTAAGTTGTGCTTGCTGCAAAGTATCCAGTTTCTCAAAGAAATAATTAGTTTTCAAAAAAAGTAAAGTAAAAACTGTGGAACAAATCTTCAACTGATAAATACTTCCATTGTTTCACTGAACTGGAATCAGTTGAAGGAATCTAAATTCATTACTTTATTTCCATTCTTTAGTTAGCAACGCAGATGACTGGACTTGCCAGATGCTGTGCAAGGGAGATAACTGTGCAATATTCAAAATGTTGAGTCCCATGTTGATGCCCAGCCACAAGCCAAAGCTTTGCATCTGTTCAATGGCCTAATAGAAATTCAAGCTGCGCTGCCAAAAATTGCTCAAAAAAAGTTAAGCTTTATCCATTTTTACCAAGGGACTGTAAATGAATATATGTCATGATTTTTCTTGGGCTAGTGTGCTTTGCACAGTTTTTCTGGCAACTTTTCCTTTCTGAGAGCAGTTATTTGAAAGCATTCATGTTTTGGAAACATGCAGAAACACACGACTTTGTGTTACTTTATTTTTAAACCTGGCCCGTGGAAAGAGCAAGTCTGTACTAGTCTATCTGAGCTGGTACAACAAAGTGTTGCAGAAAAGGGTGTGGCCTCTTCTTGATAACATGGCCTGGGTGAGAAGACTGAGTGCAAACACTGTACATGTGTATGAGGAGCACTCCAAACTTCTTGTTCAGAGAAGGGCTTTGACCCAAAGCTGATAATGCCAAAAGGAAATTAAGAAATATAAAATTTGCTTAAGCTGACCATTAGTGGAATTAAAGAGCAACCACTTGCTGCATCGGTCAGTGATTCGACATCAAATCTGTTTAAACACTTCTAGCAAGTCTATCTCTGTGATCATACAAGTGTGGCTCAGTGGTAACACACGGATAGCTTCCTGTTCCCCCCCGCCGCCTCCGAAGGCTGTGAAACGTATCCTGGCTTTCCCTGAGCAAACCTGATCATGGATTACCTGCCAAAAAAAAGACATGTAGTCTGACATTGCAACAGAGATGCAAAATATACAGGAAAGAAAGGCAACAATGCTGAGGGATGCTGGGGTGCCCACATATTTATAACTGCGAAATGTGCTGGCTTGACAAAGGCACAAAGGCAGCCAAGTGTACTCTAACAAAACTGCAGTGTCGGCAGCTGTGTCCAGGGACAATAGGTACCAGTAAAAGTTCCTCATGTGGAAATCATGGCTCTAGCATCTTGAAATTTGCTTTAATTCTTTTTCTGATCATTTTTTTTTAGTGTCTTATCCAACTACCATTTGTTTTTTTAGCTGCCTAGCAGAAAAGGAGAATACATTTGAATGCTGTGTCCATTAAGAAGTACACCAACAAATACTTCTTGATGTTATGGATGTGGACTATGTTGATTCTATGCATGAACAACTAAGAAATACTGTAAGAGGCTGCAAGAGAACTGAGCCAAAGTAAAAAAACTCACATTCCTTTTCAGAGTCTAGTTTGTCTGAATGTCATTTGTCATATATTATGCATTTTGTAGCCAAGGATTTTTGTATGTGTGAAAATTTACATCTTTTCCTAACTCAGAGAGTAAAAGAACGATCATATCTGTGGACATAAAAGCATATTATACATTATTCTCTCCATAGAACAAGAAGCAGACTATCAGGATTATATTCATTTCCTGTTCTCCCCTAGAATTGTAAACGTCTTATTCTTCTGCTTGTACTACTCACGTCTTTTCTTCCTTTAAACTACACAGTATCAGGCTTTAATGTCTTTCTTATTTTTCAGAATTATATGCTTTCATTCTTTTTCTTTTTTTCTTTACTTCACTTCTACTATTAATTCTTTGTCCCTAACTTAGTGTCCCAGCTGAGGAGCCTTATAAAATCATCCCATAAATGCATTCCATGCACTGTGGGGATTGTATGCCCAACTCTGGAATCTGTGAGCCATGCCAGAAATATAGCACCTGGTTAAATGGTGAATCTCCTTGTGACTCTAAACTGAAGTTGCCAGAAGTTTAGATGGATTACAAAGACAATATGATAAACGAATACAGAAAAAAAATCCATCAAAGGTTGTTGAACAGAAGAGTATTATATTTGGTGCAGAAACTCCCTAAAGTGCAAACTGCAGAAATTTACGACTTTAGCATGCAGTATATTATTGAATGCCTGCCTGTTTCTTATGCTCCTCCTTAAGCATCCACTACTCATTACTTTTGAACCCGAGATACTGGGCTAACTGAACGCTTGGCTTGTTATGTTATGTCTGTTCTTATATAATCCTATGTAGATGTTTATGATGACAGATTTCAAAAGTGAACTAATGCTCACCCATGGACTAAGTAGGGCCTGGACTCCTTCATTCACTGTCAGGGTATATTCAGATTTTCCACTCTTTCTTAAATGTAGAACTTCTCTGGGGGAGAGGAAAGTGTAGGGTCAAGAAACCTAATATTATAGTTTTTTGTCACCAGCACATGTCATTAAATATGTGTTTTCATGTGTTTTATAATATTTTGCGTGGTGAATATGCATATGACTGGGATTCAGAGTTGGCTGGTACAGTCATCAATGGTTTCAGTATTGGTAGAGTACTGATGAGCACAAACATGACTTTGGTCCTCATTTCCACTTTAACGTACTTTGAGTGTAAAAGATTATTACTTGTATTTCCACTTTGGTCCTTTGCTTCTATAATGCCAGATCCTGAGTAAACATACAAACTTGCTAGTGCTTGTTTTGATTTTATCTAAGTCATATTAAGGTCCATGAGGAACTTTGAAGACCTTGGAATATCAGCTGTCATCTTCTCTATGTTTTCAAGTTAACTGAGAAATCATCCCTAACTGGAATCCCGTCTAGCATGAAATCTCTTAGTACAAGTATACTGGGTTTCTTTCTTCATTTGCCTCATGTTGGCTGATCTTTCCTGGAACACAGTCCTATTTAACACAGATGTGTTTTCTCCTCCTATTGATCCAATTTGTTTGGTTACTGTTTTTTTAAGAAAAAGCCCTAACTCAGGCGTAGTCAACTTATACATAGGAAGGTCTCAGAAATGTAATCTGAAATATAGTCAGACTCAAGAACAGTAACCAGTGTCAATTAATACCCTTTGCTAAAATGCACATGCTAAAATAAGGCTTACAGTAAAACACTGACTTTATCTAACTTATATTGAATCCAAAATTTCAATGTCTTCTGTTGTTAAGAGTTTAAGCTAAATAGAAGAAGATGACATGAACATCGGTTTTCAAAGTCCATGAACTTTTATTCTTTTACTTGTGTATAATAGAAGTTGTTTTCCTGAAACTAAACAGTTTTGTCTATATTTACAGCTGTCAGAGATCAGAATCTGGCTCTAACTTCTTGCAAAAGCAATTGAGTTAAAAGTGGGGTTTGTTCCAGAAGCAGCTGCTGAAAGAGCAATGGAGCTTTTCAGGACAGAAAGAGAGAGAGAAAAATCCAAATTGTTGGAAAAAAGGAATTAGTAAAATCCTGATACATAGTAAATGGCTTGGCTCTTACTATGCTGTCCATTTCAATGTATTTTGACCTGAAGTCCATGGCCAGTTAAGTTAGTTGACTAATTTTAACTGGAAGGAAAAGGTTACCGGTTGCGAACTATTTGTCTTTTCCTTAAGAAATAAATTATCTGTGGAAAGTTTGTGTTGTATGTTCTCCCCATGAACTGAGACTCCCTTACTCCTCCCTCTCTTCCACATGAAAAATCTCTGTTGTGGATTTCATATTGTTTAACAGAAAGAGTTCATTGAAATAATTAATTTTTTCAGTTCTTTCAGAAGCTCATTTCTGCAGAATCCAAGAGATTAAAGGAATCAAAGCTGAGAGCGATCACTCAACAGTAATGTCAACAGCCCAGGTCTCCCTGGCAGGAAAGGCTAACACTGTAAGCTCACAATCTGAACTGGCTTTTTTCGGCTGAGAGCAAATCTCTGGCAGACGCTCGCTGCAGCTGTAGTTTTATTGACAGTAATGATATTTCTGTTTTCAAATGATAGAAAATATGTTTGGTACTTTCAGATTTGTTTCCCTTTGGGTCAGAGATCATTTCACGCTTTTCATAAATGATGGAAAAAATATAAATTAACTTGTCTAAAAAATTAGATCTACAGATCATCTTCAGTGTTTAACAAGTTTATTCTTACAAGAAGCTGCTACTGAAATATTCTACACAAATATTTTCTGTTTATAGGTAAAATTATTCTGCACTTCTCATTATTTCCTTCATATTTACAGAACTGTAAATTATCTGATTATAACAATAAAGCATATCTGCTACGGTTTTTAGTTGTTGTGCCGAATACTATGACATCGTTAATGAAAAAATGTAAATATTCCCAGCTGATACAACATAATTTTGGATTGCCAAATATCAACATAAACATGTAATTTCCTTGAAAGGGAAAAAATAAATGTTTATCATCTCACTTTAGAGGCTGCAGTTCGAATCACAGGTAAATAGAATGACTTGATGTCATGACGCTGGAGTTAACTGAGGTCCTATATTTTAAAGTCTATTGTCTGAAATCCGGCAATATGCATACGTCACTCCATTCGTTCATCCATCTACCCACCCACCCATCCATTTGTTTCCTTTTTTCTTCATAGGATAATAAATAGTGTCCAATTCACAAAAGTATGGAAAGAAATGAAACTAGAGGAAAAAAAAAGAAGAAAGGAGGACGCTAAGGACAGAAAGTTCTCAAAGACTTTAAAGTACACTGGCATTCTTCTTTGCAGGTGTTTTTATAACCTGTCTCTGGAGTCCTCCTGTGGAGGACACTCGCATCAACTTGGGCTGTTCCAGTGTTCCTTTATCTTTGCTGTTTGAAGTTTTTATAATGTCTTTATTGAAATCTAAGTCAATTATTTCTTTTCTATTCTTCTATGTGTATTGAAAACTATTGTTCTTGTGTTTGAAAAACAGCTTACACAGCTGAAGACAGTTATCACGTCTCCTCTCTGTCTTGTAGGAATATTGTTCTAAAGGGGATGTCATGAAGTGACAAACACAGCTACCAAAGAAGAAAACTGTTCTTAAAAGAAACAAAATGTGCTAAAGAAGCAAATGTTAATCTGCAGTATTGATAGGTGTTACTACTACCATAAAATACTAAAAATCTAGACTTTTCAGACAGCTGAGTAACAAAGATAATCCCCGAGCCTTTATGGTTGCAATGAGTTTGAATACTTATGGTGTTCATCATTGTAAATGAGGAGCAATATTTTTAAAGAAAGTGTGAAGTGGCAGACTCTTACAGGAGACAATGATTTTTGTCTCAGTTGAGTTATTTGAGGAACAATCCTGCTGTGGCTAAATAATGAATAGAATATGATCTGCAGGCCATTCATGATCTAATTTCAGTGACCATTAAAATGATAGCTTCATGTTTTTGATTATTTGTTATCATTTTATTATTTTAATCCATAAACCAATTATTGTGACAGACATCTGGAACTTGAGGCTTTATTCACATGAATCCCATCCAAGTAAAATTCTAGATTTATACTGGGGAAAGTGAAAGGGAAAAGCTGAGTTCTTAATATCATGTTATAACATTATATAATGTGCTGCAATAATTTATTTGCAGAAGTAATTTCCAAACATTTATAAAGGCATGATAAACTGATATAATAAAAGTAGAAATATTCAGTTTTAAGGTCATAACACCATCGCAACAAGAACAAATATTTTTGTGGTAAAAAACCCAGCCAACTTTAACTCATTGTTTCATCTTCTCCAGCTTAATTTAGAGTAAAAATGAAGTCAAATGGAACTCTAATGCTGTAATTTACAGAATTAAGAGACTATTATGATTCTGAACTTCTAGTTGCTCAGAAGTATTTTGGTTTCTGTTGGTGCTGAAATGCTGAATTTCCCAGCCTATGTTGGTTTATGCCCAGTGCAATCTGACACTGAGAATTACTAGAAGGATTCTTTCGATTAGAGTCCCTCAGGTCACAGCTTGCTCCTCTGCAGCACAGCACACTATTGCTTCTGTTTAACTTGGACCTTTTTTCACAGCAGGTCTTACAGGAGGAACAAACCCACACAAGCTGCAAAGAATAAGCTGACATTTTACCTCTCTGAAGTTTGCGATCACATTGTAACTGAAAGAAAACAAAAAGGCTGAAAAAAGGATAGATCTTACTGTCAAGAAGCAGCTGAATACTGCTCCATTTGAAACAACAGGAATTATTCTCATTTACCATTAGATGGCATACATACAGTATAAAATACATGATTAAACAGAATTCCAGTGTACTAGGTGAAAGGTTAAGTAATACTTCTGTAGCATAATAGATGCACACTAAAGTCCTCTAACAATACTTATTTCCACTCAAAGTTGTTACATCTAAAGAATCTCAGACTCTCTATGTTGAATACTGCTTGATAACAGGCCAAATCCGTCTGTGCTGCTAAAAGTAGCTCAGTGGCTGTTAACATCGCAGCACTGCTTTGTGTTCAGCTGCTGCACCCCTCTTCCCCATTTCCCCTGTTAAACAAGGATTTGCCATTACTTTAAGTTCTGTGTCAGACTCACAATATTCTCCTTCCCTTTCTAGTGGGTGTATGAGAAAAGCAATCACAAAAAAAATATTTCCTCTATCAGTAGTCTACAACAAATAAGTTAAATGAAATCCTAAGTATTTTACTTCAAAAAAGCAATGCTTGAATTTCTTCTCCCACTGAAATGGAGCTGTTCTTAATTTATAAGTACTCTAAGATAGTCTGTCATAGCAATGTAGTAGTTATTGTGGCAAGTGACCTGCTAAGCACAAGGAAGACACTGCTGTAAACTGAGTAAAGACATTACTTGTATTTGATGGTGATCACTTCATAACATGTATACTGCCATGGGGTTATGAGACATTCTTCCTGGCTGGGACAGAAAGGAAAGGATACTGTTCAAGGCTGCAGCAGAGTAAAGGACATGCTGCTTCATACTAGCAGGGCTTGGTAGCATCATCCCTCTTGCTCTGAAACTGCGTGCCAGGTATATTTACCTGGCATGCTGATCAGTTGTGCTTGGTATGTGGGGCTGAGAAATGGAGGAAACACACATTGTTCTGCATCAAATATATGAATCTCTTGCTTAAGAAGTGGGAAAGAGGAGGATGTTAATGTACTGCTACAGCTTGCTCGCTTAAATAGATGGAGACACAATTTAAGTCAGAACTAGTTCAGACCGAAACTTAGAAATGACAACTTGTTCAGAAGAAAACATTGAGTTAGCAGAGGATCTGTGAGCTTAGTAAGAAAACTTCTGGCCTCACATGCCAAGAGACTTAGATGTAGAGGATAAAAATAGATATATTTTCTCTCATGACCTTATTCTCTCCTGCTTCTTAGTTGCTGGTCAGATCATCCTAACTCACCAGATAACGTCTTAGTAGCAGATGTCTGATGCACAAAATGTCTTTAAACTAGTTTCTTCTCTTATTTGTGCTTGAAAGGAATTTCTTGACAGTTAAGGCAGTATCTCAGCAGAATCCTGTAGAGGTGCATACAGCAAACTAAATGACTTACTGATGCTAAAGGAAATGGCTAGTGTGATATACTGCATAGTGTGGAGTTTTAATGCAGCTTTGTTTAGTCCAGAGGAGCTCTTTCGATTTAGAATACTGTGGATGTGAGAAATAAATATATTTTCTAACAATATTACAACAATACAGTGAATCACATTCTAGACAGGAAAATAAAAGACAAAAACAGAATTAAAACATAGGTGTATTAAGGACGAATAGAGGCCAGCTTGGCCAAAATATCTTGTTGCTTGTTTAGGAGTAAATTTTTCAAACAACCCATCATTCGGCTTCATTTCTGTCACCTAGACGAGGATGTTATTACCCACAGCCTTGCATGTGTTTCTGAGGTCTAACGCCTGAATTTCTGTATTCCAACCTGAAAAAGACGTAACTGCAGCAGGTGTTGTACTTGGTAAGTAATGGAATTAAGTGAATTCCAGCCCTCTAAGTGTGGGGCTATTGGAAAATAGAGATTGTAGAGGGATTAAATTTATAAGACAACTAAAAATACTTCTAAATTTTTAACAGGTCTTGTTGCAGGGACAAACTGCTCAATTCAGGTAGTTTAAATGAAATCACTATCAAAGCAGTTTATTGATGATATGTAATTAGCCAGTAAACAGTGAATAGTGCCCAATCAAGAGGCAGCTCTGCCTGGTCTAGGCATAGGTTGAGAAGCTGGACGCAGCTTGTGCCAGTGTCAATCCAAGTTTTGACTCCTGCTCTTTGTGGTAAAAGATCTCTCCACCCTATTACAAATGTCCATGTTTTTATACTTCTTTTCAAGCTGACTCCTCCTGTTTTTCAGAATTCTGTTTGTAATTCTCTGGTTATTGTTCAGCCTGCCTGATGGGCATCTTCCTCTTTAACACGATCAGTCTGGAGGCAAATGCCCTTCCAGACAATTCTGAGCATTTGAGCCACTTGTGTTGGGTACGCTCCGTGTCTTAACAAGTGTTGATATCCAGGCTGTTTGCCAAAGGTTGGCTCTGAAATCACCCACCATAAAGTTTCTAGCTAATAGATAGCTATGATGTCTTTTAACTAAATATTATGATCACTGCTCCTTTCAGAGTTACCTGGGGCTTTCTGCAGACATCTGTAGTGTTTGTTTCTCTTCAGGACAGCTGAAGGTCTTGTCACCTCCACTTTGACTCCCATCTTGATTAAAAGATGGGAATCAAATATTCATTGTATATTTTTTAAAACTACTCACATAGACAAGGATGTTGTTACTTACATCATTGCATGTGTTTATATTAAACCCAGTGGAAACTGCAATTTCCATCTCCTAGGAAATATTTGCATTTCTGAAAAAAAAAGAAATACATGTTTTTCCCAGTTGACAGCAAAAGGTTGGAAATATGTTTCTTTTTCTTATACTTCTTTAGGAGTAGTGGAGCGAACAATTGCTTTTTGGGAAAGGGTGAAAAGAAGAGGGAAAGATTATTTGTTTTCACTTATCAGCTCTTGTCTTGGTAGCAGACTGCCTTAGGGCTTGAGGCCCTAATATAGGAGGAGCTGAACAGTCCTTGCTCTCTTGAAGGATCTTGGGAGCCTGTGTTGTGGAAGAATTCTGAATATTTAGCTACAGGAGCACACCTGATAAGCTGCTAAAAATTTTTGCAGTTTCAGAGCTCTTCCAGTGTGATTGTAATGTTTTGTGTTATAAACTAACTTTGTGATGCAGGAGGAAAATGTCAGTGTTCACTATTTCTCTTATTTGACTGAGCTTGACCCCTAATCCATACTATGTTCATCTCACCAGTTATAAATTGTGTTTTCTTGGAGGGGGTAGAGACATTGAAATAGAATGGAAGCTTTACATTTGTGTCTCATTATTCCATGAAAATACTAGTATAGATTCTGGGCTAATACCCGGCCATAGCCGAGTCCATAAAAGCACAGAGGCTTTGGAAGATGAATATGAATGGGCCACAAGTCTTCACAGGAGTGTGAAGTGAACACTACAAGTAAGCTTTGCATCCCTGAAGCTGTTTCATCAGACAGTAAAATATTGTGAGATTTGAATGCAATTGTCCAGAAAACAAAGGATGTTGTTAGTCCTGATGCTGCAGAATGAGAACTCCATTCCAGGCTTGTTCTGTCCAATCTTCTGTAACTTTCTGAACTGCAGCAAGCTGGACAAAGTGCCCGTCACCCCCCGGACATGGCTGAAGGATCTCTTCTGAAGCATTTTTGAGTCACTACATGTGTTACGGATTCAATGACTATTTAAACTCTTGCGGTTCATCCTGCTTTGTGCTGTGAGCCTCCCTGATTGGCGTGCTGCCAGTGAGATACCACCTACTTTGCAGGCAGGCAGCTCTCCTCTCTCTGCTTCCTGGGCATATCCTTTTTTATCAAGATGTGCTGTATGTGCACACAAAACCATCAAAATCCAGATACAACTTGTATGCCTTCTGTCACAGTAATGGTGTCTTCTTCTGAAGCATCACTACCTTTTAACTTTGAATACCAGATTGCAGAAACCAAGCAGAAAGAGACAAGAACAGCAATCAAACGGGAAATGTTGCAAAAACAGAGCTTTGGAGACACGACACCAGCGTTTCTGGAGAGGTACAGTCAACACCATAGGTCAGCAGTAACCATCTCAGCCAACAGTTTTTACAGTGCTGTGGCACAATTTAAGGGATTTGCTACCTTTTGGTTGAGATGAAAATCTAATTCCTCTGGAAAATTTTTGGAGCACATAAGAACGAGGTGTTTGAACTGTCCAAATCCCAACACAATAAATTGCATTCTCTTTTAGTAGATTCCCTGTACAGTTACCTGTCTTTTGGTTACCTACTAACTTTTTCTTTTCCTCCCTAAATCTGTTTCTGGTACTGCTGAATGCTCTTTAGCTTTATATTTCATTCTACCACTTCAGCTCTTTTCCTTGAAGACTCACTCATCTGTTTGTATAAATTACACTGACTAAAATGCACTCTTCTGGTTTGTGTTTTCTGCTTTAGAAATATCCACCTACCTTGGCTTTGTGGTACTGAACAGTGTAGATAGACCTTCTGCGTAGATCTTCAAGAAAATGTAATGGATGAGGAGATACCTCTTTTTGTATCAAATTCATGATATCAGGATTAATCTCCCCCCTTGCAAAGCTGGCAGAAAAATAAGCACTTTCAACCTATCTTATATTATCTATTTTTAAGAGAAAATGCATTTTTTTTTCAAGCTGGCTTCACTTCACTGAAATGTATTTTTTTTCTACTTGTCAGAAAAAAGAGAAAGAAACATAGTATTTATTTATGGTTGGTATGACTGTACTTTGATCATTGCAATTACAGGAACAGATAAAAGCATTCTGAGTTGGTCTCATGTTAATGTGGGCCGCTTTAAATCCTCCTGGTAATCAGAACTGAAGTGATCCAAGCCTCTTCTATCCTTATATCCTCAACATCCTGGCCATGCTCTCAACGCTCCTAGCGCACATTCTCCCTGGAAGGATGAGAATATGGAAAATCACTGCAATTCACAGCAATCATGGACAGATTAATGCTGAATCAATCAGGAAAAGGAATTTTTCTTTGGAATATGAAAATATTGTATTTCGCTATTATTTAAGGCTGAAAGAGACTATTCTAGTATTACAGAATCACAGCATGTTCGGGGTTGGAAGGGATCTCTATGGGTCATATAGTCCAGCCCCCCTGCCAAAACAGGGTCTCCTACAGCAGGCTGCACAGGACCTTGAGTGTCTTTGTTTTCTGGACTTTCATTTTTGTTTTTTTCAGAGAGAAACCCTGTTCACATATGTATGACAATGAGACACAGTAAATCATATCTGAAAACCATATGATTCACAGATTAATCTATGTCTGGCACAGCTGACATTATTAAATGAAGAAGCATTGCCATTTTCATTCCCAGCACCGAAGAGTATACTCCCCTAAAGCTTTTCAGCTGATATTCTACTTGAAAGCATATTAGCTGTTCTTTTATAGTATTGCTCATGGACCATAACATCGGATTTTCCAATCCACACTATTTATTCAAAATAATCTATGCTCCAGCTGATGTCTCCCATCTGTGGTTCAAAACTAGTGCAGCACCACATATTTCTTAACATTTTTCCAAATGCATTGTCACCTCAGGTAAGACGACAAACAGCTACAGTGCAGCAGAATAAATTAATACTACAGTTATGTCCACACAGATAGACACACTGAAAAATATACTTGTGAGCTTGTACCTAGAATATCTGTAACTCACTGAAAACATGAATTCAGCATTTGAGCTCAAGCCCTCCTGAAGTACTTGGCTGACACTAAGGGGAAAAATCCTGTTTCTCCATGTAATATCATGTGGAGGTAAGAAGTAGCCAGAACTGAATCAGAATACTCAAAACAAACTCAGGAACAAAGCATGACTCAGGAAACTGATTTACATCCGTTTGACTTTCAGAACTATTTTACCAACTTAGTACTTATCTACTCCATCTTTCAAAATTCCAGATTCCCAAAATTTACTTCTAGGGATTTTCAAGACACCTGTTAATTCTTTTCATCAATCTATCTCCCTAGAGAGGGATGGTAAGTGAGGAGCTGATGTGAAGGCAGCAGGAGAGAAGCCCTAGTATATCCTAAATCCTAAAGACCACAAGAAAATCTTTACATTACAATGTACATTAATTTGAACAGTCCAGCTAAAAAAAAAAAACCCAAAAAAATCATCCTTTAACTACTTCCTTTCATCAACAAGAAGAAACAATAACAGGAACTTCCACTTATAAAACAAGAACAGAACAGCATATCTGATGAAATCACAGTAACACGTGCCTCGTTTAAAGCCCTTCGTTCATTTAAAGCCACATACAAGCAAGTTTGTTCACATTACGTTGCACTGACCACTGTAATTTATTCGGTTCTACCACTATTAGATTTTCAAAGGTTAAGACTAACCAAGATTAAGATTCAGAATGCTTCCTGGAGTGGAAGTTCTTTCTTGCTTAGCAGAAATTGGCGTTGACGCTTGAGGAGAGAAAGGTTTGGGGCTGCCTGACAAGCTCCCTGCTTGACCCGTTCTCGTTGGTGCTGGAGAAGCTGAAAAAGTACAAGATTAATAAAGACAGGTTTAAAAATTATCACAATAAAGCCAAATTCACTGGGACAAAACAGCTTTTAAACCTACACAAGTAGGGAAAGGACTTTTGTTTAATAATTTCAACACTGTGTTATACTTCCATTGTAAGTTACTATTACCCCTTTAATTTAATAAAGAAAGGAACTGTAAGGAAAATAATTTTATTGCAGCTATATAGTTGGATCAAATGTGTGCTTACCCTCAAAATCACTCTGCAGTGACAGAAAGTTTCTAGCTTTCAAGATTTGGTTATTTCTGGTGTTAACAAATTCTTACACCCTAAATTGCTATCCATTTTAATTCATCTACATAAGTAAACACAGAAAACCCCACCTACACTATCAAAGAATTAAAAGTACAAATCATAGTAAGTTTAATCAGTTCAGCTGAAGATCAGTAACCAAATGTCTCCAATACTCTAATTTACCAAAGTATAAGAAAAATCCTACGCTCTGAGCCTTTAAAATCTCCATGAAATAACGTTTCTAAAACAAACTTTTGGAAACAGCCATGTAATCTAGAAAAGGAAGCATTGTAGGCCATCACCTAAAAAAAGAGGACTAATTTTTGTCAGCAAGAGACTAATTTCTGTCTGTTAAATCTCTGCTTAATGCTCTGAAAACGTCATACTGGAAAACTGTCACTGCTGGACACTTTTTCTTCCCCAGTACAGCCAGGATTGTCTATATATTTTCAGATTCCTAAAGAGCAGCAATATCTGCTGTTTCAGTAACTGTTTCCAAGTTATTTTCTACACATCACTCAAAATACACCACAGAGGCATCCAAAGAAAACTGGTCTTGTCTAACGATTGTGCAGTCATACTGCTTGAATTACATTTTACAGCAAACAAGTAATTTAATGCACATTTGAAATGAAACACAGATTCCTGTAAAAGGACAGTGAAGTTT
>Ga0181612_140291_pt1 | contig 17975 bp, 6 predicted proteins | sample HoacroProtozoa21_FD_119630 | JGI IMG/M metagenome (GOLD analysis project Ga0181612, IMG submission 119630) | Hoatzin crop microbial communities from Cojedes, Venezuel. Combined Assembly of Gp0051906, Gp0051904, Gp0051908 | reverse complement strand
TTTTTAAACTTGGCAATGATTTTACTTGATTGACATGTAAAATATAGTCTAAGTTCCAAAGAACTTAATAGGCTACAAGTAGGAATAGAATTAATTTCTGTGTTCTGTCACATCTCTAGGAAAAATCATATGTTCCTTATATAAGCAGGAAGCCGAAGAAAATATTTGTTTGAGGAAGTTTGAAAAAAATGGTCCAGCTATTTTATTGTTGTTATTATTATAAAGTAGAAAGAGAAATCACCACTATGCTGTCCTCATGTCAAAGTATATATAGCAGTTGCTCTTGAGGCACTCAATGTAAATCTTAAAGGTGTTTATCAGCCCCCCCCCAACCTGGGTCAATGCAGGTCCATTTTTTCATTTACCATCAGTTGAAAATCTGCAATTCATTTCTTCACTTTCAAGACAAAAAACATTTATTTTAGGCTACTATGAATTTTGTCTTTTATGAGACCATAAATTTTGCTATGTTGTAAGTCTAGATTAAGCCTTGATCCTTTTTGTACTTGATTCTTTCAAGCCATCTTTGTCCAGCTTACCACAGAGGAAATATTAGGTTACTCAGAAGTAAAATAGAATATATTTTAATCTAGATGAATTCTTAAGATTATTAGTATGTTTTTTTAATGACACAGTCAATAGATCTTTGCCCACAATCAGTTTAGTCCTATCAGTAAAGCAATTATCACTGCCTTTTTCAAAAACCTTTGAGTAAAAGGTTCCATTTAGAACAAAGCTCTGCAACACAAAAGCAAAATTTTATGAGTCAATATTTTCAATTTCCAGTGAAAGCAGTGAGTTCTGCATACTTGGACACACCATCAGGTGCCACTACTTATATTCATCACATCTATCCAAATTGCATGTCTCTGAGACTTATAGTGATAGAGGCCAAGCTTTTACAATTACGAAGATGATGGTAATTAATTTGTACTACAAAAGCTTCTTCTGACCTGAGGAAATGGTTTCACACCATGAACCAAGCTGAACTCAAAATCTTAGGAGAAAATGGAACGGTTCAGAAAAAGTTTCTGTTGCTTTCAAGACAACATCACAGTGGAATGTATAGCAGATTAAAAGCCAATACGGTCCTATCTAAAGAAGAGATATTTAAAGCCTCTGGTTTGCTGGCTGGGTTTAATGCTGAACAGATTAAGCTTAACAGGATACATGGTACACTTCTGTGCAGGTGACTATGAATGACAAGATCTTCAGTCACTGATACCAATCTTTTACTTTTGTAGGCAGTTTTGGACCAGCTGTCCATAGAAGGAAAACTGTCATGTTAACTATATCCACTCACTCTTAGATATTTTTGAACTGCAGTGATTTTTTTACCAACTAAATCAGCGTGGCCACAACAAAAGTTAGCATGGTTTTCTTTTAGCATTATAAATATGGACTTAGCTTAGGGTAATGCTCCTTACACTACATTGCCATCCTGGACTGTGAAGGATTCACAATAGTGCTGACAGAGGCACTCAGAAGGCCTTAGTGAGACCCATCAGTCCAACTGAGACAGGAGCTGCAAAAACATGTAGACATGCTTTCCTGAGCCACAGCTGAGAAGTCTGGAGAGGAGCCGCTTTTGAGTTACGAAATCCACATCTAATGGACTTACCTATTTGAGAAACATTGGGATACAAAATCAAGACAGTAACATTTAGGGAAAGAGATTTGGATTTCACTGTTAGTTTTTAAAGTTGAGTTTTACGCGACAACACAAGATGACTCATAAACTTGCTCTGCTGGGCCGTCTCCTTGAACTGCTGAGAGTCGTCAGTATTGAAGAAGGTACCATCTCTTCCCAGTCATCCACATGGGTGAGAAAGAATGTAAATTACACATGTACGGTGACCCACTGATGTAACTCTTATTTGAGTTTCTCAGTGTTTTCTATGTACTTGTCAGACAGAAGGGATTCTGAGAAGGTGTAAGTGCTCCCCTGATAATGACCCCAGATTCTGCCACCCTTATTCAGGCTGATCAGTATTTTACCATGAGAAATACAAGTGATTGTTATGTGACAAGATAATTCAGAGCCAATGAATCACAGATTTTAGCTTTCTTACTATTTTTTCTCATCTCATATTCACATAACTTAGTTTCGACTTCTGACAGATTAGAAGCTGACTGGGACAAACATGTCTCCATGTCACTCAGGTGTAAATACAGCAAATCAAAGTGCTGGTATTATTACTATTAATAATAACAATAACAGTGTTGTGTCTAATTTCAGTCACAAAAACACTTGCCATTGCAGAGACTCCAATAAGCCCAGCACTGAATGCTCCCACAAATCATTCTCCTTCAGCCATTAAAGGCAAAGAAGATTTGATTTCATGCTGTCCTCATTTTTGTAGGGTGGTGTGTCCAAATTCTTCAATTTGTTTACTCAGATGCTGTTTCCTTGGAAACAGCAGCCCACATGCTTCACACAGTTTAATGTCTGTTCTACAAATTGAGAAAAAGAAAATGCAAACAAAGATTATTTAATGATTCGTTAGTATTTAAATATATATAGATATATAGTTACTTGAGTAGTTTTTTCTTACTGCTGTCCCATAGCCTGCACGTTGAGGAACCATTAAAAAGACAAGCATTAAAGAAGTGATATATTCACAAGTCAGGCCAGCTAGGTTTCTTTGCAGAGAATGTATCCATGAAATCAATATTGCAAGAATCAAATGTACTGCTGAGATCCTTAAGATGGTTTAAAATTGAGTGAGTCTGTGGGAGTTCAGGGAACATGAGATAAAGTTTCAGAGCTGTTATCCATTATTTTGTTCCTAGAAGATAATTTTTGTCCCAGATTAATGTTTGTATTTAATTTAACAATTAGACAACATACAGGGTGCCCTAGATGCTGGTTTATGTTACAAATTAGGTACAAGTACTAGGAGTACCAAACTACTCTCTACATTTTATCTTTTATTGTCAAGTAAATATCAACTATACTGTTGGATATTTTGGTGTTTCTTTTTTTCTGCACAAGAAAGTTTAGAAAATACATGAACATTAAAAATACTCTGTTAATTCATTCTTCTGGGTTTCTACTGTGGTGAGAAGATTCAACAGTTCATTTCTCACTGGCCTGCTACAGAATCACTTCAATAAGTTTATATGTTTTTTTAATTGAATGAACAAGATCTTACACTTAATCTGTAGCATTTTAATTTGCCTGGTGGCATAAAAATAATTACAGATTTGGCAGCAGGGAGAAAAAAAGACACGTAATAGTTATGGAGGAAAGCACTGGGAACAAATGGAATCCCTCGCAGTGGGAAAGTGAATGAGAGGTATCTGGAGCCCTTGCAATGGGAAGAAGACAGTGGAAAAAGTTAAAAAAATATGGGGTCATAAGGGGCTCAGGGCCTTAGGAATGGGCTTGTCATCTCAATCTTTAGGGTTGTTCTCCTATATCTGTTTGGTTTGGGTCATTTTGCCATTCATCCCTTTTTTTTTTTTTTTTTCCCCTCAGCTTTGTCGTTTTCAAGAACAAAAACCATATATGGCTTCTTTCCCAAAACTGGTTCCCCAGACAACAAAGACCCAATATAAAGACAACACCATAGCTGGTGATTAGAAGTCAGAATCCAGATGTGGGGGAGCAGTACTACATCCCATGTATAATGTGCTGCATAAAGTACTACAGCTTTTGGATTAGGACTGTCCCACCAAAAGTAGGCTGGTAAAAACACACTTGTGTCAATCAAAACGTTGTCTGCTGGATCCTAGAGTTGAAAAACAGAAAGACAGAATAAATGCATTAAGAGTGTTTGCATAAATTCTATTTCCATCTTCATCTTGTTTTCAGAATAAAGTCTATCTTTTATACTTCCTCTAAAACCAGGTGGTGTTATTCCAGCAGTAAACCAGACAGATCCATGCTGTAAATTACAGAAATTTGGTGACAAAAAAGAGGGTTGGAGTAAAGATAAAAGTAACTCACCCTGGTAATAACGGAATATGGAGCTTTTTATTACCTCTCACAGGTCACTGTTCCACTTTCAGTCCAGGGTAGTAGTGACCTCAGACTGTTACCTTCTGACAGCTGTTTAATGATCTATATAAAATGAGTTGCTAAGCTCACTGAATTTTCCAGTTCTCAAGTATATGAATATACACTTTGATGTACTCTGGCACCATTTTGACAAGTCTTATCTGAGAAGCCAAGAAATGAATGTGACACATCTTGACCTAAGAATGTGTCTTCCACACTAGGGCTGAGGTAAATAGGTGGAGAAGCTTGAATTAGGGGACCCTGCATTGATTTTGTTCAGTGATGACTTTACCCTCTACAACACTTGATATCAAATTTCTCACCAACTTTAATTTAATTTAAAAGCCATTTCAAGAAATTGATTTTTCCTTGGTAAGTGATTTCATTTTATTGTTTGGGAAGAGGGAAGGCTGGAGGTGGGAGATATTGTCAGTCATCTTTAAAACAGAGACTTTCATCCAGGTGAGCAATCAGGCACCCAGTTGATATCTATTTTGTCGGGGGCAAAATTAATTAGTAGCCAGAAGCAAAAAGCTGAATGTTTTCGAACCGTCAACTCTCATAGGTTAAAATCTGTTCTTAAGTACACATTTTGCCTAAAACATTTAACAGAACAATGCAATTCTTCATAATGAAGATCTTAATCATATAATTGTACATGTGATAATGATGCCAATCTAGGATGATTCCAGACAGTCAAATTCAAAGCTCTATGGTCAGACCATAATTAATTTTTGTTTTAAATGTCACAGCAATCTAAGGGGCAGCTTTCCAAGCAATATATAAAGAAGGTAAAATCTTGCCCATTTGCTGGCAGTGAAGATCCTGTGGTATTTTTTCCTGGTTTGGAAATGCATGTGTATAATACTCGATGTAAAAATCTCTGTTAGTACAATTAAATCTATGTTTCTGTTGCGAAATAGTTTTTCCACTACAAACATGGAAATGATGCACTTCTTTTCAGACAGCTGTGTACTATTGGGTTGCACTGTTCAAGTATACATGGGAAAAAGAGAAGATTCAACCACATAGAATTATTTCATTTGTTTTCTGGCTGAGAAATAGCAGACAGGCCAAACCCTGATATATCCTGAACACCTACAACTCACACAGAAATAAACAACAGTTTAGCTGTATGAGGCTCAAATTATTTACAATGAAATAAATACACGACAAAAGACCACTGACTGGATCCTGAAAATCTCTCTATTTATTAATAGAGGACTCAAAATCTACAATATTGGAGATTCCAACCAAGGACCATGAAGACGACCGAGGAACTGAGGCACCTCTCATATGCAGCGAGGCTGAAAGAGCTGGGATTGTTCAGCTTTTGAAAAACAATGTTTTACGGTTTTGAGCCTTTTGTTTTTGCTGCAGGGGTGGTCAAACACTGGAACAAGTCACTAAGAGAGGTTATGGAATCTCTGTTCTTGGAGACAGTCAAAACCCAACTGGACACGGCCCTGAACAACCTTCTGTAGCTGACCCTACTTTGGGTAGGGTGGGTTGACTAGACCTCCAGAGATCCCTTCCAACTTCGGTCATTTTGTGATTATGTGTTTTTTTGTGTGGTAGCTCTAAGCCCTGCACTCATATACCAAAGCAATAAGAGAACAAAAGGGAAAGTCTTATCTTTTTTCTAGCAGTCGTAGAGGCAATTATTCCGTAGAAATGGATGTTCTGTGAATTAGCAAACCTTGCTCTAGCCTTGCCTCCTGTGGCAAAACACCTAATTTGACCATACTGAGGTGTGAGTTTGAGAAGTTTAGTCCTGTTCCAAAAGAGGTACTTGTCCATAAAAACAGAAACAGTGCTTTAGACACCTGAGCAATTTCTGGCAAAAATTGGACATCCATAGGTTTAGACTTAGTGTGTGCGTATGTGAGAGGCAGTTCAGAATCCTGCTAAATCCTACTCCTATGCTCCTAAAGAACAGGCACTGAAATTCTGTCCAGGTGGTACTTTCTCAGTTCTTTTAGGAATCTGATCTTACTTTACTTGAACCCAGCTTCCTTTCAGTGCTTTGACCACTGGATGTCTCTCATCAACATACTCAGTGCTCTCATTGGTAGCCTAAAAGAATGACTTTACCTCTGTTTATGTGTCCTACTAAAGTGTAGTTCCTACACAGAAGTAAAGGGCAAGTCCAACTCCCTTTGTCCTGCTCAAGCCCGTAAGAAAAGCTTGATCTTGCCCTAACTATAATACACACATGTGACATAAAAACTGTTCCTGAATGCATGCATATATTCATGTACACAGTGTGAATTTAAAATAGCTATAGCAGTTACAGGACCAAAAAAAAATCTTGTGTAGGTGTGTACATGCAAATGCAATTTCTCACTCACATTTGATAGCAGGTTTATATGCCTAGAAAAAAAAATTAAAGGGGGAAAAAATCCCCAAAGCTCTCATTTTTTTACCAAATTTTGTGAAATACCAGGCTCTTTTAATGATTACTGCGCGACACACTGAGACAGAAATGCCAGCTAGCCAGCATAAATGGAAAACAAGATTATACTATTTCCTCATAGCCCTGCCAAGGTTTGACACTGCAGAAATGCTTTTACATTTTATGAACATTGGCTCTGCAATTTTTAGGTGTGACAACCCTTTAGGTGTGTGGTCTAACTTAAATGCAAACATTCTCACTTTTACCTTTCCATCCTCTGCCCTTTTTCAGCTCTGCTCTCACATCTGAACAATCTGAGCAGGCATATGCAGAGGAGCCTGTTAATTCTCTGTCCAGCATTTTGTTTTAAACTTGGGATTTTTTTGTTTGTTTTTCAAAGAGAAAAAAAAATGAAAAATATTTTTGTAGAAACATTGCTCAGAAAGAAAAAGATCAAACGAACAAAAGGCAAAGAGGAAGAAATCTCAATGCTGCGATTTGTGGCCTTACGGCAATTGTCTTTCAGTTGCAGAATTTCTGTCTGAAATTGCCAGCTGGAAATTTCTGAAAAGAAATGAAAGCTGTGGCAAGATGGCCAGACACATAGGAGAGACACATTGATTTGACCTTTAGAAACAAACTAAACAAACAAACAGGAGGGAGATCACTTCAGTATTTTGCCCTTCAAAAGAAAAAAGAGGATCTGAATGTTTCAATAAAATGATATGGCTGTCACAAACGAAATGTCATCAACCTCTCTCAGTAACAGGATCAGGAAAAGTACTGGAGCAGGGGACGGAGGAGAAGGAATAGTAGAAATAAGCAATGCCTTTACTACAAAATATTTTGATCTGTGATCAGTGGCAGTATGGTCTCAGAAGCTTTTTTTTCTTCTTCTTCTTCTTGTTTTTTCTCTTCCACTGCCTCTGAATACTCACAAACTTACATGACACCCACATGGCAAGCACAAACTGCTGAGGTAGCTGGAGGAAAGGCCAGTGCTAAGTTTACAGGAATGATGCAGTTTCAGTTCGGTTTCATATTCTGCCAATCACTCTGTAAGAAGCTGAAGGAAATAATAAAAGCACCTGTTCTTAGGCTTTCTAAACATCTCAAAGAAAGGCAGTTGTGAATATCATGATAGTGTCCAGCCTAATGCAGGTGAAGAGCTGGTGACACTAACCAGACTCTCCAGCTCTGCTAATGGTCCTTTATACCTCATCTCTTATTTTGCTTCTCTTCTTCGTACTTGTTCGCTGTGTCAAACTCATGAAATCACTTTGAATCCAGGCTTTGTAATTTGAAAACTAATTTTCATCCTATTTAAGGCTTTAAAGGTATGTCGTTCAAACATGTAGATTATACTAATGAGTGTGTTTTGCCAGTCTGTGTATCCAGCAGAAGCAATGAACATTACTACTATTATTCAGGCATTCATTTTGATGTAATTTGAAGTGTCTCTCTCTGCTCCAGGCATTTTTAGAGTAATTAAAATGTGCAATCATAAACATGGAAATTCACACAAAATATAGAGACAAAGCTGTTCAGTTAAAACAAAACCGACTATTTCTGCATAGTGATACTTCCCTTCTGAATATCTGAGGCACTCACTGCTGGATTACCTCCCTAACTCTTCTGGAAAATTAAGAAAAGTACCCAACTGATTTCACAAGGCTTTGAAATGGTTTCCACATGTGTGTGTAGAAATGACTTTTTTATGTGTCCTGTAATATAATATGAACATTCCTGGATGAATCAAACCAAGAGGACAACTGAAAATAATACTGACAATATTCATCATCAAAGCCCATGAATTTTAAACTAGGTGTTCTTTATTTGAAACACTTCCAGTAATTATAGCTGCTCTTGTGTTACACAGAGATGCTGATTTACATAACTGTGTCCCCAGTCTCTAGAAGTTTATATATTAAAACAATGCTGTTGTTCAAAAGATGAACAATTATAGCTGTGTGATGCACCTTTCCAAACTAAAATTCACTGTCAAATTTTTCAAAAGCTGTTGTGTTGCAGGAATCTGTCTATTGTGAGGGGGTTGAACAGGTTGCTCTTGTAAGCACTAAGGTCTTGATTCAATCGCATGTTTGTTATCCTATAAGTGGCATCCCAGATGCCTCAGGGTCTGTAAGATGTTCATGTGGACTGACTGACATGAACACCTATCGGTGACCCAAGGCTTTCTCTGGTGGCAGACAGGGCTCGTGCTGGATACTCCTCACATTATGCCCAACAGAGCTCAGCAATCGAATATCCAGGAAACTGAATCAAGTGCAAAATATGAATGAAGAGTTTATCTTGGCTGCATTTATACTAGTAACTTAAGTGTGACTTGAACTTTTCTCTGACCTGAGATCCAAAGTGACCATGCTGAGGTAGTACAGATTTTGTTATGCACTCTCCCACCTGAGAAAAGGGTAGAAACATGCAAACCATCTGCTGGGAATGGCTAACATCCAGACTATGTCTGGGACAGGGCCAGCTACCTTGGGCCAAAACTTTGCCAAGGAACAAGCCTAACGATTCATGGGTACAATCACTTGACTTCCAATGTTTGAGTTCACTCTGCCTCTTCTCAGTTGTCTCACAGAGATGTTGACCTTGTGTTCAGGCCACTGCCAGGGCACTGAAAATGTCAGCAGCTCTCTGTGGGCCTCCACAGGGATTGCCCTTCAAGGTGGCTGGGTAGGGACTGGCAGGCAGGGCCCATCCCGTCGCCTCAGCCAGAAGCCAGGGAAGCCGGGAGCAGCGGGTGCAGCCCCAGCCCTGGGCATGGGGCACCTCCCTGGGGACACATATAGACTGGGGCCAGGATGGGCTGTGGACTAACACTGCGCCTGGCTTGGCAGGGCCCATGGCTGGGCAGGGCAGGGCTGCGGGGAGCTGGAGACTGGCCCGGCTGCAGGGCTGCTGGGGCAGGGACTTACATCCCCAGAGAGCTGGCATTGAGTCCTGGGCTGCAGGCAGGGCGAGGAAGGCCCAGGAGAGGTCAGGCAGGGGCAGCCTGGCCTGCCAGGGTCCTGACCAGAGCCTTCTCAGTACCAGTGTCTTTACGGACTCCAACAGAACCTCACATAGGGGCTACTGACTTCACAGCAACGGTACCAGCTCTCAGCAGTGGGAGACTGCTGAGCAGCTCCTAGTAATGAGGAATAATAAGTTTATCTAGGGCAAATGGGAGCACATAAAGTCAAGTCTTTAATGTAAATAGGTCTGTTAGAGGGCCTCTACAAGGGTATTATATGAGCAGTAAAATGGTGGAGAACAAGAAAGCTGAGAATTCAGCTGATCTGACTTCATGGCAGAGCCCTGAGTTCAGGACAAGGTAGTCAGGGAGGTGAGGAATGATGGCAATCAGCAGAGCCCTTTTAATGTCCCCGAGTTTGCACACAACCTGCCTTTACACAGTCAGCACTAATTTGCCTGTCATTGTCAGAGCCAAAAATATTCGATATACTAATATTATAACGAACATTCCACCACACCAGAAAACCATTTGCTTTTCGGGGCTAACGTTGATAAATCTACTGTGAAACATAGAGTAACGCACAGTACAGTGTGCTTCCTGGTTTCCAAAGGCCTGCCTAATGGGGAAGCATGACCCATCTTGCTTTTTACTTCCAACACCCAGCTGTACAGAGGCACAAATTTAAAATTAAAAATAACCTTTTCAGCTGATTCCTTGCATAATTGCTATCTTGTTTTGTTAATACTGTGGCTGAATTATAACTTGCTGAAGCCCTGGAGAGTTGCATGCTGGTTTATCAGCCTGAATTGGCATTGGCATGCTTTTCAGTCAAGTGAGTAACTAAATCCTGTGGCCTTGAGTGAGCCTGGCAGTATTTGCATAGGAAATCAGAGGGAGATTAGTGAGAATGACTATACACTGTCTCCATAAATAAATTCAATGATGAAAATTTTGTGCATCTCAAAATACTGCTGAATTTCATTGACTGACTGCGACTCACATACCAGCAATGCTTTGAAAAAAGGAACACAATAAAAATAGGTGCAAGACAACCAAAACTCTGCTGCAACACCAGGCAGCCTTCCACTGCATTTGTTGGAAATGCGCATGTCTCACTTGACTAGCATACATGCATGAACATGAACAGACTAAAGCAGCCATTTCACCCAAAAAGTTGCTCATCATTTCCCATTCACTACCCAGTGAAATTAGAACTTCACATTATTGTGGAGCAGATCTGGACACAGAATAAACTTCTCAGTTTCCCCACGCTGTGGATTTTTTTAATTACTTTTTTTTCCTTAAAAAGGAGTAAGGAGCAGTTAATTCTGTAAAGGTTTCATACTGGTTACAACAAAGACTGATGATGTCAAAATATCCTGTTAGGTTTCTTCTTTTTATTATGAAGGATTGGGAAAAACCTTTCAAATTAAGGACAGATTTATTATTTTCATTGTTAATAATCTTCTGAACAAGGCCTGTCATCACCATACAGAAATGGACATGTTCCATACAGTATTAGATGCTTTAAAAAAACCTGCAAGAAGCTTCATAAAGAACTACTGAATTAGCTCCCCTTAAGGTAAGTCTCTAGTGACAGCTTTAGTTTTTGGGTTTTTTTTCTTCATGCTCCAGTCCATCAGGTTTTATTGAATCTCTAATTTTGCTTAATGTAACTGAGAATGTTTTGAAGTCTGAGCATCAGTTAAGTAAGTTATATCCATAAATATGGAACTTCACAATGAATAGGAGTATTGTCCTCAGAGCCCTTGAGTGCTTTTACAAGAATATTTCTTCTTGAGTATAAGTTCTGATTAAACCAACTCTTCATGTTTCTTGAGCTTCTAAGAGCTTCTCTCACTTGACAGCAGAGAGTAGGAGCAGATGGGTTTCATTAGATGGCCCAAGCCTTTATCTTTTAATCACCTGCCTCACCCAATCTAAGGGGGGAAAAGGGCAGACATATGAGAAATTTCCTCCTTTCTCCTTCTCTCTCTCTCCAGTTCTCTGCAAGGCATCTGCTAAGACCTCATTTATCACCATGAAAGCTGCGATGGATAGCTGTGCAACACTCCAGGGTCTTGTCTGCTGTGGTGGTGTAGTGCCTAACCTCTCCCCTGTTAAAGGAAAGGCTACATGTACTTTTGTCAACCTATTAGCAAGCACTTCCCTCTCAGTACTGTTTGTTCAACCCTCACCCCTCCCATACCAACAATGTCAGCTTTCTGAAAATGTTATAATTTTGAAGAAAGCCCTAGATGTAGTTCTCATGAGCATGTATTCTTTATTTCATTCCTCAGTGCACAGCCATATGTGAAATATATATTTGTGTGCCTGTGTGTTTCTGTATGTGTGCACATATCTGTCTGTCTCAAAAATGTGAAAAAGTAGTGGATCTTGCGTGCCTCTTTGTTTATTAAAAATATCAGTGTTGGCCAATAAATTTAATTTTTTGACCACAGTTTTAAGTCAATCCATAATAAAAACACAATCTTCCTTCCCTGTTTTTGCTTCAGTGAGAAGTAGTCCATAGAATCCTCCAGAAATAAGAAATGGGCTGCTGAAGAATGGCAAGTTAATTCTTTCCAGAAGAGTCTTCAGATATTCTACTACTGTTTCCTGCTGAGTGCTAGTTTAAGATTCTCATACTAAATTACATTTAACATTAATCACAGTTTTCCAGGCAAAAAAACACCAACTAATGGTTGATTAAAATAGATCTCTAGAAGTTTCTTTGATTTGAGTCCAAATATATTACAGATCCCTTACTTTTTAGCCAGTTTTTAATCCAGACAAGTCTCTGTTTGAGCTAAACTTTTTTTTGTTCTGTCCAAGCCTGCAGTATTCTCATCAGAATTTAGATCAACTGTGAAATAATTTTATAAATAACTATTTTATAAATAACCTACAGTTTTTATATATACAACATGATCAATTTCGTAAGATCAAACAGTAATTAGAATATAAATAGCATTTAAGAATAAATAATTAACCTTACAGGATTGTATTCAACTTCCATTGAAGTTACGTAAGAGAGATGTGTTCTTTCTTTCAAGAGATTGTAAACAAAAAATGGTAAGGAGATATCCAAAATGGAATCCCAAATGCTTCTTAATTTTGTGATACCGTGAATCAGACACTCTGGCTGCATTGTACTGACTTGTTCCAGAATTAGTCAAAGGGTCACTAAACTTGGAGAGAAGAGGATTTAAATTCATGATGTGAACTTAGATCCAATTTTTCTTCCTTGCAATACTAAGAACATCTTTAAAGGGAACAAAGTAGTGTGAATGCATGACGAAATGATGCTTGATAGCAAAGGGATACATGCAATAACTGATTCATACCATGAGAAAGGATACTTGCCTTCAAGATACAGTTTATTTCTCAAGCTATCAATGAGCCATTTTCTTGTGATATGGCTGCCAGAGCAGTTCAGCTTCACCATCTCTTTATAGATACAGTCACAAGATGACATATTTATACTCATAGGTATTCCTGGTGGTATATATTAATACATAGAAGAGATTCAAAGTTTTTTATGAAGAACTTCACTAAATTTGGCTGCAGGTTCATAGCCCACAGTGGCTGTGTTACCTTGACCACCAGCTAAGAGGCAAAGAACCACGAGGCCAAAGTGGAAAGTGATGAAATGTAAAGAGAAGGCAATTCAACAATTCTACAAAATTAAATTGACCAGAAATTTTTCTAAGATATAGTGATTAGATTTCTTACATACCACTGAAAAGCTATGAAGGAGTTTGATATTAACTAGGTGAAGCAGTAACACTTCAGACTGAGTATCTCTGATAGGCATTTAATTTCTGTTTAATGGAACAATTATTGCATGTTAAATAAATACTGGCAGATTATTTGAAAAACAGAAATAATAGTTATGTATGGGCTATCTGACAGAGCTCCTACAAAGCAAAATTTTATTTAGTATCTTTTTTTTAGGTTGTTAGCTTAGCATCACCACCTAACTGAAGGACCTTAATGCTTTACATTTAGTAAGATAGGCTCTGCAAATATAAGCCAATCTATTGCTAGAATTCCTAATAACATTTTTACTGGTACACAAAGTCATGCATATTAAGCAAAGAATATTTCTCATTAATGTCAATATACTGAAAAGGGAACATATACAATCTACTTTTTTACCTCTGTCTTACATATGATAATGATATTTATGTGATAATTTGCAGTCCTTATGTTGCCTGGACCACATTAAATTCCCTCTACCTCATGGTCTCTTTCTTGAGATTGCTTCTGAAATTTCATACAGCAGAATGTCTTCAAAACATATTGGCAAGAATCTCCATTTCTCCTTTTCCTATCTCATGAGATTCTGGACACATATTAATTAACTTATTTTAAAGTCAGACTAATTCTCTGCTAGCCCTACCATCCACAGCAACTATTTTACTGTCTTTGAAAAAGCTGGGACAAAAGCTCAGGTCTCCTCTGAACCAAAGAACTACCTGGTCAAAGTTGAATGAACTGAATGTAAATCCTTTATCTCTATAGTTCAGCATGTTTCCTGATTAGGAAATTTAAATTAGTTCATTTAAAGAAGCATTATTCATTGACTATATGGACCAAGTTTATCTGGTGAAAATTTAAGAAGTCAGAGCTGTGGACGCAACTATGCAAAGGCTGTCAGAATACAGAACTAACCCTCATCTATTATGACCCTCTCATGTGCTTGAATATTGTACTCCCGCTACTTACCGATCTAGAAAATGCAAGGGTAAAGTCTCCCAGGTGAAGCAGCAAACCAGCAAAATATTCTCAGGCAAAGCAGAGTCACTGCATATGCTTCCCTCATTACCCTCCCTTGGAGTGTATTGAACTTTGAAATTGATTTAAAACTCTTTTATGCTTCCATTGAAAACAACCCCCATGTGCTCCCAGTTCTGCTCTCATAGCACTTGTGTCTCTATAATGATTTTGCTTTTGTAAGAATTGGATTTTCAAGATATGGTGCAAGATGAATACTTTGATATAAGCCTTGGGGTTTGCTTCTGAGTGTCCTGTGCTCTCTGTTCAAGTAGCTATCTCCAGTCAGCATTAGTAATGAAAAGGACGGTCAAATGCTAGGAAAAAAATAAAACTGCAAGGTTGAACTGGTGACCAAAATATAAAACAGACAAATTTTTTCCATTTTTTTGGGGTTTCCAACAGTTTAACAGTATTTTGAAGGTAGAAGGGCAAAAATAATATTTCTTCGTGGACTGAGAAAGGCATTCAAGAAGACTACTTGCCTTTTTTCCTACAGCTCCTGCCTGGTTGCTAGGCAGCTGGGGGCAAGTTATTTTAGTAATTTTGTCTTAGCTTCTCACTCTGAAACAGATCGGCTGATTCAAGCAATTCTGCGACAACTCTTAATTAGCTAAAGATAAATACTTTTACTTTTACTACGACGTTAGTAACTATTTTTCATGTTTCTTTAAGGTTTGTGTTTATTACAGTATGTTTGAGAAAAAAATGGAGGAAAAGAATATCTTGTGCCAAAACTTAGCTTTATGCAATATCCGTCTTCACTTGTTCCTCACAGAATGCCTAGGAAATGTGATCTAAATTTACATGAGCACGAAATCTTTAAGAGTCTGTACAGGAAAAGAATAGTGCTAGTTATCTCAGCTTCTGATGGGTAGTACTGATAAATAGACAAGACGATGAGCTACACAATCATCATGCAGAGGAAAGTATGCATATGTCAGGTATTCTTTTGTGGTTTTCTGTTCTTTTTACTGACAAGTGGAGGTATGACAGCACCCGCCCTATAGGATAGCTAAAGACAGCAGTCACCGGTGAGAGAATAACGCTGCAGTGGACCAGCACCTTTCCAAACAACTTAGGCAGACAGATGGCCCTATGTTTATCTTCTGTATGAGACATCAGACCTGCACCGACTCAAAATTGTCTTCCTGGTAACGTGGGGAATGACTGGGGTATACCCAGACTCTGGACTACTTTCCAGAAGGCCAGATTTTCTCATCGTGAATCCCACCTGCAAGTTTCTCGCTTAGCTTTCATTCAGCAGGATGGCTCATGAAGAATGCTGCACTCTGGATTTGAGCTGTAATGACAGAATCCAGCTTTTGCTCATACGCATCTGCAGGATTGTACACAAATAGGACTTTCACCATTTCCATACAGATCTCATCTCTGAAAAATTGCTTGGTACTTTGCAGCTAACCTGAATTCTGTGTTTTTCCAGAGCACTAAGAAATATACAGTGTTATAAGTGCAAATGAAAACTGCTGCCTGTTTCACATCCTCTCCAATTCACAGCAAGACCAGCAGTGTTGAAAATGACAGTACACATGCTATGACTGTTTGAATTTTCAACAGCCTGTGCTTAATTCTACATAATTGGTACCTGCTTAAGACAGAAACTTGCAAGTATTCTTTATGAGACACAGAAACAGATAAAGAGCTAGTGTAAGAAACAGAAAGCAGATAATGCTAGTAAGAGAAACTGTGTCCACTCCGGGGGAAGAATTAAGTGTGTCCCACATGGATTAAGATAGATCTCTACTGCCTTTTATCCATATAACTGATCTCGACAGTAGGATCAAGTTTAAGTGGTTACATTTGCTGGTGCTGATTGGAAAGCAGCAAACAAAGATAGCTACCAGAAACACTCACGAGGTAGAAAAGTGCTTTAACTCTGGGCTAGAGACTGATATACTGTATTTACTTGTTTCGAACAGCCTGACTCTGAACTCCCTCTGGTTTTATTTTCATACGTTCAAGAGAGTAAGAATCTGGGACTCAAAGAAACTGTAATATGCAAAACTGGATGTGCTGCCATGCTTTTATTTCCCCATTTCCTCTGTATCTCTCCAGTCACAGAATCAGTAGGTCTGGGGAGAATAATAGTTTCAGATAGTAGCAGGTGCCCCTTGATAAATTTTAACAGCTAGTATGAGCTCTGCATATATATGTCATGTTATACTTGGGTAAGGACATCAAGATAAAATAGAAAAAGTAGTAGAGTTGGCTGTTTTGGTGACCCTTGACACTGAATTCGTCCGCACAGGAAGAGAAATTTCCAAATCTGTTATGCCACAGAAGCTCCACTGAAGCATCCAATTAATTATATCAGGGCCTTCTATTGCATGAAAAAAAAAAAAAAAAAGATTAATTCCTGGAAAAAAAAAATATCCAGCTAAATCATACATAGTTTATAGAATGGTAGCTACACCCAAATTTAATTCAGCTCAAAGTAGGTATAGTACCTACTAGAGTTATTGTTATAATAGTGGTAGTTTTGGAACAACAGCTAGATTGAAATTTTCTGTGTGTCATGGAACAGAAAAGTTTTTAAGACATCTGGAAAATAGATAATATTTAGGGATTAAATAATATTACTACTCAACAACAGAAGATGAGTAACTTCCCTAATCTTCCATGAAAAATGAAGGAAATTACCAAATACCATTTATTCATGCTATGATAAACCATATAATTATATACATTTCATCATTCTCCCATAGACTAGCTGAAGACAACAGTTATCATTATAAATTTAAGATGACACTCATTGGATTTGCCTAAAAATTACAGCTATAAGTGACAAAATATAAAGAAAGCTTTCCTCAAAAAATTTCAAAGCAGAATATTTATACAGAAATATAATAATAATCTTTCCAGGAATGACCATAATGCACCAAATGGGGAAAAAAATCCCTTAACAATCTACCTTTTACTTTGATGTGTGAAGGTCAGACAATCTAAAATAGCAATTTGATAAGTTTCTGAAGAGTTTAATTTCTACTGTTATGCTCCAGTTTTTTGGATGAAGGAAGGAAGATTATGAAAGCAATTACTGTATAGGAACACATATTTAGTCCAAAGAAGAGTGAACTCATATTCAGTACTACCTACATAATGACTTGTTCTTCCTGTTGATTGGTTTGTTCTTTTCACTTAGCATTTCTCAGAACACCTTAGACTTGAAGCTAAACAAGCTGATTCTAGACAGCTAGTTGTATTGAATAAGGACTTATCCCCACTATACTCTTACATGTTCTGTACATTTTCTCTGCTATTTTAATATAGTCTTCATTTTTCATTGAAGTGATTCTTTTGTATTACATCAATATAGATTGTTTTCTGGGTTCTTTTGTTTGAAATTGTTGATTTCTTTAACAATTTTTGAAGTTCCTTACATTTTAAAGAATATATGAGAATATATGTCTCAGACCTGGACACTATAGCTCCCATTTGTGAGAAATTCAAAACAAATTAGTTAATATTCTTGCTTGGATCACCTGATATATACGATACTGAGATTTGTGTTCTTGCCCTTCTCCATATCACAGATGTGTGCCATTACCATGAAGCTATTACTTATTCTGCACAGCACTGCTTTATTAAAATATAATTTCTTGGTTCAAGAAATTATATTTTAATAAAGGTCTCAAAAACCCTCAATCTCTTTAAACATAACAACACACATTGCTTTATTTTTTCTCTTCCACACACTTTTCTGGTCAAAAACATCTCTGAAACATTTTAGCAGTTGTTTTTCTTGAATTTATTTGTTTCCCATGCTAAACCTACAGATAGGGTGTTCTGTCCTA
>Ga0181612_174313_pt1 | contig 17976 bp, 11 predicted proteins | sample HoacroProtozoa21_FD_119630 | JGI IMG/M metagenome (GOLD analysis project Ga0181612, IMG submission 119630) | Hoatzin crop microbial communities from Cojedes, Venezuel. Combined Assembly of Gp0051906, Gp0051904, Gp0051908 | reverse complement strand
TGCCTCTCTGGACAACCCATTCCAGTGTTTCACCACCCTCATTGTAAAGAATTTCTTCCTTATATCCAGCCTAAACCTACCCTGGTTTAGTTTAAAACCATTACCCCTTGTCCTGTCACTGCTGTCTCTACTAAAAAGATTGTCCCCATCTTTCCTATAGGCTCCCTTTAAGTACTGAAAGGCTGCTATCAGCTTCCTCCCAAGCTGACTGATTTCCACTAGCGAAAAATCACAAAACACTTATCTGATATTTGGACCTCTTCTGCTTCTTTCCACCAGGGAAATTATTTGTGTGTTGGCTGTGCATAAACCCTTGCACATTGTCATCATACAAGATATCTGATTTTGCTTGGAACAAGGGTATTAATCTTATCCCACTATTGATGTAATTCTTTCAGAAAACATGGGCCAGCTTCACCTCCTTCATAGTTACGCAGCTCAAAATGCTTATAGATTATGAACATATTTCTCTTATAATATTTTGTTCTGCTGTTCCCAGTCTGGAGTCTTTCAAATTTTAACCATAGGAAGAAAAGTGTCTTGAGTGCACATCTCGTTAGAGCTTACGCGTGCTTTTATATGTCATACAAGCCTCTCATACGAAAAAGCAGATTCTGCGTCAGACTCACAGAGTCAATAAGGCTGGGCAAAGGAAGAGACTGAAGAAGAAGAGAAAAATCCTATAATGATGCCTCATGCATGAGCACCAGCTCCAACTTTAAAACTCTCTGCGAAAGCAGGGAAATCTAATTATATAACAAACAGTATTCCCAGAAAATGAGTTCTAGACTTATACAGGTTATACGAGTATAAATAATGGAAGTTGGTTAAATTATACACAAATTTCATGTCTGCCACAGTTTTCTTATTTCTTTATATACAAGTAACTAACAAGCAGGCTACAAAACTGCTGTATTTGCAATATGCTGTGCTCTCAGCTGTCTCCCCAGACAATCTTTGGATACAAAATATGCAAAAGTCATTGTCACCCACACGGAGGTGAATGCTAGCCTTGTTCTCAACATCTCAGGGTCCTAACTTGGGGCCTATTAGTGAGAAGGCAGACTGCTTTATTATTTGAAAAGCTGTTCACTGTGATTTATGGCCCTGTATTAGCCTCCTCATCTTGAGATATTAGACAATCATACTTTGTCATGGACAAACTGAGGTGGGGAAAACATACAGCATTCATCTTCTCTTGCCGTCTAGGACACTTCTTTTCATCTATCGTTTTTTCCTCTGGCATATCATTTCCTTGTAATCAATTTAAGTTGGAAACTTTAATGACCCTCCCCGAGCATTACACTGCCTTTTCACCTACTCTAAGAGTTTTTGTGGAAAAAAATTAAAACCTTTTAGAGTTTGCAGCATTTTCTCTATAAAAAGGCAGGCAGATACCATCATTTCAAGTCTCACTGGTGATCATCAAAGGGTTTTGGCTAATTACCAATTAGGTAGACCCAAAATACTTTGTGTAAATATTTCCACATTTTGAGTTACAAAAAAATGTTTTATTTGCTACAAGAGACGCATAATAAAAGAATTTACCACCCCCCCCAAAAAAAAGGAAAAATAGCATAAAAAGAGGTTTTAGAAATCAAGAGTAAAGGTTTCTAAGACCATAGCTTCAGAAATAAAAACTCTTCCTGGGACTTCAAGATTCTAAAGAGCAGGTACAGTTCTAAGAGGATTACGGCCAAGTGGTGGTGGGATTTTTGTTCAGTTCTTTGCTTGTTTGTGAGGTTTTTTTTATTTCACCTTTTTTTCCCCCAAGTGAATCACTAAATGACCAGTAAACAAAAGATAACCACCATACAATGTTGTTTTGATTCACTAGACAGGATGAAGTGCCAGTACAAAGGATACATACAAAGATGTTCCTACACTACATTTTGAAACCTCCCATTGCATTTTAAAACCTCTGCACTGAAAAGACTGAATCAACAATAGGTTTAGTAATTCAAATTTTTTCAAAAGAAAATCAAATGTATGAATGAGATCAGTATATACATACAGCAAAAATGTAATTTAATCCAAGGAGCATACAGCAAAAACTGAAGGAAAAACAGAGCACCACAGAGACCTACACTCTCTACCTGTGTGTTTGAATGCATTCTTCCCTTCTTCCCTTCCCTTCCAGACAGATGAATTTACACGTTAGTAATACAATGATCTGCGGAAAAATAATTACCTCTGGCAAGAAAATAGAAAAATAATGAAAAATAATAATTCGAGGACCCTGTTGGTGGAAAACAGAAAAAAAAACCAAACCACAAACAGAAAAAAACCCCATCATTTCCCCATTGGAAATAACAGATTTTTTAATGTGGAGCCAGCCAACAAGATTGTTGCCATCTCTGTCTATCAAAAGAAATGTCAACATTACGCTTCATTCTAAGCTAACAACTACATGCAAAATACACACAGAGTGAAAACAGATACTGACATTTAAAACCACTGTGCCACAAAGCAACTGCACGCCTTAGGCGGAATCTTCTGCAGGTCATTTAAAATGATAAACCGAAAGGTCACATAGGATATAATAACCGATCTTTACAATTGCCTTTCTGAAGGATGTATTACCTGAGGACTCACACAAAATTGTTGAACGTCAGCAGCAGAGTCACAGCAACGAAAACTCAATGAAAAAGTAATGTTGGAATACAGAAGTATAAAGACATTATACCTGTTTTTGTGAAACTGTGGAATAAAAGAGTATGGCTTTGCTGCATGGAGGGTAGTTAGACATAGGCTAACATTTTATCCTGCTACTCAAACTACAAGAGGCATTTCACTGGGAACCCCAATATATTCCTTCATACTAGGAGGAAAATAGGAGGCAAATATCTAGTATTTACAGTTTTGTTCTGTTTTAAAAACAACCAGACCACGTACTGCTTTAAAAGCAGAGCCTTCCTGCCAATCACATTTTTCTTCTCCTCCCATGCCCAAACAACAACAAAAAAAATCTGTTACAGAGACAATCCCCACACCAAGTGCTTTGTGACGAAAATATTCCCCCACAAAAGTAGGAAAGCTGTGCTGGGCTGCTTGCCTTGCGGAAGAGCATCTGGCTGAACCAAGGACTCCCACTGCCATGTGAGTATCCCAATACCAGGCCATCAAACAACTCCAAAGTGCTCTCGCTTATTTTCATCAAAAATTTCTCTGACATCTCAGAAACCTCTGCAACATTATCTGAAGAAATGTGACAGTTTTTCCAAAAGATTTACATTTCAAGTAATCTTAGTATTACTAACTCTGCACCAGATGAGGATTTAGGTTTTCACATCTAAAATATGTGATGAGCTGAGTTCAGAGCAAGGGAGGGAAATACTACTGTGCATTTAAGTGTCCTAGAAGTTCAAGTGCTACTTGCTCATATGAGCAAAATATCAATAGGATTTAAGTCTGAATGTACCACTGATACTTTTGAAATTACAATTCTGCCTTCTTTGTGCTTAGTTTTGCCAGTTATACCAGACTGACTTGATTCATATAGCAAATATTTGTGTCGAGTGACAACACATAAAGTTGTCAAAATCACTTCAGAGACCAAGAAAGGCTAAACCAAAAGAGCATTAAAACTTAACCAGCTGATGGATAAGGCTTCCATTTGCATTATGATTTTGGGTTATGACATACATGTAATAAACACCTTGGTGAAATTATTAAACCAGAAAAAATTGTCAGCAATTCTATGAGTACACTATTTTTGAAAACAAAGCTAAAACTCCTAAACCCTTTAGTCATTTTTAGACTGCCATTTCTCATCAGCCAAAAGGTGCCATGTAAATTGTGCCATTATAGATATTCTCGCACCATAAATTTTTCTGCAGGCAGAGACAGATAAAAAGATTACTTTTGAGATATGCCCGTCTGCTCACAGTATATCATTCCCACTGAAGTCTCAGATACAGAAATAGCCTTCCTCTTGTCCTGTGTGTTAACCCTTTGAACTCATTTAAAATGTCTTTACATGGAGAAGCCTTGAGATGGCTGTCCTACTAAAAATCACATGGTTAGCAAGCTGAGCAGTTTGAGAGGAGGAAGGTTGGATAACGTTTTCACACAAAACAGTCCTTTTTAACCCAAGTTAAAAAAAAAATAGTCTATATTTTCAGTTGAAAAATCTGTAAAACTAAAATAAATAGACATCATACAATTTGATGATTCTTTTTGCTTCAGTTACCTTGAAAATCCCAGTTGTAGGGCATCTTCATGGTTTAAAAATAAAATGCTTTTCTCCTGGCTCAAACGAAATATTTCCTCAACCAATAAAAGACTGAACTAAAAAAAAAAAAGAGGGGAAAAAAAAATCTATACATTCTGGTTTTACGTTTTAGTGCCAGCAGGAAGGACGTCAGCCAGCCGCCCTGCCTAGGGAGCAGCAATGGTCAGGAGGGACGGTGGCCCTGCCCGAGCCCAGTGGCTGCCAATCAGAAAAAACACAACAAACACTATCAGAGAAACACAGTTGGAGAGGTCTATCTAGGCACTTTAGAAAGTCTTCACATACACATCAATATTTAAAACGTTGTCTTCTTTCATGCGAATCAGCAGGAAAATCTGTTTCAACCAGACTACAGACAGTCTGAGAAAGCGGCAATTAAAATCTGTTATCCACATCCTATCACTTTCACTTCAGGGATTTCTTTTCCCTCCACTCTCCAGAAAACTAACAGAAATACAATGTTTTGCCTTTATGATTTAATGTTACAGGGAGCAAAGAGGAGCCTGTCGGTTGTCAGTATTATGGCTACAGTTACAGGTACAGACTGAGGACGAAGTGAAACAATTCCACGCTGGGTTAGTTTCAAACCTGCATATATGCAGGCACACAGCACGGTACTCAGAGTTCTGCAGATGAATGGGAACCTGTAGAAGCTCGATCCGTTATCGCTATCACCTTGGGTCTGTGAGGCTGCCAAAGACATTAAGTACGCATCATATTTATAATGCGCTTAGCAATGGGGTGTAGAGGCTCCAAACACAAAACCCAGAGGATGAACAGCAACAAGAGGAGCCCCAGTGCAGGGAGCCAGTGGCAGCACAAACCATCACAAAGCACACAGAGAAGACTGCTGACTACCACACGCTTTAACCTGGAATTTATGGTTGAAGCCAAAGGACAGCCAGTTTAAATCATGTCTGTACAACGTACAGGCTAAGATCCCACTGCCCCAGCCCAGAGCACTGTCAACACAGTGCTGTACCTAAAGTAACATCTAAGTGTGCTCCTGAGAGGCCGCAGCTGCTTAAGAAAAGAGTTGCTCCAGCACAAAGTGGGAATTAGCTTGTGCCTTACCAAGTAAACAGGCAAGAGCTGAAGACGTGCCCATATGAAACATTTCCCTGCTTAATGTCCCTGCACTCAGCAGAGCTGGCTGAAATCCTCTAAAAAATATTCTGTTAAAAAATGCCAGCTGCTGAGCTGTTTGAACCGCTCCAATTTGACAAAAATTCAGTAAATCAATAGCAAATTTCTGAAGGATTTTAGGTGACATTTGCAGCCTTCTTCATCCTAATACTTTCACACTAATACAATAAGCACAACGCCCAAGTAAAAAAATATATAGGTTATTGATCCAAGTGCTTTGAGACTAACTGATTATGAACGGGAGCCAGTAAGAAATATTACCCTTTGGTTCAGTGCAGCGTAATTAAGGATATTAATCAAATCCACGTGTTTTCTTGTACAGATTCTTGTCTTTGCTATGAATCCAAAAGGGTAACAAATACGGTAGCTACTATAGGAATTACTACACAGCATATAGAACAATATAGCCATCAATTATCAAATGCTGGCAGGTTCAATCATTCAAAAAAATTAATTTCTCTTTGGAAGACAACAAACTGTCAGCACTGGAAATGGCAATGGTAAAAAGCAAAGAATACTGGCAGCCAACAGCATTTCTACAGAGGCACACAAGTTGCTAGAAACCTTTTAACAAATTGCACATCTAAACAGTAAAACAACATCACACAGAAACCAAACACAAAAGGACACTCCTTATCCCAAAATATTGTCTCCTTGGAAAAAGAAACAAACACTGAAAACCAGATGACACTTCTAAGAGGAAAAGAAAGAAAAAAGAAAACAAAAAAGGAAAAAAAAAAAAGCAGCTTTCAGACTCTGGAAGAAGTTCCTCAGCAAATCAAAAAGGATAAAGCTGTTTTTTTGGCCCAGCTTTGTTCCCATGTTCCCAAAACTTCACAGAAAGCCTTTCTCCCTGATGCAGTTGCTTAGCAGCTCTCCTCAAATGCCAGAAAGTTATTTCAAGCCTCAGTACGTCCTGGCACTTGTCACTTCCCTAACTGCAAATACACACCTTCTGATAAATCTTTATTGCCTAAGAGCTACCATCATTTTCAAACTACCTTCATGGACTTTAAAGTGCATAGAATGTTACTTATGAGAAAGAGAACCTAAGGATTAATCAACAGGGTTCATACCCTTAAGTGTTGGGCTTCATCCAGCCGGTATTGTCCACTTCAAATAAAAGTATTCCCATCAGTACATTACTGCCATTTATTCTTAATGTATTCTTAAGCTTTTGTTGTGCAAGCATAAAGGGGACAAAGACGGATGAGGATGATCTTTCAGAGCACTCTGCTTTCTAGTTTTTCCCCAGACAGAAGAAACTCTGTGCAGAAAGCATAGAGTAAGAACGTTAAGGATATTTGACTAGTCAAGAATTACTACATACAACAAATAACCCAGACTCCCCCAATTCTTATCTGTGTAGCTTTTTTCTCAAATATTCATGCATCCGCTAGAAAATACCCTTCAGATTTCATATGCAACATCAGGCATTAAATGAGGTTTTCAGGTGAAAAGACATGCCAGTATTTTGGTACAAAAGAAAATAAAATGCCACCATCAGTCACATATTATTTTGTTGTGCCTGTTCAAGATACCAGATATTTCTGACACAACTGATAACCTTGCAATGTGTGCAGGAAGCTCCAGTTTCTCTGCATGTGATCTGCAAAAAGTTGACATCAGATCTCCACTGTCCCTTACCAGGACTTCTCAAGCGGTGGCCTGCAGGCCGGGGCAGCAGGTGACCTGCTGTTGGCACCTGCTGGATTCCCTGGCATAGAACCCACATGTGAATCTCTGCAGCGTAGGAGAAAAGGTATATGGATGATACACAGCCAGCTGTAGTCAAAACTATACATAGGTTTTATTTTCTCTTGCCCACTCAATATGTTAAGAAATATTCCTTTATTCATATGACCTCAGCATAGCCTAATTCTAAATGAAACAGAACAAACTAGACAAAAAAAAAATCACCTAAGGTATGAACACTCCTAGGTTTCTCTTCCATCAGATAAAGAAGGGATAGGAAACTTCTTCAGAAAACGTCTCTAGTTCGATACAGATCTTTACTACAGCTCCACAGTTCCCTCCCTTACTAGCTGGCCTAATAACTTCAAATGAAACTTCAAGGTGTAATTTCCACTTGGCTAAGTTTTTACGGACTCCCTATAAGTCTGGTGATAAATAAGAGTTAAGTCATGTGTCTGAAACTATCTGAGATGCTGTATTACAGCAGACCACTTTCTTCTACAAACTGAAGTTGGATTCTTCTGTGGACTTAACTGTAATTATGCAGAAGGACCAGTTAGATATATGAAGAGTATAGAGCTCATACATTATAGCATCTGGATTTAACACACAAAGTATTAAAGTATTAAAGTCATAAAATGTCTTCCGGTAGGTTTGTCAGTTACCTGCACTTTGAAAACAGAAATAATTTTACATAATTATTTCTTTCCCCAAAGAAGAAAGTGCACCTTTCTGAACAGTAACGTGAGCATTGAAAGCAACACTATTAACAAGCACGGCTCAGGGTGCTGATTCTGTAATATATCTGTTCTTCAGAATAAGAAAAAGAATAATTTAGATAAATCACAGCATAAGATGATGAACTCCCATTGCATTGTGAAATTTCTGTTACAATGTGTTGGGATGTCATTACATTAGCATTCATTTTGGGAACATGATACTTAACATCATCCCTGCTGGGAACATGCTCAGGAGGAAAGGCCTAAAAGTGAGACGTGCTTTTTCTAGTTCATAAAGCTCTTTTTTAACCAAATTCAGGAACATAAGAAGAATATGTGCAAATGTCTTGTGCCATACCAGTACTGTAACGTTTAACACAGTATTTGGCATGCTTACCTCATTTTTATACTTCTCCCTTTCACTAGCAAGGTTTCAGCAGCTCTTCTCAATACAACTTATTTTCAGAGGCTTGACTTTCCTTTAAGCCTGAATTGGAAAACTTGGCTCTTTGGCACTTAACTGGTAGAATAACACTACTATCTAAACATACTGCCATTCACCAGGGATCAGCACTTCATCATGCCGAAGCATTCTAAATGACTAAATTCACCCTGATTTTCCCCAGTGGCAGCTAATGCGTATGTATCAGCTACTGGCCAGCTGGCAGCTTACTCGGAGGAGAAAGTCTTTTCCAGGACATGCTAATAGTGCGGAGGACAGTAGAAACAAAGAATTGCTGGGGAAAAGGAACACACTCAGATCTGTACAGAAGAGTGACACAGCAAGCTGAACAACAGAGTAACTTGGTATGCCAAGCCTACAGAGGCCATGCCCACTAACTGGCTATTGTACCTGCAAATTCCATCCGCGGCCGTGCTGCATCCCTGGAAAAAGGTGCAACATCCTTTATTTCCCCAAGGCAAACCTAAATTCAGTTGCTGTTCTAAATGACATTAATAGCACGCGAGTGTTGGAGGCAAGCATTTGAACTGTGCTATACACTAGCTACCATTTGGAAATTCATAATCGTGACAGCCAACACTTTGGTTTGCTCATAGCATCTAGTTATACAGCTTTCCAAACTGAGGATTCACAGCTCAGACAGGAAGCGGTGGGTTGGATTCCTGCTGAGTTAGAGTCATCTGCTAGGTTTACGAAGGAGGCTACTGTACATCCTTGCCTTTTTTGATTCTGTAATCCATATCTTAAAACACAGATAAGAACATATATTCTACCTCAAAACATTTATCTTCAATGCTTTAAGTATCCGTAAATTTAACTGAAACATCTAACAAAAGGTACAATTCAGAGCATTTATATTTCTATTTGTTTTGACTCCCATACTGACACATATTTTCATTACTTAAAACACATTACCTACAAACAAATTTAGTCTTTGTCAGAAATATAACTGTAGTTCAGCAAAATCTAAACCTGGCTTTTGTGAGAGTTCTATTCCAGAACCCAGTGGACCAGCTAGTAAGGCCTGACCCTATGCACATTGTGTGTACTTTACTTGTATGTGATGTGGTAATATTAGGGGCACTGATGCTTTTTCCTGAATCCAGCACTGCCTCCTCTCACCTGTAAGCACTGTAATGCACTGTCCGGAAAAAAAGTAAATTGCCTGGTCTTTGGAAGCTTTTAGCATCCCTGTCTCTCACAGTCAAAACAACTGGGACATGTGAAACATGAGAAAGCCCAATCCAAATCTTCCTTCTATGAGATTCCTACAAAAGCCTGGATTTTGCTGTTCAGACAGGGATTGTTGATACAAATTAACTGAGGCGTGAAATATCTGTGCATTGCTTTAAAACTCCATTTCATACATGGTACTATTTAAAATAGACGATTCAGAGAATCAGACCACATGGAGAAAAAGGTAGGGCAAGAGGAAAGGTTCAGCTTGGGTTACTCTTCTCTTATCCATCTCCTTGAAGAGCCCACTTGCCACAACACTTTAACTATGTTCCTTAGACACAATTAATCTAACTACTAATTAGGTCCTTTGTAACCCTACTTTGAACTAATTAGAATTTTTTGAACCTGTCTGTACATTTGTTACCTTATCACTAAACTAACTCAAGAGATCATCCTTTCTTCCTCTGGACACATGCCCAGCTGTTCACCCCCAATAGGTGAACGCCTAAAACAAAGAATACATGCCACCTTCTTACATTCATATTCATTAGCTGTCTTCATGCGAATCTGCCGGAAAGGCTAGGCGTAAAATTACTACCATCGTAACAAAAAGGGGGTGAAACCTCCCCAGGAAGCATATCTGCTGATTATCCCTGCAAGGGATTCAGAACTTTTTTCAAAGTCACATGTCCTACATCTGCTGAGAAATCCTCACTGTGGGTTTTGCTCTTGCTCTCTTAGATGCCACATAGGGTGTAGCAAACCTCTAAAACTGTAGTGAGGTGCAGCTCTCTTGAGGTTTATTCTAATGGAGCTTTCAGAAAAAATGTATTCAGTCATCACCTACAGATTTTCAGCACAAGTCTAAACCACATTTGTCTGCAATTAAAGTGCCCAGTGATTAGGTTTCATAAACCACAGTAAAAGCAAGGTTGTCAAGTATCAATGGAGGGAGAGTCACTGCACTGATCTCAGTTCCAAACAACATCACAGAAGAACTCCTCTTCTGAAATGAAAATCATGGTGGCGTTCTAAAGAATTCTAACATCAGACACTTTTTCAAGTTAGTTCACTCATAAGAACTAACCCAAAGCAGTTAACCAGTCACGTTAACATGGCAGGAGAAAGACCCACCATGGAATACCTGATTCAGAAAAAAAGGAAAGTGATATGAGCTCTTCCTATCACTTCGGGGTTATTGGGAAAGCCCATGTGCATGGAGCAGTGAATAACCCAAAGATTATATAGCCTTGTGGTCTGTGTCTGTGCATCCCTCTCACGTAACACTTCACACAAAATATCTTTTCCTGCACACCTTCGATGAGGTCTGTATACGTTCTCAGCAAGGTCTTCTGAGGTCCTTCTGGCATTAGTAGTCCTCCCATATCGTCAGTATAAACCTCTCCTGCCAGTCAGGGTTTGCTTCTGGTATCTAGACATGCCAACACATGCAGAGTCCCAGGGAAGCTACTCATCTCCTGGGTACACTTCTCGAGCTGGCCACCTCCTCACACAAAACCAGACTAATGATTCCCTTGCTGTGCAGTAATGAAAGCGCCTTTCTCAGCTCGGTGGAATTGTTATTGCAGCAGACTGGCATTGGTAGCTCATGCAGCTGAGAACTTACAGGACACAGAGAGTGGCAGAAAGCCACATATCACTCTACTCAGTCAACATCTGATACGCTTTGCCCTAAGCGAACTGGGATGGGACATATCCACGCCTCAGCACCAACTCACTCTCCCTCAGAACAATCTCCAGTCGCTTTTTGAGGGACACCTAGGAAAGCTGAATTATGGAGACTTCCTAACATGTTTCTTCAGATACAGTCTGACACATTGCTCAGATGCTTTAACCATTGCCTTTCCCCTCAGTAGGTACCAGACATGACTCATAGCAAATCCTGGCCATAGCTATGCTTTCAGCTACAACAACTCACTACAACCTATTCATTTATGCATAGCTAAAACAACGCCATTTGCCTCCTGTTTATGTCAGAAGCTTTGTGGTTTACATCTCACCCTAGTTATGCACTTTCATTTTCTTTCCATAAAAACAGCTGCTTTGTGTTGGCTGAACAACAGAAAATGAGCAAAACAGCAAACAAAGAACAAATGATTCAGTAGATAAATGAACCACTAACATTAGCAATACTATATGTATTGGTTTCCCAAAACAGTTTCAATGCCTAAAGGCTTTGCCATGGGGGCAGCAGAAATGATACACCATAATCGTTGTTTCTGAAAGTCTCCAGATCTGATTATTGGCACTAAAAGTATCATCGTATTTTACTAAACTAAATTAGTGACCTATTCTTGCTGGAAGCAGCAAAGTGCTAATAGCTTCTTGTTATGATATTCACAGCACTAAATGCCTGGGCTTTCACAGACAACAACTAGCTATGCTGCTAGTAAATGCTGCCCACTTCCCACTACGGCATACGGCAATGCATAAAGGAAAAATCTGGATTTTGAATTTGCCTAAAAGAATACTTAGCAAAATGCCAGGATTTCAGTAAAATATATGTATTATGTATGTGGTTAAACTGTTGCATTCCTTTAAAATTTCAACATTGGTGGCCCACTAGCAAGCAGCACTCTCTTAGTCATAATGTAAAGAAAACCAGTTTTAAGTTACTGAGAAAACAAAATCAAAACCACAGTTTACTAAAATACAAAAGAACACGTTCTTCTGGGAAGCATGCCTACTAGGCCAAAATCCCACAGCTTTGGACTCCAGAACGGTAAGATTCCTGTGCCCAAAGAACACTCATAGCAAAATTTATTTGACCTAAAGAAACAGACATAAAATTACAGTCCTAACATATATGGAAAAAATTGCCTAGACCTGCATATTTAATATGTTTTCAGTGCAACAAGAGAGTAATCTTTGACTTTTCAGTAAAACTTCCTTTCCCCTCAAAGTCAGCCTCACCAAAGTGCATAACAAAAGTGAAATTAAGAATATTCTTTAACACAAAGTGTCACTTTTCGGTCTTCATAAGACACCATCATCCTAAATCTTTTCTAAATACTTTTGAATGCAAAACTATATTTTTATTGCTTTTGAAATTATTATTTCAGGTGGAGATACAGAGGTGAACTTGATACTGCTGAGCCCTCCCCACAGCATAAAGTGCTCAAAGAACTAACTAGAGGTGGTTTGGAACGTATTTTCATGCCAACGGTCTTCTTTGAGATGTTAATTTTACCTATTTTCCATCACATTAAAACCAAGATGCTTCCCATTTTCAGAAAAGAATATGAGAGTGACCCCAACACCCCAAGTGCCAAGGTCAAGGCAATTATATAAAATGAACTTTAAGAAATCAATATTAATCAAACAAAAATAGTCTGTTAAATATTCCCAGCAAACTCAATTCACATCTCCTTTGGACAGCATAAGGTTTAAATAGGACCAGCAACATAAAAACATTAATTCCCCCCATTCCTTTTTACCATTTCAGCTCATTTCTACTCACATTCCACTTTCTGATGAGAAACTCCATTCGTAAGAAAGGACAAGGGAATTCAGTCATCTTGAACAACACTCTCCAAAACTTCAAGTAATCTATTTAAGTAAATCAAACATGAATCTACAATAATTCAAACCAACTAAGATGAAATAAAAACAGTTTTAAAAAATTTATTTTAAAAATTATAAATCCTGCATACTGAAGACCACGGCTTTGTGCTCATCCTCAACTCATTCCTTCCATTGCAAATGGACACAGCCACGGACTTCTGTGGCCTCAGCCACAGACAAGGCACAAAGTCCCCAGCAGCCACCTCTACCAGAAAGGAAGGCTTCCTCCGTCACCAGTGACACTACTATCCCCCATATCTATACACACATTGCCTGGACTTCTGTCATCTCCCTTTCTGACACCGAGAAAAAGTCGGAGCCAATTAAGTCTTTGTGACGAAAACTGGTTGGTGATTAAAGAAACCTGTCAGCATCAGCTAAGATGTCCCATTTGTCATTTTTTCCTCCAGTTTAGAGATTTCAGGTTCATGACAAAGGTGAATCCCATTGTACAGAAGCAATATTATTCTGCTGTAAGGTTTGTATTCACAAAGAAACAGAAGCGCTAGCTAGTTTTATTAAACTTTGGTACTTTCATAAAAGAGCCCCAGATGTGCAAATAGAGGATCAGCGACTAAACAATCTGTTCAGAAACTTTTTCATTTTACCATATTCTTAGACAAATATAATAAATTGTAATGAACTTTTCAACTAACATCAAGTTTAGAGCAATTTAACCTTTGTACAATTCCCCTCATCTATTTTGTTCTTCAGAGCTCTTCACTCTTGCCCTGTCCCATACCAAACTGGTTTTCCAGGGACAAGTCACCCGTATTGCCCTGAAGATTGCACCTTCTTTTCCTGCTTTTGATCCTTTCTTCCTTCCTTTTGGGCAGATGGAAGCCACCAGCACCCATATTTTGATTGTTTCTGTAAAACTTCTGATACAGCCTTAACGCTAGCACAGCTATATTACAATTTGTCTTTATTAAAAATTTTCAGTAGTTCACCACTTGTTCTTCTTTAAAATGTTGAATTTTTGCAGCAGTTGAAACCATACCTGTTTAATGGCTGATAACAACTTTTGCTGTTTCTTTGTGTTTATTTTGGCCGGTAGTATAGCTTTGCTCTGTCATTCTTACCTCAGCTTGCAGAAACATTTCTCATATATAGCTGTATCTGTTGGCACAAGCTGTTCCATCCCTGAAGACAGACGAAGGGACAAAGAGTATGAAATGGATGCTTATGGAAAGAGAACCTGACATGTTGCCCAGGGCATATAGTTTGGGCTGGCACAGCCAGCCAGTATGCAGACAGAGCATGCAGAAGGTGAGGGATATAGTACTTCTGAATAAACACTAACAGAGATATGGGAAGAGGTTTTATTCCTCCCTCTTATCACAAAAAAAGAAGGAGGAAAAAAAAAAAAAGAGGAGGGGGAAAAAGAGAGGAGGAGGGGAAACCAGCCTGGAAACCACAGCACTGGAGCAGTGAACACACAGTAACGGATTTTGTACCGAGGGCTCAGCTGGGGCTTCCTACATGGACTTTCCAATTCTTGCAGCTGCATAGTGCAGGTCACCCTATCTCCGCTTTCTCTCTCGCAGATGCTACGAGGGATATGGCAAGTGAATACAATCCAGCTCACAAACCTTGCGTCACATTCAAGTCTGGTCCTGATGGACATCCAACTCCTCCTCAGACAGCCAAAAAGCGCATTCCACTGACATGCAGCAGCCACTCAGGAGACAAGTGAGTGTTTCCTGGCAAGTGGTCAGGTTACCTGTAAATGCCTCTGAGTCAGAGCAACACAGACAGGTAGGAATGCCAGGCAGAAATGATTGCATAAAGATTCCCTCTGAGCTTCACATGCTCTGTGCCAAGTGTAAATAGGGTTGCAACACAGCCTCAGCCAGCCTGGAAGCCTTCAAATCACTGGCAGAGCAAACATCCACCGACCACCCTATGTTAAAGGCAGCGGTGCAGCAGCCTGATCTGTGGCTGGCAGCAGTACAGTAAATCAGCAATTGTTCTTGCTGAAGAGCTGCTTCTGGCCTGGAGACAAGGAAGGTGACAGCGACATGAACATCGTATTACCAGCACAGCAGGGGAAGCCTCTGTGCACGTGGCCCCCCATGACCTAGTGTGCATTCACTGATCTGATGTAGGGGGGTTTCAGGTGCTTCTGTAGGGCTGTTCTAGCTCTTCATCATCCTGAGTACAGCACACAAACGCAGTAGTCTCACATTTACAGCATGATCCACTGTCATAAGTCACTCTCAAGTTCTTGGAGCTCCTACAGAAGTTGTGCAGACCATAGAGCGGGCGCGAAGGTTATCACCACCAGCAAAATCTGGCAGGCTGGCCCTACAGTCAGCTGCTGGATAAACTCAAAGATCAAGTGTAAATTACACAGGATTCTCCCAGCACTGGTACACGAAACATAGCTGTCCACAGCTGTAATATTAACTTCAGGTGAGGATGCATGCAATGGTCCAAGCACAGATGAGATACTAGAAACAAAGAGAACTAGCCCCACAAGCATTGCCTTCCAACTCGCCTTACTCCCCAGGGACCTTGGAGGCAAACACAACCACAGAGATTTCCCTCAGAAACATCTCCTTTCCTTGTAAGTGAACTTGTGTCTGACAATTTACACAGAAATCACACAGGGAAATAAACATAGTGCAACCTGGAATATCAGACAATATACCTAGAAGGTACATTGGCACCTAGCTAAGATGACTGAGACAAGAAATGAGCTGATCACGTAACACCTTGCATTGGATAAAATCTGATCCAGCAGATGACAAAGATATGTGTAGATCCTGCATAACTGCTAAGGAAACTAGAGCCAGAGGTCGCTCGCTCTCTCCTAAGTTACCCTGTTCCTGTGATGCTGTATGTTATAAAGGGCACTACAGAGCCAAACAGATTTTCCTCCCAATCTTGTGACATAACATCCTGTAGAATTTGCCACGGAATTTACTAGCTAATATTCAGGCTATTCAGTAAGCATGAGTGGTTTTCCACACAACAGGCTTATCCATCCACCTGCATTAATTTCTATGACTGCCATCAGCATCTGCAATTTCATCAGCTAGGAATAAAGACGGGAGCTTTCAATGAATATGTTACAGGGCTTACACTGATCATGGGCTGGTGTCAAGAAAGAACATACCCTCCTTGCACACTATTATACAATTACAGGTAAACGTATTATGGGGATTTATATCTTCATTTGAAGCGTCTGGTATAAATCAACATCATGGGCAGGATACAAGATTAGAAAGGTCGTTGGGTCTTTCCTGATACAGCGAATAATTTGCTCTGTATCAAGTGAAGCACTTTTTTTTTTCTTACCCAATTCCAGTAACTCCATTCAACAGTTTCAATCTCCCTTGAATTGCTTTCTTCCAGCCTCCTTAGCGTGTCAATCACAAAGCAGAAGCTAATCATCCAAAAACGTCTTTTCCACTTCCCCAAACATCTACTAAACAGGATTCAGGCAAAGAGATTAAAAAGCTAAACTCAGCAACCAGTCACTCAGTGACTCCAGTCACCAAGGGGGTAATTCTTTTTGCTTCAAATAGATGAAAACATTTATAATGGAGTTTATTTAGACCTTCTTGCTTTAAGTAAGCAAGTTTTTAATCTATCACATACATTCCTGTAATGTAGGTTTGATGTTAATGGGTTGTAAAGTGGGTAATAATTTTCTAACTGACCTCTTCAATCAGATTAGATCATATTATTGACCATGCTGTTTGTTTTATAACCACAATCATATTGTGGAAGAACTTCTCTTGCAAGTAGCACATTTGTAAGTGTCCATTAAGGCAAAGGATGACAGGTCTGCATGTTTGGCACTTTTTTAATATTTCTTTTTACCTTGCTGGCAGTATTCCCATCAGCATCCTAAAGCCATCCATTCATGTGTTTCTGAGTTCCTACCCTGGGGTTTTTTGTTTTGTTTCAAAAGGATGCTGTGCTATGAAAGAAACAAAATCTACAATGCGCAAACACGGTAACTTAAAAAAAAAAAAAAAAGTCACCCCAATCCACCAGGAATTCCTGGACTTTTTTTAATTATTCTTTTGGTCACCGCAACATTTCTTCTTAAGAGTAAACCCTGGACGTTGTTTCATAGTGACACTTAGTAGGAATTTTTCAAACAAACCTTTGTACGAAAATGACCATTCACGTAGTCTTTTCAGCACCCGCTTGTGCATCCAACAGCTGCATTTAGCAGAGATTTTTCAGCTCCTTGTAGCTCTTAAACAGGAACGATAGCTCATGGTCAGGCACTGGACTGGGACCGAGACTGATCCATTAATTCCCCAAACCCTCAGGGGCAAAAGCAGCTAAAGAGTGTTTCAAATCTCAGGTTTCTCAGAATGGGGTTTCACTTTCCTTTATCACAGTTTGCCGAGTCTTCTGTGGATGCCATTGCAACTTTCTTTGAGGACAGACAGCGACCAGACAAATAATCTGAATACAAAACACAAATCAAAAAACAGCAATGGAGAGAAGCAGGCAAACAAAACAGACAGGGAACTGGTTCTGCTGCCAGAGCAAACGGCATCAATTTTTGTCATCAAGCCCTCTAGCATGGCTTTGCCTAAAACACTTTTCTCCTAACATGTCAATTGTTCCTCTCTAAAATGAGGATAATATTTTCCCTCACTACCCTCACTTGTTGCTTTGTTCATCAAGTTTTAAGTTTTTTCTAGGCAAGATTTATATTCGTGTGTGCTGTTCAACATAATAGGATCCCAATATTAACTACGAATATTAAAAATGAAAATACATTACAGAACCACAGAATCACAGAATGGTCAGGGTTGGAAGGGACCTCTGTGGGTCATCTAGTCCCCCCCTGCCAAAACAAGGTCACCTAGAGTAAGCTGCAGAGGACCTTCTCCAGGCGGGTCTGGAATATTTCCAGAGAAGGAGACTCCACAACCTCCCTGGGCAGCCTGGGCCAGGGCTCTGTCACCCTCAGAGGGAAGAAG
>Ga0181612_111717_pt1 | contig 17977 bp, 10 predicted proteins | sample HoacroProtozoa21_FD_119630 | JGI IMG/M metagenome (GOLD analysis project Ga0181612, IMG submission 119630) | Hoatzin crop microbial communities from Cojedes, Venezuel. Combined Assembly of Gp0051906, Gp0051904, Gp0051908 | reverse complement strand
TTCCTCTCTGCTGTGTTGTATTTCCAGTTGAAGTCCCCCACGAGAACAAGCACTAGTGATCGTGAGACTTCTGCCAGTCACTTGCAGAATGCTTCATCTACCTCTTCATCCTGGTTGGGTGGTCTATAACAGACTCCCAACAGGATGTCTGCCTTCTTGGCTTTCCCCCTCATCCTTACCCATACGCACTTGCCCTTATCATCACAATTGTTGAGCTCTATACAGTCGAAACACTCCCTGACATAGACAGCCACCCCACTGCCTCGCCTTCCTTGCCTATCCTTTCTGAAGAGCTTGTAGCCATCTATTGCAGCACCCCAGTCATGACAGTTGTCCCACCATGTTTCCGTGACAGTGACCAAGTCATACCTGTCCTGCTACACAATGGCTTCCAGCTCCTCCTGTTTGTTGCCCATGCTGCGTGCATTGATGTAGATGCGATTGAGCCGGGCTATCAATCTCACCCCCAGCACTGGCATTCCATGCCTATGCTCATCTCTAGTGAGAAGCCTGGTTATATTCCCTTCCCCCTTCGAACCTAGTTTAAAGCCCTCTCGAAGAACCCCGCCAACTCGTGAGTGAGAATCCTTTCCCCCTTTGAGATAGCTGAACTTCACCTGTCACCAGCAGGCCCATTGCCACGTAAACCTCCCCATGATAAAAGTAACCAAAATTCCACTGATGGTACAAGCCTCTGAGCCACATGTTTGCACTTTCCAGGTTACTGTGTCGCTACATACCACAGAATGTCACATCCAAATGTACGCACAAAAATAACATTTCCAGCAACACACCAGCAAAGACTCTTCAATTCCCTGATTGTATCGACTTACAAAAGAAAACAAAGAGGAAGCATTCATTAATTCGGCCTTCCCTCTTACTGCATTTTCTTGAACAAGCAAAACTCAGCAGTAACGGAGGGGAGAAAAAATGCTGTTCTTATTTGCCCTATGAATTACTGCCAAAATGAGGCCGCAGCAGAAGTTGTGGCTTTCCCCATTTTAAAACTCCAGCACGATGATTGAGCCACTGGTCCCAAAAACTGACTTGGTAAGATGAGCTCATGTATGAGTGCAGAGCACTGCTGCACTCTTCAAGGGGCCGTGATACTTCCAGACATGTAAGGCTGCAACAGGAATGGGGTATACATATTTCTTGTCAGCAATATTTTTGTTACTAAGGCAAAATCATAAAAATACAGAAATTTCAGAAATATTCCATATTTTATCTTCCTCCTAAAAATCCCACCCCCCAGTTTTTTGAATTCTAAGTCAGGAACTGCAAATCATTAATGAGTCTTCTACATTTCTGCTCTCTTGCTAAAATAGCAACTACTATGATCAAATGTTAAATTTTGTAAGGAAAAAAAAAGCGTAGTGCTGGAAGAGGATCCAAAAACTGTTTCATTTAAGCCCACTCATGGAAGCATGATAAGACTAGCTTAGCAGTTCAGACAGGCTTGTTTTTTTCCTTTCTCTAAATTTGTCTTAAAACCTTCTGAGGAAAGGTATTCTGCAACTTCCCTACAAACCATGTGATTAGGCTAGTGATTAGCTAGCCTTGAAGCCGTGATTTTTCCCTTTACATTTAACCCTAAGAGGAATCTTTTGCAACTGAAAGAGATGTTAGCGCTCCCTCTAAGTCCTACGCAGTAATAGATCACCGCCTTCTTACAACAATTTCATGCCTAATGGAAGATTTATGTTCCCCATCTCTTTGTTAGACTGAACAAATCCAATGCTCTCATTCTTTCCTCATAGGTCATGTTTCTTAAATCTGTCGTCACTCCTCTTATTCTCCTTCCATTTCTTTCATAAAACAGAGTGCCCAAAACCGGGTGCATTTTTCTTGCTGAGTTTTGCCATCACTAAGCCCAATAAAACAGTTACTTCCTGCACCTTGCACACAACAGCCCTGCTAATCCAATCCTGGACCGATTTGGCTTTTGGCAGTGGCGTTCGGTTGTTGACTCACGCTCGCTTGTGTGCTCCTCTCCTGCGGCACTGCTGCCTTCCACGCATTCTTTCCCGCTTTTACCTGGGCAGCCAACTCTCTTTTTTACTCTACTAGAGCTACACCCCTGCTGCAACATCCCCTGGGAAAGTTAAGGGAAAAGTCCAAGAGCCACTTTGGGTACGACATTTGAAACCGGAGTGTGCTTCGGGTCCCAAGTCAAAAACATGATTGAAGAAGCCTCACAAAAGGACCGGAAAGTGAGAAAACAGGAGTGGCAGCTAAGGACCAAACAAAGCAGAAATAGCTTGAAAAAAAACCAACTTTTAAAATAGTGTCTCACTGAAGCACTTCAAAATGCATATAAAATGCCCAAACTTTCATAAAATTGCAGGCAAAGTTGTCTTCTCCCTGCAGGCTGCCAGAACAGTCAAGCCTTCTTCCAGGGTTTGAGGAGAGAGGAGCTGGAAGCCACCTCCAGCCCTGCCTTGAAGATCTGCACGTCAGAGCTAGGATCCCTTTTGCAGCTTCTGGGCTGGAATAAGGGCTTAGATTTCTCCATATTTCCCGTGTCGGAAAATTATCTCCACAATAACAATGACACATGTAAAAGCCTTACCACTTAGAGTACCCATCAGCACCTGTTTAAGCAAGCATATACAGGTATTAAACACTACTACCTGGGCATCCTTAGTCCAGGGAAGTCCTCTGAAGATCCTCCTGCTGCTCCTATCACTATTTGTCAGCATAACTACCTGAAGTTACTCCTGATAACACTAGTGAAAGAGGGGGAGAAAAAACCCTGGGTTGAATGGCTGTAATTCTACACTAAGTTTCCCTCAATTCCATAAATGTTATTTACTGCTCAGCTCTGTCTGTTCCCTTTACCCTCCAGCCTGTCAGACTGCATGAGTCCAGCCTCTGCAACCCTTCTGACCTGGGCTACAGACCTTCCCCGATGAAGGAAAGACAAAGAAAACATGCTGCAGAAAACGATCAGGATTTTCTAAGGGAGGTCCTCTCACCTCTATTCTACAAGAATATCTGGTCAGCAAACAGAACTTTACACCAGTTTTTCTGCTTTCTGGTATAGCCCTGATGAAGAGCTTTGCATCCTACAGCAAGAAATCGCATAATCTGCACATCCTAACCCCTCGTTCGTGCTCACTGAGCTATGTGATGCATTCCTTTCATCCAGCTCTGAAACGGTCACAGATTTTGTGAAATGGATTTTATCTCTGTAATCCATATAAGCCCTTTTAATCAATAAAAATAAACTATTTCTACCTTTTAATGGCCAGTATATAAATAAAACTACTGCTAAGACTCCTCACAATGATTTTCCACGTACAGAAAGGGATTTTCTGTTTGACAGAACCTGTATCACACTATCAAAAAACAAACTGCATATACCTGAGATTTTTATTTCACCGTGTGCAGTAGGCAGGTCCTCTCAAATAAATCAGCATGGTAAGTATGATGATGAATTTCTTACCAAATTTCAGTTTTCACAAAGCCTCTTTTTCTCGCAATTAAAAAAAAGGAAAAAGGGCTGCTATTCAGTGGAAATGAGAATCGCATTTTCATTTAAAAGGTTCGTTTGTTACACAGTTGAGGGCCGTTTTTTTTTTTTAGCAGTTGACAACTGCCCAGCAACAGCAGCCTATGTTTGCAGTCACTATTTTAGGCTACATCACATGTCAATTACATAACCTTGTTTTACTGCTCTTGAACTGGTTGGAACAACCTGGGAAACAGATTAGGGCACTCCCTCCCAGCCGGCCATCCGTGTGCAATGGCAGGACCCGGCCCCCCGCCGCAGCGCCAAAGGCTGCAGCCACCGCCAGGCCCTCTCTCCATAACTAGTTACTTATTGCTAGACCCACCCGAGACAATGGATAATTAACTTCCTCAGCTCTGTTTAAACCAGTCCAGTCTGACCACGGTAAACTAATAAACTTGATTCCTCATGCTGAGATTCATGAGTAATGCAGAATAAGCTTATAAATGCCACAGACAAGGTACGGAACTTACATACGAATTCTGCCCCTTCATTTTGTATAGCGAATGCTCGGGGCTTGTATTTTAGATATCGAATTTCAGGGTTTCCCAAAATTCAGCCTGACTTCCAGGTGTATGTCCCTTATTAATCCACATCTTTACTCATCTGACCGTATCATCCCAGATGATGTGCTTTTCAGGTGCAGACAAAGGCTGTATCTGCCCATTGCTCAAGATGACAATATCAATCTATTATTAACTTTATTACAGAATGTCCTTATAGCACAGGCATAGTCTAAATCCTTCTCTGAAGCAAGAATTTAGAGCTTTCCCTCCTTTATGATAAGTTAGAGACTTAATTAAAATTTCTTTTGATTTTGGCAAAATATTCAACACATTTGGGATATTTCCTGCTTGCTTCTCATTCTCAATTACCTTCTGCTACTTCTAAATCCCAAGACATCTTTCAGCTTCTTCACCCTTTTATATTACTGGATTAATTTATCTACTATTTTTATTATATTTTTGTAAGTCTCCTTACTTTCTACTCCCCCCTCCTTTTTCCTTCCTTTAATAAAATTTATTCTCTAACCTTCTCCTTTACCTACTCTCATCTTCAGACTTTTACCCCTCTCCTAATTCCACAACTCTTTCTTCAGTGTTCTCATTTACCTTTTAAATGTATTATTTCCTCCACTCAGCCAGTAACTGGTGATTTCCTAGGGCACATTTACACTGCAGTCAAAAGTATGGGTACAGCTCATTTCATATACCCAAGCAAAGTATATTAAAATTACCTGGGACATGGATAAAAACATAGGCTCAACCGCATCATTTTCTGCAGGGTCTACGAAGCCCAGCTAGGGCTCTTTTAAAAGCCCAGGCACATCAGTTGGTGCTCATATAGCAAGGACAGTCTATAAACTTCTGCAACACAGTATTTTTCTAAATTTTCTATGTGCTTTAAACCCTGTGTTTAACTGGTATTTAATTGTCATGTTATAATTGAACAGTGTTGACAAAAACATTCTCAAATCCAGTGTGTTGGCCTGTAATCACTCAACGTTCTTTCTCTGCCTAGTCTGAAATACGCTACTGATTCTTACGCAGTATCCTGGAGAAAGACCTGCAGGTTGTCCTTAGGTGGTGATTACGTCATGAACAGGGACTTCATGCTCTGCCCATTCACTACTGCATTTGTTTCCTCCAGAAAGCCAAAAGTTTAAAAGCGCAAACAAACTACCAGTGCTTCCTCCAATGGGGACTACAGATGAAAAGCCAACTCCTCTTTTTTCTGCAAGTGAAGCAGGGAGGGCTGTGTCACCTGATGCTGTATACGTGAAAGTTTTCAAATCGCCATATTGTTATTTGCTCCCTATGCACATCTGAGAGCACAGACTCCAGTGCTCTGCCAGTTTCAACATGGAGACCATCTCCTGCCCCTTCACCTTCCCAGGAAACTTGCTTCCACACTGGGCTGAGACCAGGTTAACAAAAACAATCGGTATGGTCTGGTGATCCTGGCAAAGAAGACTAGAAGTTATAAAAATGGTTCTCGCTCACTATTTAAAGCGGACTGAAAGGGCACAGATAAGAGGGCTCAAGGAGAGAGAGGAAATTTGGCAAGGGAGTATGGGATGTAGCCCAAAAGAGGCTAACATTTTCTGTAGCAGAAACCACCCAGCAGGGATGAAACCTGTTAACAACAGTGAGACAAGCGAGCAAGAAAATACACCTAAGTATCTCATATTTGAGGCACATGTGCACATTTTCTTCTGCCATGCTTAAAACCTGCTACAGAATTTTGAAAGCTCCAGCTGTCCCGTTATGCAGAGGGACTCAGCCACCAAGACGAGATATGCCCCAAACTGGTACTGAAACCGTCTCCAGGGCTCCCACTGCCATCTCCACAACAGAGGCAGTGTTTGTACCAACCAGCCACATCTATAGTAAGTCATGGAGGACAGGTAGGGCCTCCTAAAATCCAGACAAGCTAAGAAAGTTTTTGGTTGAATATGTCGAAATCTAAACACGGCTGCATGACTGACTATGCGGTAACTCTCTTTTCATGTAGTTGCAGAAATGCTGAGTAGTACTAGATAGCACAGAAAAGGAATAGCAAAAGTATCTGGTCTTTGCAAAGCATTTCAGATTCAGTGAAATCACAGCACTGGAAATTTGTTTAGGAAGACAGCCAAGGAAAAAATATCTACGAACACCAAAATAATCCTGTTATCGAGCTAAGTAATTTTGCTTATGTTTTGAAATTAGTTTTCACCCCAGTTGCTTTTGATTTTAGAATATACTGGATGCAGTAACACAAAGTGAGAATCAGAGCTTTAGAGGATGTTGCTTTGACAAAATCAGACATCTAATATTTTACAGCATTTTCTTTCATAGCAAGTTTCCAAATTTTCATTTTGGATTAAGTTTTAACTGAAGGCTAATTGTGAAGTCTCTAGATGCTGTTAACTGCAGAGCAGTACATACGATAGATTTATAAGAGATTATGTCACATGCATGATACATACTTCTGCTTTCCCTTGCTAAAATCTGATAAGGCGTTCTTGAAATACTACAAATTTCAATGTACTTTAGTAGAAAATTTCGATGGACAAGAAATGGCCTAGAAGGACTGGAAAGACTTTTTAAATAAGCATCACGCAAAAATCTTAAACTGCAACAGAATTGCCCTTCCAATTTTCCTGATAAAGTGGTCAACTGGTCTGCTACATTTACATATGTGATGTAGTATCCTGCTCTACAATTAGCCTATGGTTACAACTGGATTTCAGGAAGCACACAGTGTAAAACAAGATTTGTGTGAAATATTAGGTTCATTTAAGGGAATGTCTGAGAGGGTGTGGGGGGGTGTATTCTGGAATATGGAGCACTAATTGGTAATGTAACGATTTCTAGTTGATTGTATCGCTCCCTAAGCCATGCTTGTTCAGTGAATACTGAAAGTATTCACCTCCATAAAAATATTCATATTTGTAAGCGTATATGGGCCTGAAGCCAGTTACACTATTCACTATTTCAAACCACTTAGTCTGCCCCATGATCCTACTGATACATTCAGGCATGTATCAAACTGTCTTGGTAGTAACCATATGGAACATGCACACTGAGAGAGAATTTCTGTTCTCATAGGACAGGCAAAAAAATCAAGGTATACAGCATTAATTCTGTTTTGCAACTCCATTATAAAATTATAAAATGATTTGCAATTCTGGGCTGACTCCTTCAATGAGATGCATGCTACTTATATTAGATATTATTACAAAATTACTACAAAATAGGCAGTTTGTTTCACAAAGTAAAACTTTTCCCAACTCCTGATCTCAGTGAAAATGTTCTGTTAACTTTTTTTTTTAAATAGCTATCCTTTGTTTTTTGCAATCATTTGGAAGTTCAAGTCTGCTATGTTCTTGCATTTAGCACACTCAGCAGATCATAAATTTTATTCTGTGTGAATGACACATTATCTTCAAAGCATATTTTTCTCTTGCATTTTTCATGTACAGTTTACTACAGCTCAGACTGGAAATATGCTAAATTCATAATAATGAATATTATTATGAATAATAGTAAAATTAAAAATATTGTCAGCACATGCATTGGCAAATATTTTCCTCTGGAAACCTGGTCAGTAATAATTTTCTTTTAAAGGCTGTAAGCAATACCATCACAACAGAGCCTTTTAGCAGAATCTCTTGAGATCCCAAATACAGAAATGTTGACCAAAGCAATATTAGACGCTCACCAAAGTGAGCATAAAAGTTTTCTGGATTTGTTTGTTGGCTTTATAGAAAGGAGTCTGTTTTACCTTTGAAATATGTACATGTCTGCCTATTTATTTTCTTTTTCTCTCCATTTATTTATTTATATCAGGAACCTCAGGTCTCAGTTATTCCAGGTAAATCTGAAGAAACAGTCAGAAGAAAGAGGATGAGGAGACAGTAGAAGATTTGATGATAATGAAATTTCACAGTATATTTACTGTTAAAATACTGTAACAACTTGAAACAAAAAGTGTAAATTAAGTAGCAGAAAGGGTATTACACTAATTACAATTGCTACTTTCATCTTTAAAGGGATCAGCAGGTCTTTCCAAGCACCCCTCGAAGTGGGTGCAGAATTTTCAGGCTGCAGAGTCATGGATCCCAGCCCTCTCCACCCTGCAAATTCAGGCCAGGCTTGCCCGGTAGCTCTGTCCACAGTCGTCCTTCACAAGCCCATGAATGGGACAGGGCAACCCTCCCGCGCCCCTGAAAACAACCACTTCACCCTTTGCTTACTTGTCCAACCTCAAGAGGCTGAGCAAAGTATCATGTAGGAGCAAAATGACCGATGAATCAAAGCTTTGTCTTTATTATCCCAAATTTTACTGGAGATCATCTTGCAAGTGACGCTCCCATGGCCCCCTTCTGCCAGGCGTGCTGGATCCGATGCCTCTGGCCACGTCACCGGCACCAGGATGACCTCAAAGTGAGAACAAAGCTTGCCTTTCGGTGACCGCCGTCACAGTGGCTGCCGGACCCACACCTTCATCACCGCACCTTATGGCTAGGAATTGCAATTTGCTTTGCCACAGAAATAAATCAAGCGATGATCTTTCACACTGGAATCACCCTAGGTCTTGAACAACTAAAGCCACGGATAACTCAATCTGCATCTGGCATTTTCAACATCTATACAGTTATTTTTCAGACACATAACTCATGTGCCAGAGTGAGATCTGGAGGGGGATCAGGCTTTCCCTTCATTATAAGGGAATGGATATTTTAGGTAAAAACAAGTATGTCAAATTTCATCCCAAACAATGGTGGCCACTGAAAACAAAACTGAAAAAAGAAATGAAGGACAACAGAAAAAAAGCCATCTCAGGGTGTAAATACAACATCACCAAGGCATAAACTGAATTATTACATTTCAAAGATCATTCTGCCTAATTGATGTAATTGCCGTTTCAAAATTTGTTTTGCTAAGTGAAAACTAAAGACAAATTACTATATAATTTATATCCAGAATTCACCCCTAGATTAACGTATCTGCTCCTTCATGGTACGCATCCTCACGCCTTGCATTCAGTACATTTAAGGAAAACAAAGTAAAAAACTCCTCAGTCTATTCACATTTAACTTCACAAGGGGCATGTTCAAATACAGATTTTTTTACAGTTCTAATTCAATTTTCATAATTAAAATTCAGGTAGTACTAAGCAGATTGAATTAATGTTAGTTTCCTGCAAGTAGCTATTTAATACAAACTCACATGAACTGAAATGTCATTTCTTAGAAGATGTGTATGAACGGCACGAAAGTCCTTTGGGTTAACCTTCACAAAACATAGCAATTTTCTCATTAGAGTGACAGAAGCTAGCCATTGCCAAAGCCCAATCTCTCCAGCGACAGCTATCAGATCTAAAGCTTGCAAGAGGGGTCAGTGAAGCAAATGCATGATGATTGAGGGTGGGGGTCATTTAGTGTCAAGCCATTGTACAAGCTTAACCCCAGTTTCACGTGGCTGACAATGTATTTTTTTGTTCTGTAAATGGTGGGTTTCACTACTGACATCAAAAGCAATTGTTTTATCTTTGAAATATGATAGTGACTAAAGGCAAAATTCCACTTGTCTGAAACAATTTTTGGAAGAAAAAGTGATAAGATTTGAATTCAGAAAACAGAAATTTTAAAATGATCACTAACATCAAAAACTTGATCTGCCTTCTACTTATAGCAGATTTCGGTGTGAGGTAGTGAACCCCAGTTTATAATTATGAGAGCATAATCCTGTCCTACGCTTTTCCTAATGCATCCCAAATTTCCTAGCTCTGTTTTGCCATCTTCAGAAGTAACTTTGAAACTGCCAGGCACCAGCATTAAAAGCCTCTGTGCAAAGGTACACTCATGTCTGAAAACACACAAAGAAAAGATCAAAATGAAAATTAAAAGCAGATGCACTTTATGTACTAAAAGGTTTTTCCACTTTGAGAAGTGGATTATAACGAAGTGTGGCACCATGCTTCATACAATTTATTAATCCAGTCCCACTTATTTACACTCTGAAGCAGCATAATGATTTCAAAGTTGGAGCACAGCCAAAACTCACATGCAGAAATAATTAAGAAGTTACGTGGGAAGATCGGTCGTTGCTGCGTTTTGGGTTTTTTTTTTCAAAGAGACAGACTGACTTTCAGTTAACCAGAAGACCAAAGTTAAAGTAGTTGTAACACAAAATGAAGCACAGAAGTGAACTAATTTTTGAAAGGGCTTCAAAAAGCTAACTGGAGTCTGACTTGCGCTGCCATTACAGCCCCTCTAAGCCTGGAGAAGCTGGTACAGAAGACCTCTTTATGCTAGTGCTGATGCAACTGGGGAATGCCATTTTTTCCAGACGGCATCTATGCCTTGGTCTTGAGTTTATTCATCAGCAACATAACTTCGCAAAAAGTGATAAGAGAATAAGCCTCCAGATATTGTAGAAGCACAGAAGGCATGAGTTTCAGGAGAGCAAAGAGAAGCTGGAAATTGGAGCACACAGGTCACAGTGGGGAGAGCGTATGACCAGATGACACCTCTGCAAAGCTTCTCTGGCCTCTGAAAGAGGCAGACCATTGTCCCCTGGGGCTTTCTTGGGCTGCTTGAGGGTCCATACTTTCTTCTGCAGTAGTGTTTTTGGCAAGGCAAAGCTGAAACTAGCCGAAGAGTACAAAGCCATTTATACCTGCACAAAGCAAGCAGAAGGCTCTGCAGGGTAGGAATGACAGTGCTTTACCTCTGTTTTAGCCAGGTTTAGATGTTTACACTAAGTAAAAGGGGAAATCAGGCCGTAAGTTTAAAAAAAAAATCCACAATTTATTTGCAGGAAAAAAAAAGTGCTGGTTGTCAGTTCCCTCTGGGGCACAGAGTACTCCTTCTGCCTCTAGGAGCGTCCTTACCCCTTGTATCAACAAGCTAATGGTCTCTGAAGGTGCTGAGCCACCCAGCAGATCAGGAACGCTTACTTTCAAGAGTGAAGTACACAGATATGGAAACACTGTTGGAGATGCACTCATGCAGGAAATGTATTTTCTTTATTCACTGATGCACAATGCCCAGTTCATTTTATCCACTACATTTCTCATCCACTAACCTCTCTCTCCTCCTTTCCTCACCTGAAAAAACTGTTTACACAGCAAGCAAGAAATCTAGAATCCAGTTAATTTTTATTATTTGGCAAGATTACTTGATGAGAAGACCCTATACCAAATCCGCCACTAAGAATTTCTACAGCAAATTCCTACTGAGGATAAGCCACTGCCAAATGCAGACAGTTTATCATACTGGGAAGATATCCTGTGGAGTATCAGAGGGACTGCTGCTTATTTTGATCTTTTCATTGGAAGTAAGAAGAAAGGATGAGGAGTTGTCAGCATAAATGTGGATAGAAAAATAATACAGAAGGATGCAGAGAAATTAGAAGCAAAGACAGGAAACCAGCAATAAAATTGCAGTTGAAAAAATGCTACTGTATGTACCAAGGGAGTAATCTAAACTAAAGAGCTAACAACAATGCAAAATTTGGAAAGCATCAACATCGAAAGACACCTAGGAATAAGAGGATAATCTGGATGTAAGAAGCAACGCTGGCTCTTTCTGCAGGAGCATTACACAGCGGAGCAGGCTGGCATGGCAGTGGTCTCTTTCTGCATTTCTTTCACAGCCACACCTGGAATACTGTATGCCGTTCAGGCACTTCATTACTGGAAGATATAAACAAACTGGAGGAAGTCCAGAGAAGTGGAACGGAAATGATTAGAAGCCGGAGGGAGTGATTTACCAAGAAAATTTAAAGTAGCCCTTTCCCCGCCTGTAACTTCTCTGATAATTAGTGACGGGAAATGATAACATCCTAGTTCAAGTCTCCAGTCACGTGCCTTAAGCCCTTTTGCCCTGGGCACTTAAGCATGTGCCCGGTTTTAAGAATAAAGAGTACACAAAGATTTTGACCTGATGAAGATAATAAGATTAAGTCAGGAAAAAAAATTTAAGCTACATACCAGCGAAATCCTCCCAGGAATGAATTATGACTGACTGAGCTCCACAAAAGATGAAGATTGTATTGCTTGAAATTTCACATTTTACTGGTAATAATGGAAAGAGTTATTCACATCTAAAGTTTATTTTCCATGAGACAACAGGACTATTCAGAATAAACAGTGTTACCCATGTACACAAGTATTCGCAGTCTTTGCCTCAAACATATAGCACCAAGTTATCCTGCCTAGGTACACAGACCTGACTAAGCAAATGTTCTTACCCTGGACTGTGAGCCAGCTAGAACAGTTCTGCAAAATGACAAATTATATCCCAGCAGGAAAGTAACTAGATTCTTCTAGCTCCTCACACACCAACATTGAGGGGAAGTGATATTTAGGAAGGCAGCATTTTATATAACCGTTGAGAGCTGTCAGCAGGGCTCTACTGAAAGACACTTTAAAAGTCATGTAGATACTGCCAGAGTCTGATCTAGGCGATGGGTGATTACCTTTCACACAGGTTTTGCACGCAATATGGGAAAAAAAAAAAAACAACCAACCCACAACAAAACAAACACACACACACACAAACAAAGGAAGTCCAGCTGCAGGCCGCCTGCGAACAAGCCTGCCGGGATGCAGCTTGCTATAGAACCCCCAAACAACATTCCAGGCCAATAGTTGTGTTTGGGCACACCGGATTCCCAAGCCCCTCTACCGATAGGCGAGGCCTCCCAGAAATGTTATCTTAAAGGTTACCATGTGACGCCATCCCAACCCCCTTCACCTAGCTTGTGCTTAAAGCCACTTCTTGATGCTCCAAATAAGCAAAGTTCATAGTTCCACTCTGGAGAAATAACTTGGACAGATTTTTAGCTCATAAATAGGATACCCCACCCCCCCAACCTATGGGAGGGGGGGACCTGGAACAAGACAAAGTCTGCAGTGTTTAGTGGAAAGACAGTATTATTACTAAAATTGCATTGGATATGCATATATGAATAGCATGCTAGCCTAGGCTTTTGTTTATGCAAGTAATGCAAGCCTTATGTTACAATTTCTGCAATATTTTTATAACTCAACATTTACCTGCAACCTACATTCAGATTTATGAGAATGAGATAAGAACTGGCACAAAGTCAAGTGGTCTCAGCTTCAGTGCATCAGTGCCTTGATTTTATATTACAATTTTTTTGTGGACTTTCCGCAGCAGTTTTAAAGGTTTGGCAGAAAGCAAAATGAATGCATGGTTGATCACCGCTTTCACTACTTACGAGGTGGCACCTATAAGCCTGAGAGTCCTACTCCAGGGACTTTTTTTTTTCCTTTCTTTGTATAGTATATGTCAAAATGAATCTGCAAATTGGATGAAATCTGTCAAAAAACAGATTATCATCAGTGGATCTTGTAGGACCACATATAGTTAAGGTTGCCTGACAATTCTCATTTTAAGACCTCGTTTCCTATTGCTTGTAACTTTACCACACATTAGCAGTTAGGGCTGAAATTTTCCATGCTGGATGTCTGCCTCAGGCTGAATTTTATTTTGCAAGTGTAAGAATGTATCAGCTAGAAGTACTAAGCATAGTGCAAAGTAAGTTTGTGAATAAGGGTAGGGAGAAACATGTTGGTTTTACCCTGTGTTACATTTTTCGCAGACATATTTGAGAAGCTCAAGAGCCTTCACACTTTGAGACAGACCCTTTGGAGCATCACTGCTCCGATACCACAGATGTGCCTTTTGCCATCTCATACATTATCACTTAAATTATAACGCATCACAGTATAAAACACTGAAAAGTTGCAATTTGTACGTGATATGATTTGCAAAGGTTTTGGAAGAGGTTGGCTCTCAACCTCCAAAGTTTCCTTCTGCAAAGAGCGTGGACCAGGGCAGAGGGTCTGAGCCGAGCTTGTGCTCCAGCCATCTCTTCCACATGCCAGGTGATGCTTTGGCAGGGGGACTCCACACAGAAAATCCCCATCATGCTCTCAGGACGTGGCAAGGGAATAGCTTGGAGGGAAGAGGAACAAGGCACAGGTTGCGAGAGCAAAGGGAACCATCAGGGGCTCAATGCGGAGAGAGGACAGGACTTTGGGGAGGTAGTAGACTTGGCAGGAGAAAGGCACCCAAAAAAGCAGTGGAGGAAGGAAGGAGATGTAGGCAGTGAGATACTGGAGAAGCTGGTGAAGAGAGCAAATGGTCAGGAGAGTCCTGACAGTGTGAAAGCTGATGACTAAAGGAGAAGAGAAAAGGTCCAGACATGAGTGTTGGCCAGAAGGAGAAGGGGCAGGGGATGCAGATGGGTGGTAGTTGGATAAACAGAAGCACATGAGAAGAAAATTATTTGGGCAGAGAAAGTGAAGAGAATATCTCTGTCTACACCATTAGGGCTGAACGCAAGAAAACTAAGATTCAATTCCACTAGCAGATGGTGCAACCATCTCTACTTTACAGATTGGAAACTGAAGCCAAAAAAAGAGTAAGGCCAGAAATATTAAATGTCTGCTAATGCATTGTGCCTGACTTGTCACTCCCACAACCTGATTTTTTTGAGTGTCTAGTGTTTCTGAGAGATTGCTTTCCAAGGAGGCTGACAAACCCCTGGTTGGGGTACTGGTCTCCATGTGAGGCAGTAGCTGTCGGTAAGGCAGCTTGAGGCAGGTGCCGGTGCTCCCAGCTCTGCCGCATGCAACTCTAGCTCTGCCCACAAGCTTTCACGGCTCCTAGGACCTCATTTGCTAAGCCCATCTCAGGGTGAGCCCAAAACAGGCCTGGTGTCACCTCTGCTGCTCTCTGTGAGCATGGGGAAAACAGCTGGTGGCAGCCACAGAAAATCAGGAACACAAGAAAGACCCCAAGAAACAGTCTTTGGTCCCCAGGTTACTTCTACCAGGCAGCTACATGGCCTGACAGCGGCCTGTCAGGTGCTGCTGTAGCGGATGCGTGCTGCACCAAGAGATGGGTGTCCCACACACATCCCGTTGCACCTCTCCCCCTTTGGCCTGCATGCTCCTGAGAACAAGAGCAGAGGACGTTACAGCAGCTCCACAGCACCTGATGTGCCATGCTGGTACAGGAGACTGCAAAATCTCCCTCATAAGGTAGAGTTCAGCTTCAAGAGTTCAAATAAGTATTTACCTTAGAAAATGACGACAACATTGGCTTTTAATTTACGGTTCTCTGCTTTTCAAAAACTTTGTAGGAAGAGGAAGTGGAGCTGTAAGGTCCTAACCACGAAGCAGAGCGGCTCTGGAGGAGCAGGCTCTGTGCTCCCACTGCCCACACAGCCCAGCCTCGGGTGACCCCTCTCTGGCTGGCAGCAGTGACAGGCAGGCCCTGGAGCTGATGTGAAGCGGGCGAAAGCTGGCTGCCCGCCTGTGCACGCTGCCTGCCCAGCCCGTTCAGCTAGGGCTGAGCTTCTGCCCACCTCGGCACGCGTGCTCCTGGCCAGGAAGGCCACCCGCCACGGCAGCTAGCATGATGTCCCATGTATGTGAAGCTTGCACAAACCAAAAGCAGTAGTAAAACTACAAACTTGAGAAAAAAAATTTCAAAGTATCCTTCAATGCAAATTTGTGAACCAGTATCATCAAAACCTGCAACAAAAGCAAACTATGGTAGTTTCTGTATCCACACGTAGAAATTCAACTGCAGCACTTGGAAGTGACATGGATTACGGAATGATTATAAAAATGTTTGGGCTGGGGAGCTCCAGTGCCGCATCCACATGTTCCATTATGGCTGCAGCTACACACTCCTTTGTGTGTCCTTTAGACTTTGCTAAATTTAACAATGTTTTCCCACACATATGATTACATTGACTTTAATTAGGTAACTGGCTCAGTGGTTCTGATTGTTTCGATTGGGTAAACACGTGACACTGATTGATCTATAATTAAGATGAACTTTAAAGATAAGTGTTCATGTTTAAGTGGTGGAGCAAGCACATTTGTCACTGCCTGAGGACGAAGGAGTAAAAGTACAAGTCAGAAGAGATCCTCTCTTCGCTCAGTCAGTGATTGCTGACCTCTGTTTTTCATTATTACTAGGAAGTGGTCAGTTAACCCTCATCATTAAGCAATAAAGCGTGACAGAGAGAGCTGATTAATGCGCTGCTCACAAATACAGTCAGACACCAGGAGAAACCCACGGCAGGCTTCTGGCAGTTTTACATGGCCATTAGTTATAGCTGTGCAAAATGAAATTAACTCAGCTAATCAAGCACTGAGAAGCCACAGTTCTGCTGAGGGTCAAGGGTTCCCAGGAAACAAAAGGTACAGTATGCTTACATACCATGAAAAAAAAAACACCCACCACAAACCCTCCTGACAGGCTGATTAATGAAAATGAATACATATGATAAATTTGACCAAACAGTGAATAAACATAATACCTGCACTGCACATATTAACTGACAAAAAGTTCACATCTTAACGAAAAGGAAGCAACAGACTGACTTCAGCCATCACCAAGTTCATGAGCAGTCTACTAAAATGCTCTACAGAACAGCTGCTGCACTGCTGCAGATGACCCCATTTAGATCTCTGTCCCCAAAATCTTGATTTCAGCTGCCCTCCTCTGCAGACAGGTTTGCTATTTCACTCCTTTACAGACTCAGCCACATGTCCCCCTGTGCTCCTTAGGCTGAATTTTTGTAGTGCCTGGATTATCACACAAATGTATTCCTCGTGTCTTCAAATGGGTCTGCTGTTTATAAACCCTTCTTCTACCAGGCCCAGAGTGCTGTGGAAGCATGCAGAGCAAATGGTAAAAGCACAAGAGACACATCCAGGCTAAACATGCCCACGAGCACATGCCAGCTCATTCTGCGACAAACACAGGATGGGCCTGGGCACCAGGAGTTTTTTCTGAACAAGTATCTTTTTCTTACTTTAAATTTAATCTTCCTTTATTAGTCTTGGCAACTCCCACTTTAAGATGTTACCTCCATGCCTGGAATGGGAAAAATGTTTTTACCATGGCCTGCTCCGTGCCCTTTCTGGATGCCAGAGGCCATTCTCCCCTCTCTTTCTAAACCTTTGTTTCTGATTTCAGCTGAAATCATAATTTGTCCCACAACTGGATGCAAATAGCTTCATTGGCAGGATTTCCCTCACTTCTGCAGTTGTCAATCTTCATTTTAAGTGAAGCCCCCAAGAAATTAATGCATACTGATTTTGGATTATGGATTGCATAATCCATATGCATACGGAGTTCAGATCACTCTGACCTGCATTATATGGCAATACTTCATACGGCAATACTTCAGATCTGTCTTTGCCTGCTGAATCTAAGTGGCCACCTTTGCTTGTAGAAGCACACATAGCATTTCCCATTTTTTTTTTCTTTGTGGCTTATTGTTCTTGCACCATGAGCTTGTTATTGAAGGCTTGAAGGACGGAAAGAATTGTGACAGTAACAAGGACTTTCTCCCATTCTTAGTGGAACAGTAATAGAAAATATAGCAAGTGTGAGAATGGCAATAGGAAGGGCTGAAATGAACGTCAGAAAGGTGATACTGTCCTTCAGCTCTCTATTTCTGGAACATATCCTAATTCTATGGAAAAAGGGATGCTCAAGTAAGCAAATTTACCCAAATACTCTTCAAAAAACCTCTGCTGTTCAACAGTGTTCTGTCTTATCACAGAACCATTCAAGCATGTACTAACACATATGTTTTGCTTGTGCTTTTATGTCCTTCACTTTTTCATAAGCTTTCTGCAAATGATCTTTTATTATTAAATAGTCGGTGAAAGATCTCATTGTTGTAATATTTCTTCTTCCTACTTTTCAATGAACAATTAATATAGAATAATTGTTAGATATCCTTTCTAAACCTCTTACATGGAAGTGGATTCCTTCAAAAAACTGAAGTGAAACAAGGAAAGACGCAGCTCGGTGTGATCACTGTATCCAAGTGCTTGCACAATTTTTCAACACTAATTTATTTTATAAATTATTATTTATAATAATCTTATAAATTAATAAATTAATTA
>Ga0181612_103811_pt1 | contig 17977 bp, 9 predicted proteins | sample HoacroProtozoa21_FD_119630 | JGI IMG/M metagenome (GOLD analysis project Ga0181612, IMG submission 119630) | Hoatzin crop microbial communities from Cojedes, Venezuel. Combined Assembly of Gp0051906, Gp0051904, Gp0051908 | reverse complement strand
GATATTCAAGACCCACCTGGGCCTGGTCCTCTACAGCCTACTGTAGGTGACACTGCTTCGGCAGGGGCGGTTGGACTAAATGACCCACAGAGGTCCCTTCCAACCCCTATCATTCTGTGATTCTGTGAAGGAAAATCGTTCAGCAGTTTACCATCATTATAATGATGGACTGGATTAGTGAATGCCCTCTGTGTGCATGTGCATTTGTTCAAGTGCTCATAAAGAAGCAAATGCTTCTTTGTGTCTTCCTCTTTGGTGACACTCAGTAATAAACGGAGTTCAAATAATAAACTGCTAAATCTAAAATTCTTGAAAGCAACCGTTATTTCATGCCCATATTTTTTTTCCTGACACAGCAGCTGATTGCAATCACCAGTGCCTATGTTTAGACACTTACCTGATTTGTTGCATTGAAGATACATATCTAAGTGCATTATTGACTCCTGCAGAAGTTACATCTCCAAATTGTGCAAGGATTGCATAATCCTTTGCAGTGGATTATGTGATTAGAATTATAATTAGATGCCAGGCTAAGAACTCTTTTTGTCATATAAAAGGGTTTCTGAAAAGAAGGAAAAGAATCTAGCCACTGTTGGAGTCTTTTCTGTACATTTTTAATGAAAAGCCTGACATTTTATTTGTTGGAGTAGTGTCATCAGATTAGTGCTGCTTTCTTAGCTGTGTCTAATCTCATTTGATTCAAGCATCATGGAATGAAAAAAAAAAATGTAGTGTAGGTTTGTTTTGAAATAAAGGGAGGGTTTAGCAAATCAGTAAACATCAGTTCATCATGTTTAATTAGCTAACAAGAATTTTATGAAGCTGTTAAGCAGTATCTGAACTAGCAAATTGGATGTAGGTTTATTAATTTATAGGGAAGTTCTGCTGTGGAAACTAGAAACTTTAAATCTGAATTTTCCTTTATGCAGACACTTTCTTTTTTAATTTAATAGAAATTAGAAAAAAGTTTGTCTATTTTCAGTAGCTCCTTCAATAATGTGAAGCATTTCTTTTAGTCCCTTTTCACCAAGCTATGAATTCAAAAAGATTAATAATTGCTTCTGTCTTTGGATCATTGGCAGGAAATAAAAGATCATAATCAACTCAGAAATTCCTTTACGTATCAATATATCAAATGCAAATCAAGTGAACTTTGCAGTGTTAGAGAGGTGACCTTCAACCAGACTCTGAGTCAAGAATTTCTGTTTCCAAGGCTGCTCATTCTTGCTGATTATTTTCTTGGCATAATGTATGGATCTTTTGTGGTGTGTTGTTTGCTGGAGAATGGATGAGGGCCCTCTGGCTCATTTATTGTACTGTCTTACTTGATATTTGAACTATGTTGTCAGAAAAGAAAGCCCAATGCTCTAACTTTTTATTCTAACCCCCTCATCATTAGGCTTGCTATAGCAGTTCCCTGCTCCATGAATATTTTTTCAGCTATGGAACCTAGTGGTAGTTTTGGAGAGTCAGTAAAAGTTTCATTTACTGAATATTGTATGGTTGTGTTTTTGAAGCTCTCCATCTTCTTAAACATTTTGTATCTTAGAATGAATAAAAAGATCTGTATTTTTAATAATATCATTTGACTTCCTCTGTACCCTTATGTCTTTCTTTTTGCAGTTTTGTTGGTCTCTTTTCATATTGTCTTAGTCCTAATATCAACTGTTTGAGACAATCTGATATATTATCATAACACTGATATAAAAGGTATAGTAGACTGAAAAGCATTGTGGGTTGTTTTGGTTTTTGTTTTAGGAGATGGGGTGTTTGTAGGGGTTTTTTTTAATAAAAAAAGAAGAAAAGGATTCACTTTGCATGCAGGCAGATACCATTTCAGAAGAAAAATAGTTATCAAATATAACTGTCTTGATTTCCAAATAAAGGAAATAAGAATTTCCTTGGAATAGATCATGGCTTTTTTGTTTACTGTATATGAGACACATTGATAAGAGTTTATATGTAGTTACTAAAAGGCTTTTCTTTAAAAATTGCTAATTTGAAATTATAATTAGACCCAAGGGGGGCTAATTTCCATATGACCATTGAAATTGCACATAGGTTCTGGTTTAAATTGTGTATTTACAGTAGAAGTACACTGATTTTTATGTGAAGTTCATTTTGCAAATCCAGAAATATGGGTAAACATTTAATCTGGTGCACATTTTGTTAACAGAGCAAGCAACAAACTCCATTTCAGATATTCTTTAGTGGAAATACATGAGATTTTTTGTAGTAAAGAATGATCTTTTGTGCAATTATCTTGAACTGCATTATGTCACAGAATTGCCTTGTATTTATTAACCCCGTGTTCGGTCTGGATAGCTTGCTAAGAAAATAATATAACCCTTTTTTGACAGAATGCACTTTTGAGACATAGTTTGTGGGAGAACAGAATAAATTATTTTAGAAATTTTCTTTCTTGAATTAATAATCAAAAAAATGGCAAGGCTATAATCTGTATACTTTGTAACCTTATTAACTGATGTTGTTAGAGTAAATGGTTATTAGTAACTTTAAAGAAAACCTGTTATTACTAACTATAAAGTTTGCAATTTTTTTTTTTTTTCTTGTTAAAGTTCCCCTAAATATCACTATGATGTATGAGCTGGCTGGGGCATCTCTGCACCTTACATCACTGACTGGTAGCTAAGGTAATTTGTCTCAACCTGAGAAGAAGAGTTAGGAAGCATCAACAAAGCTGGCAGAGAAGAATGTCTGGAAAGCCTGACATTCACCTGCAGGGAGGGCTGTTGTTGTGAACGGACTGTAACACTGGCCGTGGAACAGCTGCATCAGTTCTCGAAACTGATAACTGAATATTCCATTCTATCAGAGGTCTTCTCTGTTGATCTTCGTAACAGTACCTATTTTGTCCAGAATGAGAGACATCTAGAATTTTGAACTTTTGAATAATAAATATTTAAATACTAAATACCAAAACTGTTTTTAGAAATGTCGATCCCTACTCCAGAATCCCTAGTTTCCAGTGGCATCTCTGTTCGATGCCTGTCTTTTAGAGGTGTTATGTACCCATATCTTTGAGGACTGATATCTTTGTGATTTCCTTTTTAGAAATAGTGTCTGATTGTTTTACCATTGTCTCTAAATAACAAAACTTAAAAGCCTGGTTTCAGATTTTTCTGAACTTGATGCTTCTTTATTGCATTGGCAGTGGACCTTAAACCAGTTACTTAAAGCAACTGTAAAATGACATAGCTCAACATTCTGGAAAATGCTAAGTGGTGAAAATACATTGGAAGCTTTGTGACACAGTGGACATAATGTAACTTGGAAAAAGTGACAGAAACTTCAATGTTTCATTACACAGTTAAAAGATTAAAAACAGGGAGATTTTTAAACCCAAATTTCACTCTGAAGTTGTGGATTGATATATTTTAGACTGTTCTGTTATTTTTAAATGTATGATCCATTTGCTTGTCTGAACCTCACTTGTAATTCAGCGGTATGCTTTCCTGTCTTTTTCTTACCCTACATCACAACTATACGGAATAGTAACAATTTTTTTTAAATCCCAAACCTTTGCTGTTAAGTCTCCCTTAAGACTTGACAAAATAAAGATAATAAAAAAGCTCTTTTGAAGAAGGTATCACTTTACAGGGATTCAGTCAAAAGATGGCATATCAACTGATGTAATTCAAGTATGCAGGTTTTTTAAACAATGGGGAGAAAAATTGTTTATTTAAAAAAATGAAACCTATTTTCTAGCCAAGTGGTGATCTACTTCCAGAGCAATTAAAGTATTTACAGACTCTTCCACTAGTCAAACTGCGCTACTGCTCCTGTAATGGTGGGGAAAAAAAAAACACAAGGAAGATTGTAGTCATTCTTGTGTGTCAGTTTTTTCTCCAATCATGCTTTACTGCAGGCTTTCAGATCTTTGTTCTGGTCTGTGCTAGATTCCTGTTCTCTATTCTCTTTACTCTCTTTACTAACTTCAGCTTAAAATTTTCTCAATGTTTTTTCATCGGGCTGGTTTTAGCTTCTGTTTTTCTTCCTCTTTACTGCATCTCACATTTCACTGTGTGGACCTTTCTTATTAATATGGAGTTTATTTCCTACTTTTTAAAAATACGTTTAGAAAGACTTCTCTAGAAGTGAAGGAACCTATGAACTTGCAAGAGGGAAAGTGAAAAGGACAAGATGGTTTGAGGAGGGGGATAAAATAGAGTTGTTCAGCTACACCCAGAGAGAGAATGACTTCAGAAGAACTGCAATAAAATTTAAAAAGATCAGCATTAGCAAATCCATGAAGTCTGGGAACCATCAATAATCTCTTCACATTTCAGTGAAGGAAAGAAGAGCTCTCAGAGTGACTTTTTTTTTTTCATACCAAAGGAGGCAGAAGTCCTCAAGTGCCGTGTTCTTGACTGGTGTTACACTGTCCTTTTGTGTACAAGCTCTGTTTGTACACCCATGCCCAGCCATGTCATTAGAACTGAGAGCAGAAAATTTCCTTACAATATTAAGTATCTTATGGAAATATTTCTTTATATTGTTGCTTAATGTACTTGGGAGACTTTAATATATTCCTCTCACAACTACACACTTTGTACAGTGACTGCTGTTACAGACTGGTGTATTTCTTTCATCAGTTTTCTGGATGTATCAGTTAACGTTAGCGTGACTTTTAAGATTGACATGGAGACTTGTGCTAATAAACTTCAGGTTTTACAATGTAATGCCATCAGTCTTGAAACTTGCTTACCGTCTTGTTCCAACAGAGAACAGACCCGACCCGACCCCTGACCCCCAACACCCCCACCCTGAGAGAGCCTAATCTAGGCTCACTTTGAAAGCCTGTCTGTTTAAACAAGCCCTCCAGGACAGCAGATGAGTTTCATTTTGCGGAGTACTACTGCTGATGTACAGATGTACAAGTCTGTGTTACTTTTGCATGCAGATTTGGTGTTGTGTTGTAAACACTTAGAATGTCTTTGAAATAGGTGGAGTACAAATGAAGGAAAATGTATCAAAGGAGAGCTACTGGTACTACTGCCCAGAGTTGTACAGGAGCTGTTTCTGTCGTCTTTTGCTCTTCTAATGAGAATACATAAAGCTTCAGACAAATGCCAGAGCAAAAGTTTAATGTGTTAAACTTCAGTGCTTTTCAGGTTGTACTTGATACAGCATAAAATTTGTGATGAGGAGTTTATCTGGTAATCGCAAGACTACAGACATAACACAATCAAAGGCAAAGTAGTATGGCAGGTCGAAGCCCAATGCTTCACCTGCAATGCGTTGGGATTTTAACCTAATCTAAGATACACTTGTGCCACTCAACAGGTGTTCAGGTATTGGTGCAAATTTGGGATTTGGCTGAAGCATCACAGCTGAGTTCCTCTAATTTACTTGCACTTGAGAACCAAAGTTCTGTTTGATGGTGTCCTATACTGCAGTGGTATGGATCATCCCATCTCTGCACTGGTGTTACGTTATTGCAGCAGATTTCTACACAGTACGGTGAGGTGAGTCTGAAGAGCCTTCTGATGTAGAGGCTCAGGTCGATGGAAGCTTGTTACAAGGAATGTCACAGTACAGAAGTCAGCCGGTAAGGAAAGCTCAGTGGTGATGACTGAGAAATCAATAGAATCCAACCTCAAGCTTTCATTTAAAGGTGGTTTTTTTGCTACCACAAAATTAATACAAAATACTTTGAACAAATTTGAATTGGCATCACAAGTTTAGACTGGCTCAATATTTTGTTATCTACCTGTGGTGGTTTTTTATCTGGCTCTAGAAATCCTGGCATTGCCTTTACTGTATCTTCAAAGGGAAAGGAAATAGTTCTTTGTTTATCAGACTTGCCCTGTGTTCACAAAAATACAACTGGTAGCATTTTTGCAAGTAAATTCAGTAGATTCAAAGAAATTACTGACTCGCCACCAGTTTTCTCCAGCTAGAACCCAAGTATCTTAACGTTTCAGCTAGATAGCCCTTTGGTTCTAAAGGTGTAGAAGAAAAATAAGCTATTGCTTTTTGCACATATGATGAGACGCTAGAATTTAGTGAGTAAAGTCTCAGTCTGACACTTACAGGCAGATCGACTTACTGAGAAGGTTGGTGAGATTATGACCTGTACTGCCCTGTATGGCTGAGCTCCCCATAAAGCAGCTTCTGAACTGTTGTGATTTTTAGGGCAAGTTTTAATGATACTGAGATTTTTTATTTTTTTTTTTTATTGCTAGCTGTCTCAGTGTTAGTTACCTGGTCTTGTGAGTTATAGCCCTAAATGTCATGTACGCAAGGACATTTGGTTTAGAAGATGAAGAGAACATCAATCTAAAATTAAAATAAAATTTAGTTTAAAACTACATTTGTTCCAGCTTTGTGCCCAGTGCTCTTTCTCACTGAGAACGATAATTTATTTTAATAAGCCTGCTTATTTGGACTCTATGATCTTAAAGGTCTTTTCCAACCTAAATGATTCTATGATTATTGATCATCTTTGGGAAATGCACTCTTTTTCTTTTCCTGTGTAATTATAAGTTGATTAAAAAGAAACAAATCAGCAAGTGATTTTACTTTGAGGGGGCTGAATTTACAACTAAATTATTTTTCATTTCAAAGTTACTTATTTCTGTTATTGATTATTATGCAGCTTTATAAAGTGTATCTGGAGGTAGCAGCTAGTACATTATGTTCTGCTCTAAACCCCTAAACAGTTCTATCACTTCATTGTCTTTGTTAGGTAACCAGACATCTTAAGCAGTAGATGTTTTTGCTATTCGCTTGATTTAGAAATAATACCAGGAATTTTTTGAACAAATTATCATTTGCTATGTTTTATAAGGAAAAAATATTTTTATTTCAAAGTAATTTAATGTACTCTAAAAAGTTACAAAAGAAGCCTTTTATGTTAAGTGAAAGCACCATGGCTTAGCAGAAATGTATTTTTCCTGTTCTCTTAGATCTTATTGTTAAGTATATTTTGTCACTAGGATTCTGTTTGTGGTTTTGTGAGATTCAGTATATAACTGGAACAGTTATAATCTAAGTAATCAATATGAAATGTTTTGTCTGGTGTCTTTTCCTCTTAATCCATTATTTAAATAAACAGAAGTAGTTTACATTAGGGCTTGTGCTTGAAATTGTAAAATAAAAGTCAACAAAAATGAGTGGATAATTGGCCAGGGAAATGTACCAGGCATGGCTTTGCAGCTTGGAGTACTAGACTAATGGGGAGGAGCGAAAGGGAGGGGAAAAAGAAGGAAGGAAGGAAGAGACAATTCCTGTTGTTAGCTACACAGGTCAGAAGCTTAGAGCAGCCAAGCAGTATGAATACATGTACGTGAGAGCAAAGGCAAGTTGCAGAGCAGAGAGGCCCAAGACTACTAAGCTGTTGCAGAAAAGGAGAAACCAAGCTCAGATAAACTGAGACTTTTGTTCTAATCCATTTCAATGCAAAATCAGCTGGATTTGCTCAAACCAGCTTTATCAGTGTCTTAAGCTAAAAAGATTGATTTAGCACTGGTGTATGTGAGTAGCACCAACAAAGTCCTTTCGTTACACTGCAACAAACTTGAAAAGAGAGCATTTGTTTGTTGGTCATAATTTAGCAAATGCACACCTGTGCTCTATTTTGTTATTATTACTGCTGCCAATTTGATTCTTATCACAAGTCTAATTTGGTAGATTAGATAGCACTCAATTCCTAAAGTTAATTGGCCATGTGAACATGAAATACTCAGCCTTTTAGAAAAAGTTACATTATTTGTAGAACAACTTGAAAGAAAGACCTAAATTTATCATAAAAGTTCAAGCACCTGAAGGCAAATAAAAAGCATATTGTTATTAAACAAAAAATTGTGGGGCCTGATTCAGGAGTTCTGTGTGTATAAAATCAAATATTATGAATGAGCAGCCTCATTAAAAAAAATATGGCAGTCCTGATATTTCCTTCCCATTCAGAAGGGCAGGAGAGGTGAAGGTGAATCTATTCTACAACAAAACATTTCAGAAACCTGTTGCAGTAGTAGCTAGTAGTTAAAGAACTTGAGACAGGCTTTTTATTTGAGTGGTCCTACATCTACACATTTTTTAAAAAATGCACACTCTGCAGGGGGGCAGTTGTTCTGTGTGTTTGTTTTGTAAAAGAGGACCATTTCACATACCCAGTTCAGCATTTGACCACGCGAATGGTGGACCTGGTGCAGTGGAGGTTAGTAACTTCTGGGTTGATATGGCTCAGGAATTGAAAGGAGCAGGACTAGAATGTTTTACATTGGATTAGTGTACAGTCTGGATTTGCAGCTGTAATTTCATTTCCTCTTGATCCCCTCTCCCCACAGAGAGCTGAGCATGCTAGCTTTAACCAGATTTCTGATTGTATGGCATATGCATTTGCAGTCTGTTACTGTTGGGTGCATTATAGGCTCCGGCTGTTCAAGCTGAGAAGCAGCTGTGGAGTCTTTCCAACAGTGCATACCGGCTCAAGTTCAGCATTGCACTAACACTGCTTGTGATTGCTTTCAGGTGCAGGTAGAATGAATTCCCATATAGCTACAAAAGACCACATAGACATACAAAAATAGGAAAGACCTACTAGACTGTAGTGATCAACACTTTCTGTTGAAATGCTTGATGATCTTAGTTCTATTCATTTAACTAGAGTCTGCATCACAGAAATGCTGTTACAATTAGCCCTAGTCTTCAAAATACCTGTTGAGTTGCATGTACTAAATGAATCTGGAGATCTGTACTATTCTTTTCTGGTGAGATGCTAGGCTGTTTGATACTTGATCACCCGGTTGCTGTCAGATCACTTGCCAGGGTGCAAATCTGACCTGCATCAAGCATGAACATTTACCATTTCTGTCAATCGATAAGCATACACAGTACACTATTTATGTATTACGGGAAGATGGACAATAACTAGTCTGGGCATAGAGTTAGGGAATTGCCAATATGCTCGATCAAGTATTGTTCAAGTCTGCAAGAGCAAAGTGACACATTCAGAATTCTTTGAATTAATTTGCACTGATGGAGCAGGTTTGTGCCAGATCCACACTGCAAGTGAAATGCAAGAATGTATGCATGGAATCAGTCTCTTCACAGGACAAGCTTATGCTTATAGAAGTGCTGTAAGAACATAAGTATACAGGGATACTTGTTACCCTAGGCTACCACCTGGGCAGCTATCATCACAGCTATTGGTAGTTCATTGCGTAAGGATTTTCAGAGATTTTGGTTGTCTCTGGGTCTTTGTTTTAAATAGTTTTTGATTTCGTTGTTTTATTTTCTCTGTGCATGCTGTCTTTTAAGCTCACTTATACTTTTTCTAGCCAGAACCTCTGTGACATTGTTTTCCCCATTGAATAATATTGTGTGAAAAACTGCTTTCTGTGTTTTAGAGCTCCTGCTTAGTAATTAAAAATATGTTGATGTTATGGAGAAAGTTGCACTTCTATTATGTAAGGAAGGTAAATGAAGAGTGGTTAGTCTATGCCTTCTGTAAGCAGTACATAAAGAATGATGAACCACTTAGATTTTTTCTTGTAAGCTACTGGTGATAGGTATTGCTACCTACTAACTGAAAATACCTGGTTTGATGTCTGACATAAGGATGAAGTAACTCAGTGTGTGATATTATTTGTGAAATGTCTGGAAAACAGAGCTGTATCACCAGGAGAAGACCAAATGGATATAGTCCATATAACTCTATTATTCTGACACAATAGTCTGAGTAGATGTTAAGGCCCGTGCTTTAATGAGCTGTGAATGATGATCTGCTGCGTGGTTGCTGAGTCAGTATGTTTAAGTCCCGACTGGTATTTTGTAGACTTTTTCTTTACATAAACATTGACCAGAACAGCATATACAAGTTGAGTAATGTTTTGTGTTTGTTTCTGTGTAGTCTGCAATAGATTTGCTAAATGTCAGACTGAGCTAAAAATCCAGGTTAGAAGTGTCACTTCAGTGCCTAGCCTGCCAACAATATTTATGTGAATGGTTTATTTTCAAAGAATTCAGTATCCTTAAGTCCTTCACAACAATTTATCAAAATTTTACCAAAAATATTTTGATTATGATAGTTTGAAACAATGATTTGAACAAGGAAACATGAAACAAATCAGGGATTAAAATAAATGAATGACAGTATTGATAGTCTGCTCAGTGCATTGTGTGATACTGCATATTCCTACTCTGTCTGCTCTGAGCTATTACTGTAAAAACCACTCCTCTCTGTTCAGGCTGAACAGCATGTGTAACGTCTGTGACAGTTTGAGCCCTTCGAGATGGAATTGGTTGAACAGAGTAGTCTATTCACACAAATGCAGGGGATTCATTCACATGGAAATCATTCCTGGCACAGTTGACACAAAGTATGAGTGAAAGAGGAAACAAAAAGGCGCCACAGAGGGCTGCACTCCCAGCACCAGTAAATCAGCAGAGCTTCATTGTTCGTGGTACGTGTAAGTTACTTTACATCACATCAGTCTTGCCCAAAGTTTTAAGAGGTAGTGGTGAGGCATAGTCCTACAGTAAAAGATTACCTTAAATTCGTTTGAAACCCGATTCTCATTTATGTGTGTAAATAAACCATATTATGCCATTATAGCAGCAAACTTTAAAGGGAAGTCATTTTCATCTTCCTTAAAAGCCCATAGATGGTTTTCTATAGTACTGAAAAGTTGGATGAATCTAGTTTAAATCCGTAAAGAGGGTAGAAAAAACGTAGAGCTAGCTGGTACCAGCAAAAGCCTGGTATTATACATAGGAAATCTGTATTTTTCTGAATTTTGCTGTGTCAGATGTGCTTCCACTAGGAGGAGTTGTCATCGTATACATATGCTGTAAGAGTATCAGATTTGTGCTTTAATTACTGAACTCATTTGATGGAAAATGCTATTACTTATAGTTACAATGTGAAATATCTGTGAAGTTCACCTATATCTGACTGGCTTGTTGTACTTACTGCTAATTGGTATCAACATAAATACAAAAGGAAGCTTGCAGCTTGTGATATCCTAAAAGCAAACTTATGTTTGTCATTTGCATTTAGGACAAAAAGTGAGTGCATTTTCTAGAGATTACAATTTATTTTGAATTTCATTTTTTCCATAGAATATTGTGATAACGTGGGAATTTCAGAGTTTTCAGTTATGTTTTAATAGTCACAGCTAAGGGAAAAGCTTGAAGTGAAATGCCAGGTTGTCTAGCAAGCCCAAGAAAGAGGCAAGAGGGAAGAAGTTAAATCTCATATGTGCACAGTCTTAGGATTTTTTCATCTAGTTGTTTTTTGTTTAACACTTACATTACAAATACTGATAATGCCTTAAAAGTATGGTGGCTTAGAAGTTCTAATGGGGCATGCTTTCATTTATATTTTAAACTCAATGTAATACAGTTACTGCTTGGACTTAAGTGCTTCGTTTGATCTGTTTGTCGTTCAAGTGTTGCAAGACGGTGGTACACTTGGTGGTACACAGTTTTTGCTTTGTTTCTCATACTGTTTTCCAGTACTCATCTCTTTACATCACATCATGAAATGTGATTCTAGTAAAATGTATGTTTTGGTAGTTTTTCAGCAGTACAGCTTCTGCATAGACTCCCGTGGGATAAAGAGACAGAGACCTTAATCAAGCCTGTCTTTTCATTAAGAGAACGGGGCTGCTGAAGATGTGTATCAACTTGGTATGTTTAAAAGACTTTCAGATTGTTCTAGAGCAAAAGAGGACAGATGTTTAAACCTCTTGGTTATCACAAACCAGAACTGAAGTTTTCCATGCAGCTTTACTATTCCTCTTGTCTAAGGGCCTTGATTTTTCCACTGAATCAGCTACAGTGACTTACAGTGCTACCACTCCCTAGCTGTCTTCCCCATCCCTTTGCTGTAGTTGTTTCCACAACACAGTTGGCAGAAATAAGAAAGTCTGTGCCTCACTTGCTTTATTTTGCAGTCCAAGGTGAATGAAAAGGTTGTATGCTTACATGCAGACTGTGATCTGGAGGGCAAAGGAGTCTATAACCTGCAGCAGAATTTGAGAGATTTAATTTCTCAGATTCATACTTTTGCTGTTTGACCGCTTCCTCATCATTACTTGCTTCGTGCCAGCACAAACTTTTCTGTGGCTGTACAGTGAAGGAAGTAAGAGACCCGATTTGACTGGAAATAACAACCCCTTCCTCTGGGTCGTCATCTCCGCCAGATCATCTCTGATCCCCTTCACTGTGTGGTCAAGCAAATGCTATTGCTGGTGCAGCAAAGAAATCGGTGCAAGGGAGAAACAAGCATCTTGAGTTGGAGGCTAGTAATAGATGGTGGCTACATAAACTGGCTTCAGCAGTACTGCCACCACACATGTAGTAGCCAAAAGCAACTGAAGACTAATGGTTGTAGTCAAATTAATCTGACAGAGAAAAGGAAAGCAGTGTTTAGACAGTCTGTTGAAATACAAATACATTTCTTCTCTATTCATTTTTTCAGCTTTTTTTCACATTTCTTGAAAGCACAGTAGCTAAATGCTTGATAGAACTGTAAGAAAATTGTTCTTTTACAAAATATTAAGTGCACATTTGGTATGGACAAGATATTTCCACATTTGTGGACAACAGATCTCCTCATTTTATGTGGACAGTACATGTAAATACCAGTTTATGTTTGCTTATAAGTTTTTGCTATATTCCAGAGTCTCAGCTGAATTAATGAGGTTTGGGTAGAAAAAAAAAGGAAAAATAGGATTAAACACAAGTAAAAAATGTGTATCATTAGCCAAGGACCTTGGACATTTTTATTTGGTTTGGTTTGATAGAAAACAAATTTTATTATTCAAGTTTATTTAGCTGCCAGAGCAAAAAAAAATCTGTTATTTGCCTCTTCACAGAAGGCAGCAAAATGGAAAATGTAAATATATTTAAAATTTTTTTCAGAATGTGATATACAACCTAATGTAGTTTAGCACAGTTTGTCAGCCATTACTGTATACTGCCAGCAGCGTGGTATGCACTGTGCTAATGCATAGTGCCTTTGCAGTGGTCTAATTTATTTGCTTAGACAGATAATCTTTAGGATGCCAGTTGCTTTGACTCTACCAGTTTACCCCAAATTACTTAAAACCCCAGTAAGTATTTGTTTCTATTCTCAATACGTAGAAATGCATTTATTTTAAACAGCCGATGTGACTCATTACAAAGGAATGTCAGTCTTTGACTCTATTTTAAACTGGATCTCTAAAGGAGACGTTCTCAGTACTTTCTTCTATGTTTCAGTAAAAATCACCGTGAATCAAAATAATACACTAGAAAAAGTATAAATGTAATGATGATGAAAATTCAGCTGTAATACTATTTATGAAAAACTTAGATTTTATAATATAGCTAACTAGCTAACACCATACTAGCTCTGTCAGATAACATTTGCACTGAAGGTTCACGTTCAGTATTTTGTCCTTTTAGTATTCTTTCTTCTGTTCAGTTAATCCCTCCCAGCATAGTATGACATTATTAAAATGAAAAAAGTAAGTACATTAGATATGTGGTTTGACAGATATTTTAGAAATTGCTAATTACTAATGCCCGTGCTCTTTTGAAAACTGCTTTCATTTTACAGTTATTTTAATTGTAAGACTGCTTTTTTGCTTTTTTTTTTTTTTTTTTTTTTTTTTTTGTGGTATGAACAACACTAGAAAGGAGTCAACAAAGTAGATTCCTTATGTTCTTTTTGTGGTCCAGCTTACTGAGTACCTGCTCATGCTCCCCGCCCCCCACCGTATGTATACTTCCAGATTTTTTTCTGAGATCTATTCAGTTGCCTGTTCCACTTCCTTTGTATTCTGCCTTAAGGAAATAGCTTGACCTCATATTTTCTCCTTTTCTGGGACTGTGATAGCACTTTGGCTCTTCTACTACTATTTTAACTCTGCATGCTTACGTGATACTGAGAATAGTTGTATGTCAACAGCTGATTCATAAAGTGCAGAAGGCATTAATAGTTTAGCTCCAGGCTGTATGGATGTAATCGGTTTCCAAAAGAATTAAGTATGTATTTCACTCTACTAGGCCACAAATCTTCTGAATTTAAATTGCATGTCTTTAAGTTGTCTTAAGTAAAATAATTGGACCATCCAAATTTTTCTCTACGATTTTCCTCTTCTTACGTGTTTTCTACACATTATGATAGAGATTTATCAGAGGTACTACTTTGATCACTTTAATTTCTTTTTGTTTTGTTAAACCATCATCATGGCAAGAACATTAGCCTTTTTTTTTTTTAACATTATCTTCTTATGCTTTCTTTTTCGCTCTCCACCCTCAATGGCCTCTGCTCGTGGTTTGTACATAGGTCACATACCCATCTATGACATTTTCTTAGATAAGGTAATTCTTCCCTTGTAAGATGTTTTTTGATGGAAGTCCAGAGATGGAATCTGATTGGTAATTATGACATGATGAGTAGTTGTTGCTTATTATTCCTTTTCATGCAGAGCTAGCCGACACTTCAAGGTTTTGTATATTGTTCCTTTATGAAGAAAAAAACACAGTGGTAGCTTATCTTTGATGTCATGCAGTTTATATGCAGTGTACCAAGCTCTGTTTCTGTGACTACAAGAGGGTTGACACAGTAAGGGAAACAGGTTTTTTAGGCATAGTTTCTCGCTCCTTTCAGCCACAGTCCTTGGCCCGAGAAGTGTTTTCTGTGGACTGTCTAGTGCACAGTGCCAGTATTTGTTTGATCAGTGTCTGACACTTTGGTTCCACTGATGCATTGCTTTTGAGGTATTTGTGCTGTTTGCATCTCTTGCCCTGTCTTGCAGATGCCCTTCCCTTTTTACTGGCAGAAAAGATAGAGATGGCTTTATAATACACTGTTCTTGATCAGTGCATTACCAACCTATAGCCTTATTAGATTAGGAGAACCATGCTCAATTCTTAAGTAAAAAATTTCTGGTTTTCATTTAAGGCAGTAGGCTAGAACAAGTCTCACAGAAATTACGGCGGTTTGCCATTACTGTATTAACAAACCCTGGAGAAGAAGGTTTTCTCACTAACATGTTGTCACTGCCAGAGAGATGAAACAAGCTTTGGGTCATTGACTGGTATCTTCTGACTTGCCCACTCCAGATTTAGTATTCCCTATACAGAACAGTCAGCTTCTGAGATTTTTCCAGAATACACAGATTTACTGTCTTAAACTGTACTACTGACAACGTGCTTTACACTTGGCAAATTGTTTAAAGAAGGGAGATGAGAAATAAAAATATGATGTGGGGTGCAAAAGAAAAGGTAGTTCTTTTGTATTAGCTGGTAAAATCTCTGAGAGGTGACGTCACAAGCATGATGACCACTTCCAGCATTTCTAGTTTTTCATTCTATTGCATTCAGAAACTGAGACTCCAATGGCAGAAACTTGCTACCATTCAAATATGCATTGCAAGAGAACATCCAAGAAATGCCTGTCTAAAGTGCTTAGTTAAGCGTAAATAGTTAAGATGTGATCAGCAGAGGGAGCAGGCCTTTGGTCAGTGTTATTACATTGTGCCACAATACAGGACCTGAGGTGTACAGAATGTTGTATCGGAAGATCAGCCTTACTGAGGCTGTAATTTAGAGAGTTTGTTGATTTCGCTGATGCCAGAGGAAAATAAAGGTGCATCTGAAAATGAGAGTACATCTGAGTACATCTGAAAACAAAACTTATGGGCCCTTGATTCGAGGGAGCTAGTTAGGAAGGCATGCCAAGTTCAGGTGATTAAAATCTTTAAGAAAACTTTTACTCATGCAGGTGTTCAATAAATCAATTTTTCCTAATAAATGATTGTGTCCCGGCAGGAGGCTAGTCTTAATTTGGAAGTACAATACAAGTCAATGTTATTGAAGAAGAAAAGGCATAATAAGAGAAATTAATTTCCAGATGAGACGAAATTTCTGGCTCTCCTGAGTAACTGTGGTGGGGACAGGATTACACCGTGATACATGGCTTGATCCTTGTCATATTACAGCCTAAATCCCCAAGAGAGTCTGAAAAAGGAGCATGAATTGTTGTCCCTGCAATACTTAGTATATCCACACAATGATTTGGAGTTACTCAACCTTGGTGTCTTTGTAATACACACATACCCACTTTTCAAAAGTTACAGTGAAGCTGATTTGATGAAACCATAGCTGAATTAAGAATCTGGTATTATGTGTCACTTGTATTACTTGTCACACAAGCCAACATCAGCAGCAGCATCTTTTGATAGTTCTGGTATATTGTGGTAGAGGAAAGAAGAAAACTGATGAATTATCAGTATAATAAAGCATTGCAGCATGAACAGCTGGATTTAAAAGCTACATATAAAGCACCTTTTTCTGTGCTTTTGCTTCAAATATGCCCCAATATGTATGACTCTGACTGTGAGTATGTTTTTAAGACGATACAGAAATGCACTCCCAAAGTAAAAGCTGAATTCTGTGCAGTAGATCAGAGTGCCACTGTACGAACCTCCCATTATCACCAATTTGATAAGTTTTTGGCAGCAACTTCATGTCATAAAAGCCTCTGAAAAACTGGTGTTCAGAAACAGAACTGTACAAACCTAGGTTGGATTTGAATTGTTTATTTTGATGAAAAAAAAACCCTGAAAGTGTATAAGTGATGTAATACTGCAAGACCTTCCACATAAGGATTTCAAAATACTATAACTTCACTCTTGAGCTTGTTTAGTAATAGCAGAAGAAAAAGTCTTACTGAATAAGTAAATCAAGTCATGGAGCAACCATGGGTTTATCCCATAACAGACTGGTGACCTGACTAAGCCTATGATGATCTCTTTATTGCAGGAAACCTGAGAGGTACAGGAAGTGATGGTGTTTAGAATGGGCAAATAGAACATAGATCTTGTATTGCCCTCCAATACAAGCTGTCATTTTATACTTTTGTTTCCTCCTTTCCTCTGGAAAGGAAAGATATTCATTTCTCTGTGGGGAAAAAATATGTGCCCAACATCTGCCACACACATTGCTGGTGTGCTTATAGTCTTATTTTGGATGTTAAAAAATGTTGGCATTACCTGACCTAAGCAAGAGTTAATCCTATTTTCAGAAATAAATAGTGTAAAAGTAGAAGAATAATAGAAACTCCCTCTGCCTAAAACCAGCTCTCATAGTATCTTTAGGATCTTTTACAATTTATTTTGTAATTTTATTTTACTCTTAACCCTGTGTCCTGACCACTAGGTTGTACCCTGCATCCAATTAACAGTGTGATGTTGGTTAAGTAAGAGATGTTTGAGTTAATGTTTCTTTTAGTTTTCTTCACCATCTTGTGTCTATCTGTCTTGTCATGTAAGGTTAACATCCTTATCTGCATGCACTTGAATTTCCTTTGGTATGGGAGTTTGGAGACGGGGTTATTGGTGGGGTTTTTTTGATTGGTTGGTTCTTTTCATTTGGTATAAATTAATAACAGAGCAAATGCAGCTGGCCAAGTAAGATTAGATAGCCACTGTTTATCACTGTATTGTTTAAAGAGAATGTTGATCTGTGGAAATTCTGGGATTCCTTTCATGCTTAGTGCAGAATTTCTCTTTGTTGTGGAATGAGAAGTGTGGTGACTCTCCACCAATTCTTGTAGATATTTTTTTAATTGTCGTGTACTAGCACGGAAGCTAAATACTCGAAATATAAAATTTGTAGTCTTAAAAAATATATTCCTGGTGAAGCTGTTAAACAGTTTTGAAAACAAATTCCTTTATGACAACAAAATTAAAGTCTGTCACTGAATTAGAAGAGTATGAACCAGAAAAGAGCTATTTCTCCAGAGTTTTGCTCATTAATGTCCTAACCAAATAGCTGTGTTTTCCTTTTACCTCTGAAAATCGTATACCTTTCATGCTGACCATCTTGCAATCTGAAAGTACCTGTTTAAAGCAAACCAGTAAGTGAAAGATTTCAGTGGCTGAGCTTGTCCTTGCCTCACAGAAGAATGTTCTCTGTGGCTTTAACATTCCTCAAAGAAATTCTTTTGTGGTGT